>JACCDW010847432.1_pt1 | contig 14988 bp, 14 predicted proteins | sample 7449781 | NCBI WGS metagenome assembly JACCDW01 (sample SAMN15323449, study PRJNA562643) | freshwater metagenome | isolation source: river surface water | place: USA:Blue River Watershed | collected 2017-08-18
ACTCGTCAAAGGCGTCGTCAGCCAGTGCCGAAGTCTGGTTCTGGGCCATCCATTGCAGTTGCACCACATCTTCCGTGATGAGCTTGCCGTGGCTGGTGTAGGGCTGGGCGAGCTTTGCCTTTTGCGTTGTGAGCGTCCAACCCGTTTTGGGCTGGGGCTTCGCCCCCTGAAAACCCGGCGGCAGCGTGACCGCAAGACCCGTTGTGGCGGCGCCATTGCAACCATGACCCACCCGCAGCGTGGCCTTGTAATAGGCCCCCGCGGGTGCTTTGGGTTCGGCGAGCACGATGTGCGCCAGACTCGATTGGGCAAGGCCTCCGAGTGTGATGAGTGCGATAAACAGTGGTTTCATGGGTACTCCGGGGAAAAGTTGAATCAGTCCAATTTCGCTTCTACGCCTAGGTACAGCGCGCGGCCTTCACCGGGGTAGTAGTACGCACCGAGTGGTGCTGTGGCGTAACTGGCCGCGATATTTGTGGTGGCGGCGTATTTCTGACGGGTGAGGTTGCGCGCATCGGCAAACCACGACCACTTCTGGTTTATCGCCTGCCCTGCTTTCAAGCCCAACACCGCATAAGCCTCGTTGTAGAGGGTGTTGGCGTTGTCCATGGGGGCTTTGCGGGGAACCCACTCGAACTTGGGCCCCACATACGTGGAGGGCGCGCCATGAACCTCCTGACCAAAGCGATACAGCCATTCTCCGCGCAGGATCAGGGGCGGGAATCCCGGTAAAGCGTTATTCCCGTAGTAAGCGCTGTTGACGAAGCGGAAATCACTGTAGAGCAAAGCCACTCGGGTGTCGAAGTGCCGGTCGTAGCGGTGATGCAAGCCCAACTCCAAACCTTGGTGCAGGGTCTTGGGCACATTCGTGGTCGTGGGCGTGGTGCATCCCGCCACCACACATGCGGATACAAAGGCATTGGCGAGTTGGGCTCGGTAGTAGGTGGCATCCCACGCCAGCACATGCTTGCCCCCTTTGCCCTCGCCACGGGTTCCAAACTCTAGTGTGGTGCCGGTCTGGGCAAGATTGGCTTGGGTGGCGGTTCCGGCCAAGCCGAAAACGGGCGCTTCAAACTGGCGACTCAGACTGGCAAACCATTGGCTTGTTTCGCTCGCCTCATGGGTCACGCCCAGGCGCGGGCTCCACTGCTCAAACCGGTGGTCGTAGTTGTTGGGCGAGGAAAGAACGTCGACCACTTTGCGGCGCGCGCGGTCGTACTGAAGGGCAGCCGTCCAAACGGTGTGCGCAGAGGCTCGGTATTTGTGTTCCCCGAAAAAGCGCTCATTTGTCGATTGCTGGTCGTATTGAGAAAACGCCGGGCCAATTGCCGCACCTTGGTGATTGCTGGGCTTGCTCGAGCCCAAGGTCGAACCCGAGTTGGGCAGGTAGGCGAGGCTGATTTGGTGCCGATCCCCGAAGTAAGTGGCTTTGAGGTGCCCACCCTGCGTGCGAGCGCTTTGCTCAACGATGTTGTCGATCGGATGCCACAGACGGGAATGCATGGCATAGAGCGCCAATTCGTACACCATAGGACCTTGGCTAAACGTGGTTTTGTTGGCCAGGCGCTGCGTCTCGACATCGCGACGGCGGTTCGCGGGCTCACGAAACGGATAGAGGTTGTTGTAAGCGCCCGGACCTCTCGCGCTGCTGGCCATGGCGGGGTTTTGTCTGAGCTCGGCCAGCGTCAAATAACCCGGCAGCTGACTCAAGCTGCGCACAGCTGCGCCATAAAAACGGGATTCCCAATCGCGACTGAGCTTGACCCCCACATTGGCGATGAGCTTTTGATTGGCCATGGCCGCATGGTCGCGAAAGCCGTCCTGCTCGGTGAGCGAAGTCGCCACATAGTGATCCCACACCGGACCTGACCCCGAAGGCGATACCCCCGCATGGCTGGCAAAGGCTTTGTGGTAGCCAAAACTGCCCACTTCAGCGCGGGCAACACCGCCCGTCTGGCTATACCCCGTGGGCGTGACAAAGTTGATCGCCCCACCCAATGTGGCCGCACCATAGGAAGTGGCATTGGGGCCGCGCAACACCTCCACGTAGCGCGACGCATTGGGATCGACCGTTTGCATGTCGAAGAAGCCATCGGCGTAATTCACCGGCACCCCGTCTTGCAAAATTTGAATTCCAAAACTGTGGAAGGTGCGACTCAGCGCCGAACCGCGGATGGAAATGCGCGCCTCTTCCGACCCAAATCGATCTTGAATGAACACGCCCGGGGCCAGCCCCAGGCTGTCACTCCAAGTCGATTGCCGACCCTCTCGCACTTGATTCAAATCCACAACGGACACCCCACCAGGAATGGATTTGAGGCTCTCTCGCGCGCGCTCCACACTCGGTTGCGTGAGCGATTCGGCCGTGGTCGTCACCACCACGGTGGGCAGCTGGGTTTGGGCCAAGGCCCCAGAGGCGATCGCCCAAAGAACCCAACCCGCCAAGGGATTGGGCTTAAACAAAAACTTCACAAGCACAGATTTCTCCTGCGTCCACACGCTATGACAGCTCACCCCACAGGGTGGCTGGGCGGTGGGACGATAACGTTCAGTCAAGCTGTGGTGAAGCCGCGCAAAGCTGCGACGAAACACCACAACGCGAACGCCCCCAAAGGGAATGACGGGCTTGATCCAGCCCGAAGCCGAGGGGGCGGATTAACGCAGGAAGTGAGGAGGCCCGCGAGAGGGCAGCGGCGGCGCCGTGGCTTGCGCAAGATGCGCCGCCACCAGAGGCGTAAGGGCATGCGCCAGAGGAGAAGGGGTTACCCCCGAAGCAGACTGCGGCAGCGGCAACACCACCGAGGCGCACAGGGGACAGTCCATACCGAGCGAAGCGTTGCGCTCGCCATCGCCCGCCCCATCGTCCGTGGAGACCCATTTGACGCCGCCTCCCGCCACACACACCATTTGGGTGTTTTCGGGCTGAATGACCGTCGACGCCATGGCCGCGCCCAAGAAAAGGGCGAACCACACCAACACCAGTTGGGTGAGTCGTTTGGCGTTGCGTAGGGTATGCATGGGGGGGATTATGCCAAAGCCTATCCACTGGCTTTGGCCGCATCGCTTGCAGATTGAATCGCGCAAGCCACGTACAACACGCCGTTCAATGCCAACGTCACACGCATTGTGGGCAAAGCCCAAATGATCCTAAAGCGCTGCCACAACGGCCTTTTATACGCCCACTTTGGTGACAGGCATGGCCAGACGCTTTCGACCGGCTCGAGGGCATGACCGCAATCAGCCCCCCCCAGAAGACCTTCAAGAGAAGACCTTCAAGCTTAGAACGGATACTGGCGAGGCTGGGTTTGCAAGGTGATCCAGCGCAGCTCCGTGAACTCGTGAATGCCGGCCTTGCCGCCAAAGCGCCCTAGGCCCGAGCCCTTGACGCCGCCGAAGGGCATCTGCGCTTCGTCGTGCACGGTGGGCCCATTGACGTGACAGATGCCGCTGTCAATTTTCCGCGCGACGTTATAGGCCCGTGCGATGTCGCGGCCAAAAACGGCTGCGCTCAAGCCGTACTCGTTGTCGTTGGCGCAGGCCACGGCCTCTTGCACACCATTGACGCGCACGATGGCCTTGACCGGCCCGAAGGTTTCTTCATGGTAGATGCGCATGGCGGGGGTGACATGGTCGAGCAGGGTCGCGGGCATGAGCGTGTTCTCGGCTTTGCCACCACACACCAGCTTGGCCCCTTTGGCCACGGCGTCATCGATCAAGGCGTTGCAGTGCTCGACGGTGCTCATGCCAATGACGCTCCCCAGCACCACGGGATCCGGTTTGCGCGGGTCACCCAAGGGCAGGTTCTTGGCTTTATCCGCGAATTTACGAACGAATTCATCTGCGATTTTTTGATCCACGATCAAGCGCTCCGTGCTCATGCAAATCTGCCCGCTGTTGGCAAAGCAGCCAAAGGCTGCGCCGTTGACGGCTTCGTCGAGATCGGCGTCATCGAGCACCACCATCGGGGCTTTGCCCCCCAACTCCAACACCGCTGGCTTGAGGTATTTGGCGCAGGTCATGGCGATCAAGCGGCCCACTCGCGTGCTGCCGGTGAAGTTGACGCGTCGCACGGCCGGATGAGAAACCATGGCCTCGACCACGGCACCGGCGTCGGCCGGCGCGTTGGTGATGTAGTTCAACACGCCCGGGGGGAAACCAGCGTCTTGGAAGGCCTCGACGATCAACTGGTGCGTGCGGGGGCAGTTTTCGCTGCCCTTGAGGATCACGGTGTTGCCGCAAGCCAAGGGCGTGGCAATGGCGCGCACGCCCAGAATGATGGGGGCGTTCCATGGCGCAATGCCCAAGACCACGCCCGCCGGTTGACGCACGCCCATGGCGAGGCTGCCGGGAATGTCGGAGGGGATCACCTCGCCCGCGACTTGGGTGGTCAAGGCCGCGGCCTCGCGAATCATGCCTGCAGCCAGAAAGACGTTAAAGCCAGCCCACATGGCGGTGGCCCCGGTTTCGGCAGACACCGCCTCAATGAACGCCGGGGTTTTCGCCTCCAGGGCGTCTGCGGCTTTGAGCAGGAGGGTACGGCGTTCGCTCGGGCCCGTTTCGCTCCAGGTGCGGAAGGCTTCGGCAGCGGCTTCGACTGCCATGACCGCGTCTTGCGGACTGGCCGCCGGCGCACGGGTGGCCACGGTGCCATCGAGCGGATTGCGTCGCTCGAAAGTTGCGCCTTTTTCAGCGGTGACTTTCAGGCCATTGATGAGCATCGACAAGTTAGACATGGCGGAACCTCTTGGAGTCAATAGGAGTGAATGAATAAACCTTGGGGTTTGGGGTGTTGAGCGGACATCACGTCGTGCTTTGGGGCTTGCGGCGCTGCATGGCGTCGCGGGCGTCGGTGGTTTCCGTGCCGTCCGCGCCCAAATAAGCCTCCAGCACCACCGACGAGCGGGTGAGCAAGCGGGCATCCCCGCTCGCGACGATCTGTCCGCGCTCGAGCACGTAGCCGCGATCGGCAACGGCCAACGCCTTCTTGACGTTTTGCTCGACCATCAGCACCGTGGTGCCAGCGTCGGCAATGCGCCGGGCGATGCCCAGCAGCTCATCGACCATTTTGGGTGCCAAGCCCAAAGAGGGCTCGTCGAGCATCAGCAGGCGCGGTGCGCTCATCATGGCGCGGGCCACGGCCACCATCTGTTGCTCGCCCCCACTCATGGTGCCAGCCAATTGGTTGGCGCGTTCTTTGAGTTTGGGGAAGTCGCCAAAGACTTGCTCGATGCGCCGCAGTCGCTCGCTTTTGTTCACCAACCACCCGCCGAGCTCCAGGTTCTCGAGCACCGTCATTTGGCCAAACAACTGCCGCCCTTCCGCCACCAAGACGACGCCACCGCGCACGATTTCGTGGGTTTTCTCCGGCAACTCTTCGCGGTTGAGCAGCACTTCGCCCTGGCGGGGAATCAAGCCGTTCAAAGCCTTGAGCAGGGTGGTCTTGCCCGCGCCGTTGGGCCCCAGGATCACGGTCAGTCCGGGGCGGGCCTCAAGCGTGACCTCTCGCAACACCCGCACCGGCCCATAGCCCGCGGACAAGTTACGCACTTGCAAGTGCGCCTGCGCGCCCTGCCCCAGCGATTGATCCGGGCGGTACCACATCATGACAGCCCCTCGGTGGGCGTGGCGGCCATCTCATCGCCCAAATAGGCCTCGATGACTTCCGGATTACGGATCACCTCGCGCGGCGGCGCATCAGCAATTTTGCGCCCCTGGTGCAACACAATGACACGCTCGACATGGCGAAGCAAAACCGTCACGGCATGTTCAATCCAAACGATGGTCAGGTCCAACTCATCGCGCAGACGACGGATCAAGCGGGCCATGTCTTCCAACTCGGCCTCGGTCAATCCGGCGGCCACTTCGTCGAGCAACAACACTTTGGGGCGCGTGGCCAAGGCCATACCAATCTCCAGCAGGCGTTGCTGTGTGGGGGTGAGATCGGCGGCGCGCGCCTCGGCCTGAGCCTCCAAGCCAATCAAGCGCAAGATGCCCGCGACATCGCGCAAAGCCCAAGGCACGCCTTGCTCTTCTCCCCACCAGATGTAGCGACGGGGGCGTTTGCCGGCGAATTTCAAACCAAAATCAACGTTCGCGGCCACAGTCATGTCGCCAAAGGTGCGCGGCGTTTGGAAGGTGCGCGCCAATCCCTGAGCGGCGTAGCGGTGCGGGCGCTGGCCCGTGAGGTCGCGCCCCATGGCGAGCAAGCGGCCTGAAGTGGGCTCGATCACGCCGCTGATGGCATTGAAAAAGGTGGTCTTGCCCGCACCGTTGGGGCCAATGATGCCCACCATCTCGCCCGCCTTGAAGCGGGCGCTGACCGCGTCAACGGCGGTCAAACCCCCAAAGCGCACGGTGATGTCACGCGCTTCGAGCAAGCAATCGTCGTCTCGGTCCATCACCAATTCACCTCGCGGGCTCGGCGCGCGCGCGCCTTGTCTCTGGCTTTATCGCCACTCCACTCGTAGCGCTTGACCTGCCACCAGGCGCGGATGTCGTCGCGCCAGATTTTCCAGGTGTCAAAGCGCACCGAAGCCAAACCACCCGGCAGATAAAGTACCGAGAGAATCAACAAGAGGCCCAAGGACATCATGTAAATCTGAGGCGCCTGCAAGCGCAGGGTTTCGGCCAGCACGCTAAAGACGATGGCGGCGATCAACGGCCCCCATAGGGTGGTGGCGCCACCGATCAACGCAATCAACACCGTTTGAAATCCGATGAAGGGGTTGAAGACCGTGTGGGGCTCAATGTAAGTCCAGCGCACGCTCATGGCCGCGCCCACCGCTCCCGCCACGGCGGCGGTGAACCCAAAACCGACGATCTTCACCCAACGGGTGTTCACGCCCAAGGTTTGGGCGCGTTGCTCGTCCGCGCCAATGCCCGCCAACGCCAGGCCAAAACGGGTTCGGCGCAAACCGATGGACAAGGCCACCGTGCCCATGGCCAGTACCAAGACCGTCAGGTAGATGGTGTCGCGCTCGGGCACCACCGCCAGCACGCGACCGACGGTGCCCGTCACGGATTTCTCAAAATAGGTGATGGCGTGGCGAATCAATTCGGTCATGCCAAAAGTCAGCACGGCGAAGTATGTTCCCCGCAGGTGCAGCACGGCCGAGCCCATCAGCACCGCAACGGCCGTGGCGATCAGTGCGCCCAGGGCGATGGCTTCGACCCAACCGATTTGCTCGAGCATGAGCGCGCCGGTATAAGCGCCCACCCCAAAGAAAGCCGAGGTGGCCAACGAGAGATAGCGGGTGCTGCCGCAAAACAAGCCCCAGCTCGACGACAAGGCCACATACATCAGGCAGGTCAGCGCCATCGAGACCACGAATTCGCTGCCGTAGTAGGGAATGGCCAAAGCCCAGCCGGTCAAGCCAAACCAGACCAAGAGGTCGCGGGTGAGTCGTTGGTTGTCGTTCATGCTTTGCGACTCTTACGGGTAAACAAGCCTTCGGGGCGCAGCAGCAACACGCTGATGAACACCACATACGACAACAAGGCTTTGAGCGAGGGGTTGGTGTAGTGCATGCCCACCGCTTCAACCAAGCCGAGCAACAAGCCGCCCGCGAGCGCGCCCGCCATGCTGCCAAAGCCCCCCAGGGTGATGACGATGAGCGCCGTGACCGTGTAAGGCTCGCCCATGGAGGGGGCGATGGTATAGGCCATGGACAACAAACAACCGGCCACACCCGAGAGGCCCAGACCGATGCCAAACATCATCGGGTGCAGCTTTTGGGTGTCGATGCCCACCAATTGCGCGCCCAAGGGCGACTGCATCAGCGCGCGCACGCCTTTACCCAAGAGCGTCATGCGCAAGAGGACGATGAGGGCCACGCAGAAGGCGAGCGCGAGGGCGAAGACCAATAGTTTGTTGCCGGCAAACTGACTGCCGGCGATCTTCACCGGCTCGGTCATGAAGTCGTAGCCGCGCAAATCACCGCCCCATACATGGCTCACCAGGTTTTGCACGAGGAACATCAGCCCAAAGGCCACCATCAAGCCGCGCGCCTCAAAAATGTCGATGTTCGGAGAGGTCTGCGATAAGCGGCGAAAGCAAGTCCAATGAATGACGACCCCCAAGGCCATCAAAAGGGCAAACGAGACGGGCACCATCAGCAGAGGGTTCCAGCCAAAACTCGACTGCATCATCCAGGTGAGATAGGCCCCGAGCATCAAGAACTCGCCGTGGGCGATATTCAAAATGCGCATGAGGCCATACTGCAGGTTCAACCCGAGGGCGACCAACGCATAAATCCCCCCGGTGATCAAACCGGAGGCGAGCAGTTCCAGCCAAGCGGAAATCGACATGCGTGCAAAAGCCTTGAGGCAAGACCCCAGGCGCGGCGTCGAATACGCGCCGGCTCAGGGTCGCAGAGTTGGGCTTAGCTCCAGGACGGCTTTTGGGTGTTGAGCTTGGCCGTGGCGCGGGATTGCGGCCACACCACTTCAAACTCACCGTTTTGCCATTGACCAATGGTGCCGGGCGTACCGATGTTTTCGCTGCCCGCAAAACGGATGTCGCCCAAAATGGTTTTGTGGGTGGTGTTGGCCACGTAATCGCGAATGGCCTTGCGATCAAGACCATGCAATTTGACGGCCTGGGTCAAAATCTCGAGACCGGCCCAGCACGCGCCCGAAGCCCAACGGTCGGGCTCTTTCTTCTGGCTGGCCACATGGGCGTCGAAGTAGGCTTTGGCACCGGGGCTGGTCTTGCTGTTCCAGGAACCCATGCCCATCACGCCTTCGGCACCGGCCGGGGTCATGACGTTCTTGTAGAGCGGGAAAGCCGTGCCCACCGAGGCGTAGAACACCTTGGGGTTGAAGCCGATTTCTTTCGACTGGCGGCTGGCCAAGATGGTGTCGGGCGGATAGGTGAAGCCGACAAAGGCGTCGGGGTTCTTGTCCTTGATGGAGCGCAACACCGGCAACAGGTCTTTGACACCACCGGGGTAGCTCTTGTCTTCGACCAAGTTGATGCCGCTGCCCTGCAAGGCCACCTTGAAGGCGGCGTAGTTCTCGAGGCCAAAGAGGTCATCCACATAAATGCAAGCCACGCTGCGAATACCGTTGGCCTTGAACATCTCCACGATGGCATCGCACATGGGCTTGGGTTGCTGTAGCAACAAGAAGAAATACGGGAGTTTCATTTCGACCAAACGGCGGCTGAGCGCGGTCGGGGCGAGGAAGGGGTAGCCAAAGCGGTTGGCCAAGGGCGCCACTGCGAAGTTGGCGTTGCTGCCCCAAGGCGGTAGCACCAAGTCGACTTTGTCGCTGCCCATGAGTTTCTCGTAGGTGCGCACCACAGTTTCGACATCGCTGCGGTCATCCGAGCTGATGAGCTCAATCTTGCGCTTGACGCCTTTGACGTCCAGCCCCCCTGCGGCATTGATACGCTCGGCCCACAACAAATAGTTGGGCTCCTGGCTGACCTGGGCGCCCCCCGTCCAAGGGCCCGTACGTGACATGGTGTACCCAATGCGGACAGGCGCGTTTTGCGCCCAAAGCTGCGGAGCGACCGCCAAGCTGCCCAGGGTGGCGGCAGTGGTTTGAATGACCGTACGGCGGTTGGGCATGGGGGATTTGGGGCTCATGGCGCATCCTCTGTCTAGAACAAAACGAGGCCATATGCTAATGGATTACCCGTGCGTGGGTATAGGTAGAAACCAATAGGAAAGTATGGGGTGGGGGCTGGACTGAGCGACAGGGAGTGATCGCCAGCCACCGAGCTTGAAGGGCGTCTTGACGAAACGATTCCCGCATCTCTTCACGCTTGACGTACTGCTTAATCGCCTCACGCAGCAGTTTGTCGTCAAAAAAAAGCCCCTGAAGGGGCGTCTTTACTGGGGTTCTGGCGGAAGCGGTGAGATTCGAACTCACGGAAGGCGTAAACCTTCGCCGGTTTTCAAGACCGGTGCATTCAACCACTCTGCCACGCTTCCTAGGTGAGATGGGTTTGCGAGGGGGATTGTAAACCCTCGGGCTCGGGGGGCAGGAAAAGGCTTTGGAGGTCGCTCAGGAAGTCAAATCCGCGCTCGGTGGGCACGACGCGTTGCCAGTCGCGGTGGATCAGGCCTCGGGTTTCGGCTTCGCGCAGCGGGGCCTCTATGGCGCTTAAGGGCAGGCCGGTGCGCTCCTGAAAATCTTGCAGGGAGAAGCCGTGGCGCAGGCGCAAGGCGTTGAGCATGTACTCAAAGGGTAGGTCGTGGCGGCTGACTTCGGTGCTGCTGGCCACAGCGCGTTCGGGGCGGGCGGGGTCGTGCGCGGTTTGCAGGTAGAGGCGTGGGTCGCGGTGGCGCACTTGCCGCACCACGCGGTGCGCAAAACTCAGCTTGCTGTGCGCTCCGGCGCCAATGCCCAAGTAGTCGCCAAACTGCCAGTAGTTAAGGTTGTGGCGGCAGCGGTGGCCGTCGCGGGCGTAGGCGGAGATCTCGTAGCGGTGCATGCCCGCGGCCAGGGTGTCGGCGGTGATGCGATCGAGCATGGCGTAGGCTGTGTCCTCATCGGGCAAAACCGGCGGGTGCTTGGCAAACCAAGTGTTGGGCTCGAGCGTGAGGTGGTAGACGCTCAGGTGCGGCGGCGCGTGGGAGAGGGCTTGCTGCAAATCTTGGGCGAGTTCTGCCTCGGTTTGTCCGGGCAGGGCGTACATCAAGTCGAGGTTGAAGGTCTCAAAGCACTCGGCGGCCTCTTGGGCTGCGGCGTGCGCTTGGCTCGCGTCGTGCACACGTCCGATGGCTTGCAAGAGGCGGTCATTGAAGCTTTGCACGCCAATGGAGAGGCGGGTGACGCCCGCCGCGCGAAACGCCCGAAAACGGTCTTTCTCGAAGGTGCCGGGGTTGGCCTCGAGGGTGATCTCGCAATCGGCTTCTAGGCGCACACGGGCGCGAATATCGCTGAGCAAGCGTTCGATGCTTTGCGGCGAGAAAAGGCTCGGGGTTCCCCCACCAATGAAGATGCTGTGGACCCCCCGCCCCCAAATCAGGGGCAGGCTGTGCTCGAGATCGGCCTGCAGGGCATCGAGGTATTGGGCTTCGGGCAAGGCCTCGGGCGCAGCGTGCGAGTTGAAATCGCAATAGGGACACTTGCGCAGGCACCACGGCAAGTGCACATAGAGCGCCAAGGGGGGGAGGCTGCCGAGTTGCAGCGTGCCCGGGCGCATGTAGTGGGCGAGGTCTTGCATGGCCTTTAAAACCAACGCTCGCGCATGAGGGCGAGCATTTGTCGGGCGGCCTGTCCGCGGTGGCTCAGGGCATTCTTGCGCTCGGTCGTCATTTGCGCGAAGGTGCAACCCTCGCTGGGGATGTACATGACCGGGTCAAAGCCAAAACCGCCCTCGCCCATCGGGGCCTGGGTGATTTCGCCCACGGCTCGGCCCACGGCAATCAAGGGCTCGGGGTCGTCCGCATGGCGCAGGGCCACCAAGGTGCTCACCAGCGCCGCGCGGCGTTGGGTCTGGCCCTGCATTTGCTGCAAGAGCGCGGTGACGTTGTGATCGTCTCCCTTAGGCAAGCCAAACTGGGTGGCGTAATACGCCGTTTGCACGCCGGGCAAGCCGCCAAAGGCGTCCACGCACAGGCCGGCATCGTCGGCCAAGGCGGGCAGGCCCGAGTGGCGCGCCGCATGGCGGGCTTTGGCCAGCGCGTTCTCGACAAAGGTGTGAAACGGCTCCTCGGCCTCACCGATGCCCAGATCGGCCTGGCGCACGAGGTCCACGCCCAGGGGCGCAAACATGGCTTGCAACTCGGCCAATTTGCCCCGATTGTTCGAGGCGAGCACGATCTGTTTCATGCTTGGGCCAGGGCTGCGCGTTGGGCGGCGACGAGTTCGGCAATGCCTTTTTCGGCAAGGCCCAAGAGCTGTTGCATTTGCGCGCGGGTAAAGGGCGCGCCCTCGGCCGTGCCCTGCACTTCCACGTAATGGCCCGCCGCGGTCATGACCACGTTCATGTCGGTGTCGCAGGCAGCGTCTTCGGTGTATTCCAGATCGAGCAGGGCGTGCTCACCCCACAAGCCCACGGAGATCGCAGCCACGGGTTGCAGGATCGGGCTCTCGGTGAGTTTGCCTTGGGCGAGGAGGCCATTGACGGCGTCTTGTGCCGCCACGAACGCGCCCGTGATGCTGGCCGTGCGGGTGCCGCCATCGGCTTGCAGAACATCGCAATCGAGGTGAATGGTGCGTTCGCCAAGTTTGCGCAAGTCAAAAACGGCGCGCAGCGAGCGGCCAATGAGGCGCTGGATCTCCTGGGTGCGACCGGACTGTTTGCCCCGAGCGGCCTCGCGGTCACCGCGCGTGTGGGTGGCACGCGGGAGCATGCCGTACTCGGCGGTCACCCAGCCCTCCCCGCTGCCTTTTTTGTGGCCGGGCACTTTCTCCTCAACCGAGGCCGTGCACAAGACCTTGGTGTGACCAAACTCGATGAGCACGGAACCCTCCGCGTGAATGGTGTAGCCGCGTGTGATGCGCACGGGCCGGAGTTGGTCGGGGGCGCGGGTTTGGCGCGAAGGCAAGGGATGGGACATGGCAATTCAGATTCGGGCAAAGGGGGCATTTTCGGTCATCTGAGCCTGAGATAATGTGCAATTGTCTATTTCCTGATCGCCCATGCCCATTCACAGCATGACGGGCTATGCCAGTGCGCAAGCCCCCCTTGAGAGCCTCACGCCGGGTGCCGCTCCGGCACGCCTGGGGGTGGAGATCCGATCGGTCAACAGCCGCTTCCTCGACCTGAGTTTCAAGATGCCCGACGAGTTTCGGGTGCATGAGTCCGCTTTGCGCGAGCGTATCGGCCAGCATGTGCGCCGCGGCAAGGTGGAGTTGCGCATTCACCTCGAAGCGGGCGAAGGCCAAGGTTTGCAAGCCCCGAGTGTGGAATGGCTGCAACGCATGGCCGAGCTTCAAGCTAAAGTTGGTGCCCACTTACCCCAGGCCCGCCCCCTGTCGGTGGCCGATGTGCTGCGGCTGGGACAGGAATCGCGCTATACCCCCGAGCAAGTGGGGCCTGTGCTCCTGACGCTCATGGACCGCGTGCTCGACGCCCTAGGCCAAGCCCGTGCCCGTGAGGGCGAGCGTCTGGTGGGCGCCATGCGCGCGCAAATCGAGGCCCTGGCGAATCTGGCCGGCCAAGCCGCCCCCCTGATTCCAGAATTGGTTGAGCAGCAGCGCCAGCGGTTTTTGCAGCGCTGGCAGGAGGCCATGGGGCTCGCCGGGAGCACGGCCATGCCCGAGGCGGCGCAGGACCGCGCCCTCTCCGAGGCGACCGCCTTTGCCATTCGTATTGATGTGGCCGAGGAGCTCACCCGCCTGGGCTCGCACCTCACCGAAATGCGCGCCTTGCTCGAAGGCGATGGACGCCCCGAGGGCATCGGCAAGCGCCTGGACTTTTTGATTCAGGAGTTGCACCGCGAGGCCAACACCCTGGGCTCGAAATCGGCCACGCTCATGCTCAGCCGCATTTCGGTGGACATGAAGGTGCTCATCGAGCAGCTTCGCGAACAAGTGCAGAATCTCGAATGATGGAACAATTCCCTGGCAACCTTTTTGTGGTGGCCGCGCCCAGCGGGGCGGGCAAATCAAGCCTCGTGAAGGCCTTGATGGAGCTCGACGCCAAAGTGCAGCCCTCCGTCTCGCACACCACCCGCCCGCCTCGGGGTCAGGAGAAGCACGGCCGCGAGTATTACTTCGTCTCCGACGACGAATTTGCCCGCATGGTCGAGCAGCAGGCATTTTTGGAATGGGCCGCCGTCCACGGGCACCGCTACGGCACCTCGCGCATGGCCATTGAGTCGCGCATTGCCCAAGGCGCCGATGTGGTGCTGGAGATCGATTACCAAGGTGCCGCCCAAATCAAGCAGCTCTACCCCGATGCCGTGCTGATTTTTGTGTTGCCCCCGAGCCTGCAAGAGTTGGAGAATCGCCTGCGTAACCGCGGCGAGGACGCCGAAGACGTGATCGCCCTGCGCCTGCGAAATGCCCGCGAGGAGATGGCGCAGGTGCATCACTTTGACTACGTTATAATTAACGAACTTTTTGAGCGCGCGCTCTTCGATCTCAAAGCCGTTGTGCATGCGCAGCGTTTGAAGTACCTGGCCCAACGCCAGGCCCGGGCCGATGTGTTTTCGGCTCTTAACCTCACCTAATTTTTTCGGAGTTCCCCATGGCCCGTATCACTGTTGAAGACTGCCTTGAAAAAGTCCAGAACCGTTTCCAGCTGGTCCTGGTGGCCACTTACCGCGCGCGCATGCTCAGCCAAGGCCACACCGCCCGCGTGGAGAGCAAGAACAAGCCTGGCGTGACTGCGCTGCGCGAGATTGCCGCGGGCCAAGTGGGCCTGGAGATGCTGCGCAAGGTACCGGGCTGATCAAGCCCCAACCCCGCCCAGAAGCACCGCCCAATGGCGGTGCTTTTTTATTACGGTTAAAGTAAGGGGCATGTCGGTCGTTCCGCCCCTCTCTGCAGCCCCAGCGCCTGCCGCCGCACGCGCGGTGGCGGCCTCGTTTGCGGCCCTGACCGAGAAGCTCGCCTACCTGAGCCCCGAGGGTTTGGAGCAAGTGCGCAAAGCCTACCGCTACGCCGATGAAGCGCACCTGGGCCAATTGCGCAAAAGCGGTGAGCCCTACATCACCCACCCCATTGCCGTGGCAGCGCAATGCGCGGATTGGAAGCTCGATGCCCAAGCCCTGTGCGCCGCACTTTTGCATGATGCGCTGGAAGACTGCGGCATCACCAAGACCGACTTGGTCGAGCGCTTTGGCTCCCAGGTGGCGGAGCTGGTCGATGGCCTGACCAAGCTCGACAAACTCGAATTCACCACCCGCGAAGAGAACCAGGCTGAATCTTTCCGCAAGATGCTCCTAGCCATGGCGCGCGATGTGCGGGTGATCTTGGTCAAACTGGCCGACCGCAGCCACAACATGCGCACCATGGGCGACATGCCGCGCGAGAAGTGGGGGCGTATCTCCCGCGAGACGCTCGAGATCTACGCCCCCATCGCGC
>JACCDW010079074.1_pt1 | contig 14982 bp, 20 predicted proteins | sample 7449781 | NCBI WGS metagenome assembly JACCDW01 (sample SAMN15323449, study PRJNA562643) | freshwater metagenome | isolation source: river surface water | place: USA:Blue River Watershed | collected 2017-08-18
CATATGGCGGAGATGGAGTCAGCACCTTCGCTGTACCAGATCTACGTGGTCGTTTACCTATTCATCCCTCACAAGGAGAACAAGGAGTCCCTGATATCAGACAGGGTCAAAAAGGAGGATCGCCTACTGCTGTGATCACTCCGGCTAATCTTCCTTATGTTGCTAACGGAACTCTGAGTGTGTCTCAGAGCACTACCGGGGTGGGAGTTAAGACTCCCTTGTTCGGTCAAGGAGCTTCTCAGCCTCTAAGTACCCAACCTCCTTATCTAGGTGTCTACTTTATTATTGCCACTCAGGGTATCTTTCCTCCACGTCAATAAGAGTCTGTCTTATAGTGAAAGAGATCTGGTTTAATCGACCAGATCTTTTTTATGTGCATACGGGGCGGTTTCTGGGATTCTCCTCAGGATTTTAATGGTCGCGCTTTCCAGTGGACTGGTGGTTCGGCCCCCGCCCCCTCTGGTTCATTCGAGTTGATGATATATAATAGCATGAAATACCTGCAGCCATTCGCTCTTTTTGAATCTGAATCCTCCAAGATCAATTTGGTGGATCCTCTCAACGATTTACTTATTTCCCTTGTCACTCTTCCTGATCTTTGCAAGAACGACACTGTGGTTTGGTCTTGTGTTATAGATTCTGAAGATTATGATGATTATTTGGAAGCCTATGAGAACAGCTTTGATAAGGATGATGGCATTGAATATGAGCCAATAGAGGAAGAAGAATATCTAAAATGGGTTGATGCCTATCAGCCTTCTTCAGATGAACAAAGAACCTATGATGATTTTATAAAATGCACATTTGGCTATAGTGATTGGTGTGAGGAGCATCAGGATGAACCCGTTGAATGGTATATGGATCAATTTGGAGTAAGCAAAGGTTTAGGAGTGATCCTGAAGGCTTGGAATAGCCCGTGGCCTAGCAATCTTAATGCCTCTCTTGAAATCTGGGACGCAATGGACGAGTTTCCCAAGATCTTTCAGCCTCTATTGAAAGACAAGGTTGATGAACTTGTTGCCAGCTGGAGTCCAGAGACAGCCAATGAGGTTAGAACAAAAGCTCCTAGACTTTGGCAAGAGGTAGTTAAAGTGATTGATCCAACGAGTGCAGATGTTTCAGCCGATCTAGGCGAGTTGGGATTCTAAATATATAAAAGATGAAGCACCTTAAATTTTTCCACCTGTTCGAATCCAGTAATGGTGACATCCTACCTATCTCTTTCACCTGGGGAAATTTCGATCCGTGCACATTTAGCGGAATATACTATCCAGAAACCAGTGAATTTATTGCTCTTGATATTATATCCAATAAAAATGATTGCAGTATCTCCGCTGTTAATTTTTTTGAAAACATCAGGGGAAAAAGAAACACTATAAAAATAGTTCCTCCTGATCCGGAAGACCCTAATGATGAAGAAACTGAAATTTCTTTCATGGAAGATAACTCAGTTATCACAGCAAAAGATTTTTATTTAGGGAATCCCTACGATTTTTCCCACCATATGATGAGATTGATCAAAAATGAGCATCCCGAAATTTGGTCCGAGATTATTAGAAAAATTCCTAACGATGCGGCACACATCTCAGCCGATCTAGGCGAGTTGGGATTCTAAATATATACAGAGTGAAATATCTAAAGAAGTTTTCCATTTTCGAAGCCAAAGTGAATCCAGCACCTTTCCTGTCATCAAAAGAGAAATTGGTACTGGGACGTATTGTCACTGGATCTTATAGTCAAGATCCTTCCACCAAGGAGATCAACGTTCAAGGAGATGTTGACATGTCAGAAGGATACGGTAAAGCTGCTAGTAAGATGACCAGATCCAGATGGTTTAAAGATATTCCTTTTCAATTCGGCGAAGTCACTGGAAACTTTGATGTTAGCAATCAGGACATCATCTCTCTTGAAGGCTCTCCTTATAAAGTGGGAGGAACTTATTATTGCCAGAGTGCTAGTCTCCGTGACATTAAAGGTGCACCTCAAGAGGTTGGAGAAGATTTCAATTGCGGGGGCAATCAAATAAGGAGTCTGAGAGGTGGACCAGTAAAGGTGGGTGGAAATTACAACTGTCCTTCGAATGGATTGACCAGTCTAGTCGGCGCACCGGAGGAAATCTTTGGCGATTTTAATTGTGGATATAACTCTGTTAAAGTTCTAACCGGGGCACCTATGATAGTGCATGGAAATTTCGATTATAGTTTCAATCCTCTTAAGACTCTACAAGGAGCACCTCGAAAAGTGGGTGGAGATTTTATTTTTGCTTATGATGATATGATAGAACACTACAGAAGGCGAAGTCTCTCCTCTCTGGAAGGAGCACCTGATGAAATTGGGGGCTGGTTTATCTATCTTGACACCCTTAAGATTCGTTGGAATCTAGCTGGATGGATAGAAGGCTATAAGAAGCATCCGGATCTATTTGGTCCTTGGATTCCCTCTCAGCTGGATTCCATTGAAAACTTTGAAGGTATTTCTCATTCGGATGCTGCTTTGATCAGAACACAATTTCCAGAAATTTTTCAAAAAATGACAGCTAATATAGATCCAGAGGCTGTAGTGGCTTTGGCTGATCTGGGAGATCTCGGATTTTAAAGGTCTAGAATTAGAAACCTAGGTCACCTAGGTCAGCTGACACATTCTCAGATTCTATGTCTTTGGCATGCTTTAGGACTTCTCTCCAAAGCACTGGGCTCTTGGCTCTGATCCTTGCACTTATAGCTGGTGTTATTCTTTCATAGAGGGTCTTAGCAATCGTTGGATATTTGCTAATTTGAGTTTCTAGCAGCTCCATGAATTTTTCCTTGGTTAAATCGGAATAACGAGGTTCTTCTATTCTTTCTATCCAATCTAGTAGGGATTCTTCATTCAAATCGATGTTGACTGAATCCCTCCAATTTTCTCCGGGTCTTATTCCTCCAGTGAAAGATATCGTTCTTAATTCTCCGATTCCCTTGAAAGATTCTAGGGGATTGTCATTCAGGCCTAAATGACAAGAAGGCAGATCCGGGATTCCTTCCAGTGTTCTGATCTTGTTGCTGATCATGTATAGTCTTTCTATGGTTTTGGAAGGACCCATGCCTTCAAAGGATTGAATCTTATTCCTTCCCATGTATAGAGTCCGATAATTCCTAGTTCCCATCCCGTCAAAATCTATGAATTTATTGCTGTCTAAATCCAGCAGATCCACATCCATCGGAGCTCCTTCGAAAGTGGCAATTTTATTGTGAGGTGCTCTCACAGTCTCGATGGAAGTTGGACAGAATTTAAGATCTGTTAATTTGTTGCCTTCACAGCTTAATGTTCTTGTGTCGGCGGGTAATCCCTCAAGAGTTACTAGCTTATTAAACTTGACATTGTATTCTCCTTCTACATGAACAGGTCCATTCACTAAAGAGGTTAGTTTGTTACGATAGCAAAGAAAATTTCCTCCAATAGTTCGAGGGAAATGAATTAACACATCAGAGGTTAGCTGATTGTCTCCACATCTAAAGTCTCCTTTCACGTCCCCGAAACTAATTCCCATGAAATCAGTTAGTCTCATCTTCTGACATTTGAATGAACCTTTAGTAATATCAACTCGATCAGTCTTAGGATTATACTCCCAGCTTCCACCTTCGAGCTTATCCATGTTGTTGTCAATAAACCGGATTTGTTCCTCAGTTAAAGGCCCAGTAAATCCATGATGGATCGTATAATCTCTTGCTTCGTTTATCTGTGAGAATCCTCGAAAATTCTTGATGTGTCTCATTGACACTATATATTCGTCAGTTTGAATATATAAAAGAATGAATCATCTTCTCACCTTTCCACTCTTTGAGAGTTACAATTATATAGAGGATCAAGCTAGTGAATTGCACAATGCCCTTTTTAACACCCCGGTGGGAAAGAGTCTCTTAGATGTCACTTCCCATAGATTTAGAGATAGAGCAAAGACTCAGTCAGCCTTTACTATGGAGGAGTTCAGTGAGCTGAGTAAAAAATTTGCAGTAGTCATACCAACGCCAGCCAAAGCCCATTCTTGGACTTGGCAGATTCACCCCTTTGATGCTCATAACTATAACTATTATTCCGGCGGAGATTTTTCTTCTGCCGAGGAATGTTTAAGAAGTCTCTATGCGGAAATAGTTCCTGCTCTCTGTCAAGACATCTTTCTAGATCCTTATGTGAGGAAGGCTCATTCAGATCTTACCAGGGAGCACATCGATCTTTTTATTGGAGATGCCCACAGTGTGGAGGATCTAACCTACCTGATCATTCATCTGGGTAGAATTTTAAGTGGAAATATTGACCCCTCAATTGCTAGTGTGCTTCGAGAGAAATTTCCTAAATCCTGGCAGGAGGTTCTGAAGAAGATAGATCCCGATTCTGGAGTGGTATCAGCTGATCTGGGTGATTTAGGGTTTTAAATATATAGGACCATGCAAGAGATTATACAACAGGAAAAAGAAACACACAAAGGATTTATTCCCAACCATCTTCACCTCCTAGTTAGAGGCTATGTTCAAAACCCACCGAAGGAAGAAGAAGTGCTAAACCAATGGTTAAAAGATTTAGTTGAAAAGGTTCGCATGGTAGTTGTTGCCGGACCCACATCAGTCTATGTGAATGAACCTGGCAATGAAGGAATCACAGGCACTGTCACGCTTGCTACTTCACATGCAGCAATTCATGTTTGGGATGCTCAAGATCCTGCTTTTTTTCAATTTGACATTTATTCATGTTCATGTTTTTCAGCAGATGAAGTTCTAGATCATTTCAATCAATTTGGACTAGTTTCCTGTGAATGGATGTACATTGACAGAAACTCAGGACTAAAGGTTGTGTCAGAAGGTAAAAGATAAAAGAACCCATTTAAGAAGCATGCGAAAAATAACCCGCTATCAAAATTTTCTTCTGGAAGAAGTCACAGGAAATCCCAGGATCGACCAGGATCTAGATGCTAACGATCAAGGAATGGTGTATGGTATAGTTGATATTCTTAAAAGAGTTAATGACAAAGAAAATCGTCTAGAAATAGCCAAACATATGATTAGCACCTTTAAGAACGAAAAGATCTCTTTTCCTTATGATGAATTCTTTAAGATGTGCGGGTTAGATCCCAAATATATAGATGATAATGAAACACGTTAAAGGATTTTCTCTTTTCGAATCATATTCATCTGGACTATCCAAAGAGGACATTGATTTTTTAAATGATGTTGTTGTTGATGGTAAATGGAGAGTGAATAAGAACACAGGACTAATTGATGTCGCAGGTAGTGTCTATCTTAAACAATGGGGTTCTTTCAACGTTTCTTTTGGTAGGATTGAGGAGGATTTTAGTTATCCAAATTCTTTTGATTATCCAAATCCTATTAATAAACAGGGTCTAAAAGGTGCTCCGAGAGAGGTAGGACATAATTTCTATTATCATGGAAGTGAAGGACACTATGATCTAATTGGAGGACCTGAAATTGTTGGTGGGTATTATGCGGTCAATTCTTGTGGATTAACCTCTCTTGAAGGAGCACCCCACGAAGTTAGAGATTTTTCCTGTACTCTGAACAAGCTTAAGACCTTAAAAGGAGGTCCGATTAAGGTTGGGTATAATTTTGAATGTGACAATAATCCATTGACTGATTTAGAAGGATCTCCCAGAGAGATTGGAAATGATTTTAGTTGTACCGGAACCAAAGTCATCTCTCTTAAAGGAGCTCCTGAAAAAATAGGGGGCAAGTTCGTAATCAGCTCGATTGAAAGAAAGACTAGTAAATGGACTGGTCACAAATACAATGAAACTATAGCAATTGATTGGTCGATGGATGGATGGATAGAAGGATTAAAGGATATTCCTTATCTTTTTGCTCCTCTTGTTGCTTCTAGTGGAGGTGATATCCCATCAAATATTTTAAGTGTGGTCAGAAGAGATTATCCAGATATTTGGCCGGATATTGTATCAAAACTTGACCAGGAAGGAACAGAGATATCAGCAGATTTGGGGGATCTTGGATTTTAAAAAGATATATAATTTAAAATAACGTTATTTCATGAAACACATTAAATTATTCGAAAACTGGCAGGAAGACGAAGACGGTATGGAAATGGGAAATACCCTCGAGTATACTCCTTCCGATGTAAATTCTGTTACCGCTGAAGAAGCTAAATCTCTAATTGTTAGAGCATTAAACATTCAAGCAAATGGTGCCGGCGGAGTTAAACCTATTATGCTTATCGGAGCTCCTGGTATAGGCAAAACAGCAGCCATTCAAAAAGCTGCATACGAAGCTGGAGTTGAACCTCTTATGTTAGATCTTTCCACTATGGATCCTTCAGATTTTATGGGAATGCCTAAATTGTCATCAGGTACAATGGAAGATACAATTCCTAGTTGGTTTCCAATCGAAGGATCTGGAATTCTTGTTTTAGATTCTATCAATAGAGCAGATCAACAAGTTACAAATGCTGCTATCAGATTCGCACAAACGGGTAGATTAGGATCTGCTGAACTTCCTGAAGGATGGTTAATCGTAGCAACATCTGATGGATCAGATAGTGATATGCCTATATCTAATGTAATTTCCGACAGATTCACAGTACTTCACGTACATCCAAGTGCAAGATAATTAATACTTGATAAATTTTAAAAGACCTAGCTGATCACTAGGTCTTTTTTTGTGCTCTGTGGAGATAAATAGAGTTATGAAAAAGATCTTATTTGTCCTAGCCTCTGTTCTTCTAATCGGATTTCTTATCTGGTGGTTGATCCAAACCCCTCAAGGTCCAGTCTATTATAAAAAAATAGTTCTGACCAATGATAGTGAGATTATTAATACTACCCCTTATGATTATCTGGACACTGTGATTAGTGTGGGTGCTTCTGAATTGGGAATTAAAGGGACGAGAATACTCATTCAGCCAATGAGCGAGAGAATTCGCAACAAATTTGAAGAAAGCGAGGGTATTGAACTTGAGGCTTATATTGCTGAATGGATGGATGGCTACACAATCTGCATTAACGGCGATTTAGGACGCGAACGTTCAATCGAAGTGATAAGTCATGAGTTAATCCATTTGACTCAGTATATGGAGCAAGAATTGATAGTAAGTGATGGTACTGTGGTACTTTGGATGGGGGAACGCTATGATATTTTAGGTATTCCGTATAATGATCGCCCTTGGGAGAGAGACGCATTCACTAATCAAAAATCCTTGGCATCTAAAATACGTTCACAAATCCTAGAATAATTATACTCGGAATTAATTCCCATATTTTATCTATAACATAGAAAATAAATCTATGTTATCAGCATTTGCAATCTTTCTTTTGTTTTTAGTTGTAAAGATCTTCTTCATGATAAATGAGCAAGAGAATCGGATCAATGAACTCTGTGAGAGGCTTTCTAACATCGAAAGAGATGCACTTAAAATAACATTTGATAAAAGAAATGAAAAAAGATAATCAAGAAATATCACCCAAGAGTAAATTGATCATCATGGTGATATTGATGATCTTTCTTTACTATTGGATGCATTATGTTGGAGTTTAAATAAAATAATAATATGAGTCAAGTTAAAATCACAACTTCTAAAGGCGATATGATCGCAGATCTTTATGATCAAGCAGCACCAGGTACAGTTGCTAATTTTTTAAAATTAACGAATCAAGGATTCTATAATGGTCTAAATTTCCACCGGGTAATCCCGGGATTTATGGCTCAAGGCGGCTGTCCTAATAAAAGAGGAGACGGAGGTCCAGGTTATAGTATTCCTTGTGAGACTGGTGGTGAAATGCAAGTACATGACCGAGGAGTATTAAGCATGGCACACGCAGGTCGTAATACAGGAGGATCTCAATTCTTTATTTGCTTCAATCGCCAAAACACCCAACATCTAGATCGCAACCATACTTGCTTTGGTAAAGTGACAGAAGGACTAGACGTTCTTGATAAAATCAATCAGGGCGATGATATTATTTCTATAGAGCAACTCTAATCGACATTCCTTGGATATATAAGTGAAATAATAAAAACATGAAGTATTTAGTAGAATTTAAATCATGGAATGATGAAAGTGCAATGAACGAGCAAGAAGATCCTTACTACGTGTGGGGATTCAAAGCAAACGATCAGGACGCTTCTGGAACAAGTAAAGTTGGATTTTCATCATTGAAATCCTATAATAATTACAAGGCAGAGGGATATCCATTAGCAAAGGGACTAACCAAAGATATGAGCCTTTTAGACTGGATGAACACCGAAGGATTTACAGATTGTGAAGAAAGAGTTTTGAAAATTGTTGGTGACGATCAATCTAAGACAGCTCTTGAGGGGTTTAAAGAAAAATTTCCAGAGAAGTATGCCATGTTTATTGTGTATGCAACTCATGACAAGCTTCCGAAGGATTACAAGGGAGAACCAGTGGATAGAAAAGCACCATTAGATCTAGGTAAGAATGTAAAAATATATGCTGCTGATTTTTATAATAATCGCGAAACCCCTGGAGCTCCTGGCGAATCAACAGATCCTAAATCTTCTGACACTCCTCCGATATTATATCCAGAGGTTAAACTAGAAATTCCTCAAGATATTGACACTTCAGATTTCTTTGAGTTTAATAGTTGGACACTTTCGGAGAAATTTAAAACGTGGTTAACTGAAAATGTGATAAATCCTTCCAAGGAAGCAATCTCTAAATTAAACCCGCCGGACGGCAAACCTAAATCATATCTTAATTCTCTGAAGATTACAACATCTTCTTCTACTATTCCAAACGGGGTTTCTCCTGAGGATAAAAAGAAACATACTTTTGCTGAACTCTCTGATCTTAGGGCAGAATCTACCATTAAGTATTTAAAAGAAGAATTAGCTAAGATTGGTGTATTAATTGATGGTGACACCAAAATAGAAAAATCGACTAAAGGCACAAATGCAGGTAAAAAATCCACAGTTGCTTATGCATCTCAGCCTGTTGGAACGGATTTAACTGGTACATCTGGTGAAGAATGGGATAAAACTGATGCAAATAAACAAGCTCTGAAGAAGTATCAAAAAGTTTCGGTAGAAGCTGGAATAGTTTTTAATGACACTAAAAAGGAAGAACCGGTTAAAGGAGCAGAAACTAAACCAGAACCAATTAAGGTAGATCCTAAAAAACCAATAGAGGTTAAGGAAAAAGCTTTCTTCGTGACTATTACAGCAGGTAAGAAACCTAAATTTAGAATACCTAAGCTTAGAATCAATATTGACTGGAACATGTTATTTTACAGATTAGAAAGTAAGAGAAATTGGGGATCAACTAAGTGTTATAAATTCTAATTATTCCTCAAAGACAAGGGTAACATAAATTTCCTTACCCGTCGAAACTGAACGGACTGAAAAATAATTCCAAAGTGGATTGATTAAATTCTTATAATGAGAAGGAGAATCAATCCACTTTTTAATGATCTCACTTGCAAGTAGAGTGTATGTTGCTCTGTCCGATTCCCACATGAAATTAAACCTAGGATATTTCGATTTTATCTTCTCGTAATTTTCTCTGTAAAGATCTAAGGGAGCAGGGGTTTCTTCATGAAATAGATTTTCGCCAAAATGCCCCTTTCCTATGACTAGTCTTATCCTTTGTGTGAAATCTAATGAATCTCTCTCGTGTGAAAAATTGCCAGTCTTTACCATGTATCCCGTTTGTTCATTGGCCACACTGTCACACCTTTCTGAAATCCTTAATTTATTAAGACCGCTTTTTCTTCTGAATCTATTTAAATCCGAGCTAATAATATCCTCCAGTTTTCTGCAATCTATTTTCCATCCGAGTTTATTATCATAGACTATTCTATTATCAATAAGGTCTGCTGCTCTACTAAGATCACCCCCGATAATTACTACCTGTGAGTTTACTCTAATCGACACTAAACAGAAAATAATCAATATAAATCTTTGCATAGATCCAAATATAGAAAGATTATACGAAACAAAAAAATGTAAAGGGATATATAAACTAATGGAAAAGATTAAGAGACTTAAGATGTTTGAGCAAGATGCCAATGTTAGAACAAAGGCATATACCGGGGTCCCTCGCTATCCTATAGTAGCAGAATATTTAGGCCTAGTAACTAAATTCGGAGACACTGGATCAATGAGTCAACTTACTCCCTTTCTTAAAGCAAAGTCAAAACCGGATCAGCCTCAGAATTCAATCATTCTTTTACACTTCATAAATGAGATCTTAGCTGATATTAAAGAGGCACAACCAGATTTATATGCTAAATTGAATGCTGATCCACTGCTACAAAAAATTAAAGATGTAACACCCAAATAATATGAAAAGAATTAAAAATTTTAACCTGTTTGTACAGGAAGCACAACAAATTCCTCTTAGCGATCCGTCCAAAGATGGGGAGACCTTCGCAGGTGTTCTTGCATCACACAAAGACGCAAAAGAACAACCCAAAGGAAGTAACAAAGGTCCAGAGGTTACTCAGTATTTACAATCAGTGGGTCTTTCTGGAGGCCTTCCTTGGTGTATGGCATTCGTTTATTATATCTTCGATGAAGTTTGTAAAAGACTTGGCAAATCCAATACAGTTGTTAAAACTGGGGGATGTATGAATCATTGGGAAAAAGCTCCCTCAGATACTAAAATACCAGTAGACCAAATAAAATCAAATCCGAGTGTAATTAGACCTGGACAAATCTTTATTATGACCCGTCCAGGAAAAGGACTAGGACACACTGGTATTGTTGTTTCTGTTGATGAAGGTGCTAGAACATTCACTTCAATGGAAGGAAATACCAACGATCAGCTTAGTGGTGAAGGAGATAGAGTAGGTATTAACAAAAGAAAAATAGATGGTACCAATTTAGTTGGATTCATAGATTACTTTAAAAACAGCAGAACCCCTGAATTCGAAACTGATATTTCTAAAGCTTTAACTGGTGAAGCTTCTAAACTTTCTCCTTTAACTGGTCAGGACGTTTATCCTGATGATGCAACAGTAGGAACTGGTCAATTAGGAAAAGTCGGGGACGAACTAATGAAAATGGCATTATCTGGAATAAGTGGAGCTCAAAAATCTGGTGCAGCTACCGACACTAACATATCTCCAGAAACAAAAGAAACCCTCGGAGATTTAAGATAAACCAAATAAAAAAAGCCTAGAATATTCTAGGCTTTTTTGTGCTATTTAGTTACTTCCTTTAGTAACTTTTTTAAGATCTCTTGATTTGCTTTAAAAAGCTCTTGCTTCTTTCTGCCGGATCTTTTAGATCTCATTGCCCTTGGTTTTTTTGATGCCGATCCCATAGAAGTGTGATTATTTGAATTATATATTCTTGAACCCAGCAATATATAGATCATGGCAACACAACAAACCCCATCTACAAGCGGCTTCGGAGATGCATTCTTCACAAAGCTAAAGGAACAATCATTCACTATTATTCTATTAGTAGGGATACTTTATTACCAGAATACCAATTTCAATTCTCAAATAGCAGAATACAAGAAAATGATTGACGAAAAAGAAAATCTAGTTCTTAAATTAACAAACGATGAAAGAGAGAGACTTCTAGAAAGAAACCGATATCTACAAGAACAACGTGACAAATACGTTGATGAATTAATAAATGAAAAAGCAAAATGACAAAAGAACAGGTATTATACCGCGCTGAATTAGCTGATAAAGTTTATTCAGAAGCGAAGAACATCAATTTCAGATCCCTAGGATTGGATCTTGTTAAATGGATAGAGCATAAAGGATCAGACACTCAGGGATTTATTGCAATTGACAGCAATGATGTTGTTTATTTAGTTTGGAGAGGAAGTTCTTCTAAGAAGGATTTTCAGAATGATGCTTCAGTTCAAAAATTTCCATTTATTGAGCCAGGTGAAAAAATACACATCGGATTTAAAAGCTCTTGGGAATCAGTTAAAGAACTTGTTTATAAAACCTTAATGAGTCTTGAACGAATTGAATCAATAGTAATTTGCGGACATAGTCTTGGTGGGGCAGTTGCTACTCTGTCTGCATACGCGATTCATAAAGAATTGGGTATTGATAGGATAGAATGTTGCACCATCGGTAGTCCAAGAGTGGGTAATAAAAAATTCAAAGAAAATTATGATTCTACTCCGATTAAGACACTAAGAATAGTTCATCATAATGATGTAGTAACTAGAAGTCCCAAAATTGGATATCATCATGTTAATCACGAATTAAGAATAGATGACGAAGGAAATGTTATCGTCCCTAAGTATGATTTAAAGCGTATTTTAAGATTTATCAAATCAGTTATCACTTTAAATACAGTGAAGGACCATATGACTGACAAATACCTTGCTGCTATTAAAAAATGGAATCCTTAATTTTTTGACGATATATAAATAAAATAAACCCATTATGAAACACCTTAAATTATTTGAAAACTGGGGAGAAACTGAAGAAACGTCATTTATGTACGATGCTGATAATTTAGCAGACAATACTGAAGAAGAAGCTCCGACATATGCTGAGGATTTTGAAGAAGAAACCCCAGAGGAAGAAACTGCAGATTTTCAAGCAGAGTATGATCCCTTCGATTTCGAATCTGAAGAAGTTGAAGAGGAAGATGGAGAAATGGAAGAAGAGTAATTCATCAAAGCCTATTTAAATCCTGAGGTATTCCCTCAGGATTTTTTGTGTTCTCTGAATAATCCATCGTTAAAACGAATTAATCACAGATTATTGTCTATAATGGCTATGAAGATACTAATTACTGGGGGAGCTGGGTATTTGGGCTCGGTTATAACTAAAAGAATGCTAGATGCTGGACACTCAGTCACAGTATTAGATTCCCTAATATTTAATCAAACATCACCACTTCAGTTCACGAACGATAAGAAATATGATTTCATCTATGGGGATGTTCGAAATCAAAATCTTCTAAAAGATCAAGTCGTATCTCACGATGTTATCATTCCTTTGGCAGCTATCGTAGGATTCCCTGCATGCAAGGCAAATCCAGATTTGGCTAAAGATATCAATTATGGTCAAATAGACCGGATCCTTAGGTACCTCTCACCAGATCAAATGCTTTTATATCCAAACACTAATAGCGGGTATGGAATAGGAGAAGGCCAAACAGAATGCACAGAGGAATCCCCATTGAATCCAATATCGGTTTACGGGGAAACAAAATGTGGGGCAGAAAGATTAATTTCTGAATGGACTTCTGCTGTTTGCTTTAGACTTGCTACAGTATTTGGGTCTTCCCCTAGGATGAGAACTGATTTACTTGTAAACGAATTTGTATATAAGGCAATGACTGATAAGTACATTGTAGTTTTTGAAAAACATTTCAAAAGAAATTTCATTCATATACAAGACGTTGGATCTGTTTTTATGCATGCTCTTGATAATTATGACTCAATGAAAAAGAATGTTTACAATGTTGGTCTAAGCGATGCTAACCTCAATAAGCAAGAATTGCTAGAAAAAATAAAATTATACATCCCTGATTTTGCTATAACATATTCAGACTTTTATGAGGATCCTGATAAAAGAGATTATATAGTTTCAAACAAGAAGATAGAATCTACAGGATGGATGCCTAGATATTCTTTGGAGGATGGGATAGAAGAATTAATTAAAACTTATCACGTAATCATTCCTAGGATGACCTCCGAATTTAGAAATGGATTTCCTTTAGGATATGCAAATAAAACATAAGATGATAAAGAATTTAGAAAAATACCCAATAGTTAGCAATCCGATCTACACCAAAGAAGATCTTTCAAAATTTGAAAGATTGATTGCTGATCATTGGGAAGCGGGAAGAATTAAAGGTCCGGTGCATTTGAGTGGGGGTAATGAAGACGAATTAATAGAAATTGGAAAGAGAATAAGATCCACCGATTGGGTTTTTTCTACTTGGAGATCACACTACCATGCTTTGATTAAAGGAGTATGTCCTGTTTGGTTGGAAGAAGAAATATTAGCGGGCAGATCAATTACCATAGTAAGCCAAGAAGAGAGATTTTATTCCTCAGCTATAGTTGGATCAATCATACCAATAGCAACTGGTGTTGCATTGGCTAACAAGAGAGATAACAGAAATGATAAAGTGTGGTGTTTCATAGGAGATATGGCATTTGAAACGGGTGGATTTTATGAGATGCATAAATACAGTAGAAATCTCAATCTTCCTATCGTATTTGTAGTGGAAGATAACGGAGTTTCGACAAATACTCCAACATCCGAAACATGGGGAGGAATTAAGAGAGAAATACCTGACGATGTTATTTGGTATGAATATAAAAAAGAATGGCCTCATTACGGCACTGGAAAATGGGTAGTTTTTTAAATTTAGTATACGACGATTGGCCAGAGGATCAACAAAAACCAAATCCTAATTGTGAGAAAAAATTCACAGAAAAGTTTGGTTCTGGGGAGTATAACGTTTTTAATAATATAGACAAAATCCTTGATGCCTATATTTTTCCTGATTATAAGATGTTCAGGTTAAAAAACGTATACAAGAATCCTAATAAATTCTATTGTTATCCCATAGAAACCGGAGATTTTCAAGCAGTTTTCAATGCGTTTGGTCATCTTCCAATATCTGATGAGGTTGTCAAATGTTTAAAAGAATGCCCCAATATCAGGGTTCTTATTTTGAATGATACGGAATATGAAAGGAAAAGCACATTACAATTACTTGACTCCTATATTAAAGATCTAGATTTAGATCCAAAGAAATTTTATTGGATTAATAATAACAGCCTTTTAAAGAGATATAAAGAAGAATTAGGTACGGAAATTAATGTTCATTCCTCAAAACATTTAGCTCACACAGCATCAATTGGACTTCAGCTTTATAAGCCGGAATTTGTAGAAGATAAAAGTAACATATTCCTCTGCCACAATAGAACTCCCAAAGCACACAGATATGCTTTACTTACTATGATGAAGAAAGAGGGAATTCTAGATAAAGGAATTACAGATTGGTCTTTCTTAATGGGTTACAAAGG
>JACCDW010511909.1_pt1 | contig 14982 bp, 27 predicted proteins | sample 7449781 | NCBI WGS metagenome assembly JACCDW01 (sample SAMN15323449, study PRJNA562643) | freshwater metagenome | isolation source: river surface water | place: USA:Blue River Watershed | collected 2017-08-18
CAGTTGCGCCACTTCCAGCATTAGCCTGAATTAGAGTATTTATAGTGTTACTTGTGCTTCTATATCCAACCGTTGCCGCAGATGTAACACCAACTGCAATAACTAAATTGTCAGGAACATTTTGTGCTGAACCAAACCAAACAGTTGTCCCTCCAGAGCCGCCGCCATTTGTGCCATTTCCGATTCCCCCAGCACCAATAAGCAAAAAATAAACAAAACTGACACCGGGAGGCTTTAGCCAAGTGTAAGAAGTATCTGCTGTTCCAGCCTTATCGCCAGAACCATAGAAAATCTTGACATCAGCACTTGCGTTGCGAAATTGTGGTTGGCGTACAAACATTGTTTACCCCTGTGTCGGAGTCTCCACGGGAACATACCAAAAAGGCGCAGAAACATTGTCGTTTACACAGGTGTACTCGACATTTTCCTCACCAATCTGTGTGCCGTCAGCCTTGAACACGCCCAAGTAGTTGCCATCAGCATCCAGATGGGCGAAGCCTTGCGAGTTGTCTGAGAACTGAATCTCAAACCATGAGTCAGTATCCCGCCACATATTAGTAATCTCCAGCAATGGTGACGACAGAGTAACCAGTGCCTGACGAACCAGTTGATGTACCGAAAGTCACATACAACAAGTAGTTGGGGTCAAGTGCAAAGTTCAAAGGCAATTCAAACACGCTTGAAGCCGCTGTCTGAGAAACAGTCACAGCGGGAAGCGTGATTTCGTCATACAACCAAGTGTTGGTGGCGTTGGTTGTGGTGCTGGTTGAAATAAACACACGGCACACTGTAGCGGCAGGGGAGCCGACAGGACGAAAACGAATCTTTTGGATATAAGAACCGTTTGCACCAGCGGTGAAGGCTTTGTACAAAGTTCCAGTACCGTCTTGGGCTGTGTTGGCTGTTGGGCCAACAATAAGACCAGTGTTATTGGCGGCTACCGAATCGGTTGCTCCAACAATGGAATAAATCGGGGATGTATTTGCTGGCATGATTGCTCCTTAAGGAAGAATGCAGTTGATTGAAATGGCACGACCCAAGCCAAGAGTCATGCCAGAAGCCGCCGGGGTTGAAGACTGCCAAGTTGTACCGTTTGATGTCAGTACATTGCCCGATGAACCCGGTGCAACAAACTGAACAGGTGAAGTACCATTACCCAAAATGACATTGTTTGCGGTCAAAGTTGTTGCGCCTGTGCCGCCATCTGCAACAGACAAAGTACCGCTTACACCGCCAACCTTGACAAAATCTGAGCCATTCCAAGCAATGTTTACTTTTTCACCGCTTGCAATGGTCACACCTGTAGTTGGTCCAACACCAACCACCTTAACAGATTGACTGGTTGATGTTGCATTAATGACGATGTACTTGCGACTTGATGCTGGGACAGTAATCGTAAGAAGACTTGCGGGGTTTCCCGTACAGTTGATGATCTGGTACTGTGCAGAACCCGTTGAACCAGACCCAACCTGAGAAAGCGCCGTTCCGTTGGTCACAGAAAGGGTAACAGCAGTCTGACTTCCGCTGATGGTTTGGGTTCCCTCCACAGCCGAATCAAGATACTGCGTGATGTAGTTGTTGACGGTATCGCCCCAAGTACCCGACAGTTCGCCAGTAACTGGAAGAGCCAGTCCAAGCAGTGATGTATATGCTGTTGCCATTCAAGACTCCTATTCAGTGAGAATCAATTCCCATTCAGCCGTTTCGTTGTCATCAATAAGCCCCCACGTCGGGGTTTGGGCATTGTTGACATTTTGCCAGTTTGCAACTTGATTGTCATCAACCAGCGTCCATCCGGGAGTTTGCGCGTTTTCTATAAGTTGCCAGTTGGCTATTTCATTGTCGTCAATTAGACTCCAGTAAAACACCCCGACGTTTCCGACGTTGCCCATCGCGGTGCAGCCCGTGATATCGATCAATCGAGCGCCAATACTGACATTCCCAACCGTACTGGTAGCCGTCACCCCAGAAAGATTGGCAATCTTATTAAAACCAACAGAACCAACGCTCCCGGCAGCGCTTACCCCGGATAAGGAAACCGTTACATTTGCGCTTGGAGTTCCAACGGAACCTGTGGCTGATACGGAATTGATTAAGATAGACGCCGATACAGCGCCAACAGCCCCAACGGCGCTATTTCCTGTAAGTTCAACCGTTATGTTCGCCGATACCTGACCGACAGTTCCAGTTGCGGTTACGGCAGTCACGGACGGACTGAAAGTAACAGACCCGACAGAGCCAGTAGCCGTTACGCCAGACAGAGCAACAACAGTGCCACCACTGGCTACGCCCCCAACGACGCCGGTTGCGGTTACGCCTGAAAGCGTAACAGAAACATCGGGCGCTACAAACCCTACTGCACCTACAGCAAAAACGCTCGCACCTACATCTTGTGTCTGTGCAGTTATAGCGCCAACCGAACCTGTCGCTGAAACGCCTGACAACGCAACAGTAATTCCGCCATTGGAAACAGTACCAATCGACCCTGTGGCTGTGTTACCAGAGATATTAATTAACGCGGTGGCGACAACTGTACCAACACTGCCTGTCGCCGACACCCCAGAGCCACCAATTATTACTCCAATATTACCTACTGTCCCGGTGGCGGTCACGCCAGAGATGGCGACAGACACGTTGCCTGTCACATTTCCTACTGCCCCAGTTGAAGTATTACCAGATACGCTGTTTGTTGTGCTTGTTGTGATAGTACCTACACTACCCGTTGCGGTAACGCCAGAAATGTCGTTTGTTTGGGTTGGAGAAACCGAACCTACGCTGCCTGTTGCACTGACACCCGCGCCACTTACGCCGCTTACAGGCAGTGCGGCAAATGGCGTTTCAGCAAATGCTGATAGTCCGAACATGGTTTATGCCCATGCTCCAACGCTGGTGTTTGCACCAGAAGCACCAATTGGGTAAATCAGCATGTAACCACCAATATTAGTTGTATATGCTCCACCGGGCGCGGCAGATAAAGAGTATTGTGGGATGAAAGTACCGCCCGCATTCACTGATATCGTGCCTTTTATATGTGTGCAGTCGGAGTAGTTTCCGGCAGTTATAGGCCCCGTCGCCGTCGTCATTGCAACAGTGTTGTTTGATTGTGCGCCGGGAGTTTGCGCTGTTACTGGAATAAATGGAAAAGCAGCCGAAATACCAAACCGAAATAGGTTTAAATAAACGTTGTTAAATGTGGCCGTTCCACCAAAACCATAAGAAATAGTGTGTGATGTGGTTCCAGAGGTCTTGGTTATCGTATGATACAACTCAAAATAGTACACGGTGCTGGAACTCAAAGTGCATCCAACACCAAGAGTTTTTTGTACTCCAGTCGCATTTGCCCCCGCTAACGCGCTGTTCAATCTGTAAAACTGCATCCCCGGAACAACACCACGCTGGGTCCCTTGGGGTGTGAAGTACGGAACCTTACCGTCATACTCCATTACCCCATCTGTTGCGGTAGTTAAATTTGTACCTGCGGTGAACTCCAAAGGCGGAACAGTTGTTGTACCAGCAGGAAGCGTCAGGATATTTGACGCATCTCGTAGCACCGTCCGGTCAGCAGGCGCAGTTACAAACACTGTCGAGGTGCCAGACAGTGTGATTTTGTTGCCTGAATTAGACGATTCAAAAACCGTGTCTCGACTCAGCGTAGTGCCAGAAGAGGTGTAAGTACCAACCCCAGTTTCCCAATTAGTGCCGCTGACAATTGTGTAATAAGTAGTGTTCCCGTTACCAATTGCAGAGAAAGACTGAAAACCAGCAACCGCACCGGCAAGTGTTATCGTGCCGGTTCCTGTGGTTGTCGTTGTCTCTTGGACACGATCAGCAAATACAAGCGCCATGCTCTACTTTAGGCGATGTTGAGCAGAGCGGTACCAGCGGCATTGGTCGGCATGGTCAGCGTGAAAGTACCAGCGGTAACAGTTTGAGAGCCAAACGTGTGAACGCTGACTGCACGATCTGATTGTGTGCTGTTATAAATTAACACAGTGTCAAACGCAGTGGTTAACGTCACATTGGTGTATGTCAACGATGCAGAAGGAGTCCAGTAAGCCGTCGTGCCACTTGTGGTCGGAGCCGTAGCGTTGGTCACAGCAATACCGCCCGGACTGTAGTTCGTACCAGACACTTCACCCGATGTCGTGTAGGCTGTGGTGGTGGCATTGATTGTGGCACTGGTCAAATACAACGCCGCCTTGAAAGTATCTGCGCCCGTACCTGCACGGGTCACTGTCGTCCCAAAGTTATGGTACGCCTGAAGAATTTCGTTCTTGAACGAAGTACACATTGCTTGTGTGTTGGCCATCTTTTACTCCTTGTTAACCGAGCATGGCGGCAATGCCGTCTGCCAAAACGTTTTGTTTCAATTGAACATGCACCGAACGGTGAACAAGTTCGCCTTCCAACCAATACTCGACCCAAGTCGTGTACTCGTTATCATTGTCAACAGAACCCTCTTTCTTCTCAAGCAAGGATTCTTCCATTTCACCTTTGGTTGTGTTGATCAGCGCCATGTTTGCCTCAGTTTGAACTACGTATTAAAGCCGTGGTAGCCGTGTTTTGCGGCATCACAACCGTGAAGTTTGCAGAAGATTTGTCAGACCCAAAGTCAAGGACAGCAATCGAACGATTGGCTTTGCTTGCGTTGTAGATCAATGCACACCGGACATTGCTCAGTGTTGCGCCAAAATCAGCATTGTTGAAATTGACATAAGCCGTGTATCCGGATGTATTGATTGACACACCGGTCAAGACAATACCACCCGATGTGTAACCGGCATCAGTGATTTCGCCCGATGTCGTGTAAACGGTTGTGTCTGCGTTTAAATCAGCATTTGCCGTGTACAGGGCAATGTTGAGCGTATCGGTACTCAGGTCATGAATGCCGTAATACAACTCTTTCTTGAAACTGGTGGTCTGCGTTTGGACGATCATGACACCGGAACCCTCACTTGACCATCACGATAAGCATCCATGCGCTGTTTGCCATCTGCCAGATTTTTGTACAGAGCAACCGCTTGAACATAACGATTCTGAGCCAAAGCCGACATGTCGTTCTCTTGACGCATGTAAACAAACGCCTCGCAGATCGTGCCATACAACAGCACAGAGTCGAAATTGTCGCCAAGCCATGTTGTGTTGGCCGTGACAATAGACTCGGGATAGTAGTAGTAATGCATCTCAACGCCGTAAATGGCATCCGGTGTCGGGCCAAGTATCAACGTGAGTTCATTCACATTTTGCGAATTGGGGCCAAAGATGGCGTAATGCTTGGGCGTTCCCGTGGTTGCGGGATTGGGGTACGCCTCTCGCATGAAGTTCACATCTTTGTTCAGGAGGTATAAATACGAGCCACCAGCCTGAGGATAGACGGCAATGCTGTAGATTGACAGCAAGTCATCTGGCGTGGACAAGTATTTGTTCCCAGACTGAGTTACTCCGGTCACGTTCTTTCGCAAATTTGCTGGCTGTGCAGTGTTATAAATGCGTTGCTCCGCCTGCTTAATGAACGTGTTCATGTCAACAGTCGGGAAAGTGTTTTCGCAGTAATCTTGTACTGCGGTGACCAGATCACTGTAGTTCATGCCATCGGGCCTCTTGCCATCAAGCCTTTGGTTGCCGCGCCAGTACCACGCACCTTGATGCCACTGGTTTTGGCTTCAGGGTTGTAGCCATCACGATTGATGTTGCCAACACTCATGTTGACCTTGTCAGCCGCAGTCGGCGCAGGAGTGCAACCGTTGCCCATGTCAGCATGGCTCAACTTCTTGCCCTTCATTGTGTGCGGCTCGGCATAGACGGCGGCATCGCCAACCTCTTTGCCCATCATTTTTGCGCTGTACTTTGCCATGATTAAATCCCCGCTTTAGGAACTTTGCGAACCGTTTTCTTCTGGTTGGCAACCTTCGCAAGGTTACGACCCATCTCACGCATCTGCATATTGGTCTTGCCACCCTTAGCCAACTTGGTCATGGGCTTGCCGGGATGCATGTTCTTTTCATGTTTGTGAACTGCGGTTTTTGCGTCCATTTGAAACTCCTTAGGTTACCGATACTGTACCAACACTTGCCGTGGAAACCAAGTAATTTGGTGTTAAAACCGCATCAAATTGACTGGCCCCACCCACCGGATTCCACCCCCATTGGATATCCCGAGAACCTCCCGTCGGATACCCTCCAAACGAGTTTGCCGGGTCTACCTGCAAACCGTTTAAACCAGCCACCACGTAGGTGGTGTCCTTCCTTGGCTCCCGAACCGCCTGTGGATCGTCCACAGGATACATGCCCAGTTGCAACTGAGGATGATCCGGGTCCCAGCACTCAGGACATACCTTGAGTTGGTACAACTTGGTTTTGATGACCTCCATCTTCAATTTCTTGAGTTTAAACTGCTGTCCACAGCGGTCGCACTCAGCAATTGAATTTTTACCGGAGGCAAATCTGTTACCCATTAAGGCGTACCCCCGCTGATGAACTGCTGACGGGGCACAAACCGAACGGCGGCTTTTTCACGATCCTCACCCGCCGCCAGATCAAACTGCTCGTCATAGTTCTGCTTGAGCATCTGCAAGCGGTCTTGGAGTTCGGGAATCTTCATGGCGACATAGTAGGCCAGACCTGCCACCAGACAGGGCAGGAAGCGGAAATTCATGTCCCCGACCTCAATACCAGCCCCGGCATCCTGAATGCGGCGCATACGCCAGTAGGCAAAGGTATAGGTCGTGGAAGCGTCCGGCGTAGGCCACACCGTGATCGCAGGAAGTTGGTTCCAGTATACCGTCGTGCCAGAGGCATGAGAAGCGACTGTCGTGCCGTTCTGGGCACGATAACAGTTATACAGGGTATTCCCTGAGAAGTAACTGTAAAAGATCGTTTCTGTTCCAAGATTGATATAGCCGAATGCTGGCAACCCGTCGGTTGAAGTCAATTCAATGGTCGTATCTGAGGTGCCAATTGAGGTGGCAAGCGTTGCCCCTGTCGGGTTTGTCTGCCCTGAGTAACGCTGAACCCAGACCTGAATCGGTCGTCCTTGGTTTAACTTGTTGGGGATCGTGGCATAGGTAGAAACACTTATGCGTGTAATGTTCAAGTCAGCCTGTTGCGAGGTCTGATTGGCTTGAGTACGAATCACCTGTTCCAACAGGTCAATCGTATCCGTCGGTAGCGGATACGTGTTTAAACCTGATTGCAGAGTAATCGTCCCCGGCTCAATGGTCCACATGTTTAAACCACGGTTGGCCCACTCAATGGTCATGAGGTTCATGGATCGACGAGCCGTCCGAAGGTCGTAACCGGTACGCATCTCACGACCGGCGCGTTCAAACGCTTCCTCGGCAATCTCCGTGAAGTCGAGATTAAAAAGGGTGCTTCCGGTCGTGTTTGCCATTATCTAAACCTTGCTGTTTTTTGGGCAATCTTTTTGGGTTGCGCCACAAACTGTTTGCCAGCCTTCTTCCCAGCACGTTTTGCCTTGGTTGTAGCGGCATACTCGGCTGGAGACAAGGACTTAATTGCCGCTTCAGGCAAATACCGCTCCCCCGTCTTGGAAGACGGTTTACCAGACTTGGTACGCCATTTCTGGTCTGTCCAATTCTTGAGCGATGCTTGAGGCGCTTTCAATCCTTGTACCCTCCGCCTTTGGCCTTGTACTGTTTGGCAAGCAACTGGGCTTTACGGGCAGACCATTGTCCTGCGCCAGTCCCTTGGACGGCTTGAGACTTGATCTTGTTGAACAAAGACTTACGCATACCCGGCTTGGTGTAATTCCCGGCCTCATTGACCTTTGATTCCACTTCACCGCCCTCTGCGTACTCCGTGAAGTCCGTATTGTCCCGGCGAGGCTTGACCTTGCCAGTCGGCATCTTGTTCGGGTTTATGGCCCCCATGCCACGGCTTGCCATCATGATCAGCACATCTTTCCGCGAGTCTTGCCCTTTTGGGCAATACCATCTGCACGCTTGGAGGCAGAAGAAACCTTGCCGCCACCTGCATAGCCGGGTGCGCCAGACTCGCCGCGAGCGCGAATTGATTTAAACACACGGGCAATAGGACTGTTCAACATCTCTTCACGCTGTTTGATGCGCTTCAGACTTGCCATGTCCATCTTCTCTTGATCTGGCCCTTTTGCGGCTTTGGCACCAGAAGATTGACCAGCACGACCAAAACGAGGAGCAGACTCCATCTTTTCTTCCGACTTCTCGACCGCTTTGGGGGCGGACTTACGCTCGGGGGCAGAATCGTCACGACGCTTCAATCCACGCTCGGCGTTCAGGAAATCACGCAAGTTGGTGTAACCAGACTTCTCCAGTTCTTCCTTGGTAACCACCCGAGAAGCGGGTTTTGCTTTTTTCTCAGGCTCAGGAGCGTATTCACCAGTTCCACTGGAACCGCCAAAATCCATCTCCACTTCGTCGCCTTCAGCGTATCTCTTGGTTCTCATTTAAGCCTCCAATCAGCACTTGCCGCCCATGTTCATGGTGATCATTTTGCCTTTGGTCTTGCCTTTAGAGGCAATGCCGTCGGCAGACTTGTGACCCGATGCCAAACCACCGCTTGCCATCTTGATCATTTCTGCGCCACGCTTAGACTTGGTCTGAACGGGATGCTCGCCTTTAGAAGCCATACGACCGCCTGAAGCATAGGCTTTACCGCCCTTCTTCATGCCTTTCATCTCGGCTTCTTCATGCTTGATCATCGACTTAGGAGCGCCTTTGGCTTTCATGAAGCCGACTTCCTTCTTCATCATTTCTTTGGATTCTTTCATTTCACCACCTTTTGCCATGTTTTTCATGCGACGTTGCTCACTTAGCCCAATCGCAATTGCTTGCTTAGGGTTGGTGACCTTTTGCCCAGAGGAAGATTTCAAATCTCCGCCCTTGAACTCTTTCATGACCTTTTCGACCTTGTTCATCGATATCTCCGTAAAGATGCAATTCCGCCATTCCTGAAATCGTAACCATCCCCATACCCCATGTCTGCGTATGTATCAAACGATTCCATCGGTTGAGCCTGTTGTGCAGTGGGATCGGGTTGGATGTTTGCCAGCGTTGGAACCTCTGGTGGAGGAGCGTAATCCTGTATGTTGTAACTCATCTGTTCAGGAGCAGGAGCGTAATCTTGAGAGTAATAACTCATCTGTTCAGGAAAAGGCATCTGCCCCTGAGATTGGTCAACACCACTTTGTTGGAATGCCGTCGGGTCTAAATCAACACCCATTTGCTCAAGCGTGGCAGTGGGCATTTGATACTCAGGAATTGATTGTTTAATAGACTCAGGCAAAACATCCCTGAGTTGATTACGAATCATCCCTTGATGCATCTGTCCTTGAGCATCGTTTTCCGCTTTGACATCCTGCAAAATTTGAAGTTCTGGAGAGTTCTGAACCGCTTGATTTTTGGCGTATTCAATCCCTTTGCTCAGGAGAAATGCGTAAGGGTTTGCAATCCCAGTCAGAAGCCCAAGACCTTGCCTGACCGCAGGAGGAATGGTATCCCCATAGCCAAGGAAATTAGACGCCTTATTGGCGGCTCCTGTGGCTTTGATGACATCCATTAAATCTGCCATTTCAGTTCAGCGAACTACGCTGCTCCCTCATGAATGCGTCAAGTTTTTCGTCCAATCGATCAAGACGAGCAAGCACACGATTGATGTCGTTGTGCATGTCCGTCTTGGTCACGAATTTGTCCGAGTGTTCTTCCCGAGTCTTGCTGATCAGGATAGACAATCGTTTCATTTCGTCGTGCGTAGCCTTGATCCACAGCATTGCGCCTGCGGAAACAAAAGAAAGCACGATGTTCCATATCAACAGTTCCATACCCTTAGAGCCTTGTTAATCCTCGAATTGGGATCGTTTGCAGTTTCGGCGCTCGTCAACTTCTTTTTCATCCCTTTCATACGGGCGCAAAAAGAGTCTCGGCGTGAGCCGCCCTCGGGTTGAGGGGGCTTGAGATTCATGCCCTGCGCTTTGGCAGAGGCTCGACCTTTGGCGTTTAAACCACCCTTTGGATTCTTGCCTTCCGATCTCTGCCATGCTGGAGACTTAGCCATAAATCACCGTGATGCCAATAGGCGCAACTGACACGGAGGTGTACCAAATCCCGTTGGGGAATAAGATACCTTCACCGGGCAAAAGCACGTTGGTCATGTTGGAGTTAGAACCTGTATCAAGTTCCAACAAAATATTGCCGCCAGAAGCGTCCAGAAATCGACCCATTCCTGCGCCTGCGCCACCCGTGATGATCACGGCCTTTAGACGACAGCGCCCGGATACAAGTGCTAAATTTGTCTGAGCGCCACCGGTATGAGCCGATTTAACGTCTGTTTGCATCATGATGAGATGCTCCTATTAGGTCAGTGCGGCACCAACAGCAGTCACCCAAGCAGAGCCTGTGCTGATCACAAGGCAGTACTCGTTGTCGCCAGCACCGTTGTCACTGATCAAACGCACTTGACCAGCATTGCCAGCGGCGGCAGCAGGCAGAGCGGCAGTCAGAATGGGGGTCAGTTTTAGGAAACTGGAGATTGTGACGCTGGTAACGCTAGAGTCAGCGCCAAGCGTAGAAGTGGTGGTAACTGCACCGGTAGTGCTGTTGACGGAAACAGTTTCAAAACCGTTTTGCGAACGAACCGGGCCAGTAAAGGTGGTATTTGCCATGATTATCCTCACATGCGATTGCTGGTGCATCTGTCTGCATGTCGTCTAGCCGGGACTAGTCAGATACACCGGGGACCCCGGAATGCCTCATTTATACCATGCGGTTTAAACGATGGCAAGAAAAAAAGGGGACCGAAGTCCCCCTTTTTTCACCCAGATCAAGACGAACCGGGAGAGCCGTAAATGCCCAGCGGATCAGACACACCGAACGAATAACGCTCACGTGCCTTGTAGCGGACGTTGCCGGTGTCGAAGTCACCGTCCATGCCGGTAGACATGGGGGTGCGAACAAAGTGCTTCAGACCGTTGGGAACGTCTGTGGTCAGGAACCAAGCGTTCGTGTCGGTCAAGAAGTGGTTCACTGCGTAACCCTCGGGGATCGAACCGTTGTTCTTGATGGCGTTGATGTCGTTGTCGGCGGTAGCCACACGCAACTCGGTTTCGAGCAGGCGGGTTGACGTGAACATCAGAGCCGGGGGAACAATCAGTTTCCGGGGCTTGGCGGCGATCAACAGACCACGTTCGTCTGTCCAACCAGCGATCTGAATGACTGCGTTTTCCAACGAAGTCTCGTTCAGGTCAGCGGCGGTCGAAGGACGGTTGCTGTTGGTGCCACCAGAGATCAGCGGGTGAGCAGTGCTGAAGAGGGCCTGACCATCACCGTAGGTCACAGCGGGGTTGAACCCGTTGTTCAAAACGGAGGCGGCTTTCACCTGTTTGGTGTAAGCCATAGCACGGGCCAGTGCCTTGGTGTAACGGCTCGACAGAGAGTCGTACAGGTTATCCTCAACCGCCTCTTCGGTGATTGAGAAGCCCATAGCGATAGTCTCATGGTTGTATCGAGCAGTCCAAGCCTCTTGGGCATTGTCATACGCCAGCGCAGAGCCTTCCGGCTTGACGGGGGCGGCTGAGAAGCCAGACAACTTGGTTTCCTCTTCAAAACTACGCTCCGAGGTCTCGGTTTCGTAGATTTCCTTGTGTTCCTCGCCGTAACGCTTGTACTCCAGACCGAACAGAGCGTTCAGGCCGGGAAGCAGTTCTTTAAGGAGTTGTGCGCGGGAAATAGCCATTTTCGATTACTCCTTAAACGGCGGTACCGGTGTAGTACGAGTGGGTACCAAAGTTCAGTTTGACCAGAACTTCGGGATACTGCGTAAACACGATGGTTGAGGAACTCGGAATGGCGGTAACACCACCCGGGACGGCGATGGCACTGTTGATGGTCACCGAGGTAGCACCTGCGGCGGCGGCCACAGACACATACGAACCGGTTTCGATCAACTGACCGTTGGAAGCGACGTAAGCCACATCAGTACCCACGGGGATGGCGCTGGGCAGGCCAGAACCAGTCAGGGTGATGGTGGTGCTTGACGAAGAACCAGTGGCGCTGGTCACGATGGCGGTCTCAGGAACGAGGCCAACAACGCGAGCGGCGAGGTCAATGGTGGTGGTGGTAGCCGACCACAACAGAGCAACAGCCGAGTCACCGGTGTTAGCATTGCCAGCGTTCTGGATCAGGCCGTAGTTTTGGCCGATGCTGGGAATAGCACCAGAAGCCACAACGGTGGTCGCAGAACACATCACAACCTTGAACACGGTGTCAGGGTCATCACACACGTAAGCAACAGCGTCACCAGCGGCTGTGCCAGAAGGCCAGTACTGGGTGAACAGTTTTTGCTTGGTGCTGGGGTCAGTGTAGGAACAACCCAAGAACACGCCAACCAGACCGGTTCCGGTGGAATCGGTGGTGTCGGTGTTTTTCGTGATTGTGCCACGGGTCAGGTTAACCAGATCACCATAGAAGATGCTCGTGGCGTAACCGTACTGAATGGGTAGTTGACGGGTTCCCCCGGCAAATACCTGCGCTCCGATCAGATTGATCGGACGGAAGCCGTAAGGCCCCGAGACGGAAGGATATGCCATTTAAGACTCCAAAAAGTTAGATACCTTTACCAAAGGTAACGCTGGATTTTCGCTCGTTGTAGAGCGGCATCCGTGCGTCACTTTGACGCATGAAACTGTTGTCCACAGACGACATTTGTGAATCCGCCACCTTTTGGTAGTGTTCATCACGCTGTCCCATGAACTCAGCCGGGGCTTTGCAAAGGAGCAAACCGCCAATCTCAATACCGTCCGGGAACCGAGAACTCGGGTTGGACAGATATTTGAGTTTGGGCTGTTCTGCGGCCTTTACAGGTTCCCAACCCTCGCGCAACTTCAAAGAGATATTTTGAGGATCGGCAGAGCCAAGCGTGCTTAATCGAACCCAACGGAACACCCAGCCATCCTGCGGTTCAGCATCAGGCAAAAGTGTTGGCGGCATCCAACGCTTGGGCCGCATTTCCGATTCACGGCTTTCAGTGCCGCGCTTGGTACGAACTGTTTCCACTTGATCTTCCATCTCAATTACCCCTTCTCAATTTCGCAACCTCACGGGCGTATACCTCAAGAGGAATACCCAACCGCTTGGCGATGTTGACTTCTGACTGTTGAAGCACGATCTTCCGAGGAGCCGTACTCCGGGTCGCGGAGGCAACTACATTCGATTTTTTTCGGGAGCCGCTCGCTTCGGCCTGTTCGTCGGACTCGAACTTGTCCGGGAACACTTGGCGCAACCTACCGTTCAAACGCTGGTAGTATTCGTCACTTTGTGGGTCGAGACCCTCATCATTGACAAGTTTGTCATGTACCGCCAGAGCAAAACCTGTCATTTCCTTGTCCGGTCCAAACCACGGGTTCGCTTTCGCCCACGACACCGCTTTTCGATCCGGTTCAGGAACAGAATCAACTGTTGGATCGATTTTTACCTCATTTTTTTCCTCTTGTAAAGGCTTTGGTCTAATTGTTGCCAAACGCTCCAATTTGACTTTTGCTGAGGTAAGTTCTTCCTGCGCTGTGACCAGACCATCCGCATCCCCGGTCTCATACGCATCTTTGTACTTTCGTTTTGCCTCTTCCACTTGAGCGGCCAATTGCGCTTTGGCGTTCTCAAGCATCACGTTTTGGTTCTGATTTACAGTACCTTTTAAACGCTGGTTTTCTTCGTAGACGACCTTTGCCAGTTCGATGGCCTTCTCTCTTTCGCGCAGAGCGGCTTCTTTGGCACGGCGTTCGTCATGGTAGGCACGATGGAATTCACGTGTACGATCCCGAACTTTCTGAGAAACTGCGTTCAGTTCTTCATCGGTTGGGTCTTCCGGAGGGGTTGCCATAGGCTTGCGCCCACGATCCTCCTCAGGCACGTCATCCTCAATCTGGATTTCGTCCTCTGCCCTCTCCTCCTGCGGCTCAGGTTCTACAACCTTGGAGCCTAGACGAGACTGCTTTTCTTCAATTTCGTCGGGAAACTCAAATTCAACTTTTTCAGCCATGATTCACCTCTTTACGCCCGAGTGATTCCGCGAGGGTCTTGGACGACGGCTTCGACGCTGTCATCGTTGATCAGGCGGAATTCTTTTCCATGAATCTTGATCCGAGTTCCCGAGTTGGGACGGACAAGCACGAAATCCCCCACTTTGCACGAAGGCCCAGATGGGAATCGTTTGGGGTCTTTGTAAGCATCAGGCCCCATCTTCACGACAAAAAGAACCGGCGACAGTATCTCTTCGTAATGCATGGTCTGCCCTGCTTTGATCAACCCGCTGTCTCCATACTCTTCATCGATCTCAGGCAAGACGCAAAGAAGGTAGTAGGAGGCTGGATCAGGCACTTGTTTTGCCTTCTCCTCGGGTGATTGCGGCAAAGTCGTCGCTGACTCGCCGTTTTGGCTTATGAGAATTTCACTCATCTTCCTCTTTCTCCAGTTTTTTCGCAAGGTCGGAGATTAAAAGTTGCGCTTCCGCAAGACCTCGAATGTGGCCGCACAACTCCCGGTAACTGGCATAGTCTTTCGCACTGCCGTCACCAAGACTTTCAAGCAGGTCTCGCTCCCGCTCTTTTAATTTTTCGACAAGAACACCAAGGACTGTGTTCGCCATTATTTACTCCGTTTAAACAGGTCAACCTGCACTTTTTGGTTGGCTTGTTTTTCGCTCGACTGGATACGCGCCATGTCGGTTTCCCTCTGGGTGGCAATCCGCTGTGCCTCCAGTTGGATTTTTTGTTGTGCCAGAGCAATGTCAGACTGAATCTTCTGGGCTTTGGCTTGCGCTTCCATTGCCTTGATTTGCAGTTCTTGTTGTTGCATCTGAACCAACGGGTCTTGGGCTTGTTGCTGGGCGGCTTGCTGTTGGGCTTGAGCCGTGTTCTTCTGGAGCAGTTGAGCGGCTCCTTGAGCCACAAGGCGGCTGACCTGAACCTCGACATCCTCGGGCAGTTCTGCGCCGG
>JACCDW010936715.1_pt1 | contig 14979 bp, 11 predicted proteins | sample 7449781 | NCBI WGS metagenome assembly JACCDW01 (sample SAMN15323449, study PRJNA562643) | freshwater metagenome | isolation source: river surface water | place: USA:Blue River Watershed | collected 2017-08-18
ACAAGCATTAACTTTGGAATCAGGTAATTATGTCAAGGTATTAGACAACGGCCAAGGAAAATGGTTATTATATGAGGTGTTATCTGATGGTTCGTTGAGTTTAATTGGCGCTCAAGACGGAACCTTTACAGTCAGTGCAGAAGTGTACGATGTTACCGTTGGTGCAGGTTACGACAGTGCGGTTTTTGATTCAATTGGATTTGATCCATTGGCTGTTCAAGAATTGCAAAATATTTACGACAGCGTATACCGTGAAGTATTAATTGGAAATTTAAGTTCAGAATTTAATCGATTATTTTTAACAATTATTAATTTTATATTTGCCGAACAAAAAAATCCAGACTGGATCTTTAAAACCAGCTTCATTGATGTTTATCACAATTTAAGAACTCTAGAACAGTTTCCAAATTATGTAAGAGACAATCAAAGCTTCTATAACGATTACATAGAAGAAGTAAAACCGTATAGAACACAAATTAGAGAATACGTACCAAGTTACTACAGGCAAGATCTTTTAGATGGAAATTGGACAGATTTTGATCTTCCAAGCGCATATGATTCTCGCTACAATATATTTAGAAGTCCTGATGCATCAAATTCAGCTGATACAGAATTGCTGAACACAGATCTTTATTCAAACTGGACAAACAATTACAAGTATAAAATAACAGACTTCATCATTGGCAATGTTGGATTGAACTACCTTCTAGCACCAAACGTTGAAATTACTGGTGGCGGTGGATCCGGCGCAACAGCAATTACCACAATTGATGCTAATGGTAAACTGTCAGGTATTACTGTTATCAATTCCGGCTCTGGATATACATCAACACCTAATGTGTTCATTAACGGCGATGGCGTTGGTGCAACAGCCTATCCACTGTTAAAAAACGAGTTTTTTGCTTCGCAAGCTAACTTGAGTTACAACCTAGTTAGAAATACAGAAACAGTTATTAAATTTGATAGATTAGCTTATGCAAGTAATTTGACAATATGGCAACCTGGTACCGCTTATGCCAATACTGTAATTACTTCTGGTAATACACTAGTAGATAGTGGTAATATTTACATAAGTTCTGGTAATATTGTTGTTTACAATAACCAGGCATATCTTGCTACCAATGCAGATGTGACAACTGAGTCAATATTTGATTTTACTCGATTCTCAAAAATTGAAAGTGGTAATGTTCTTTTAAATGCTGTTGACAGAATAATTGCATACTATGAACCTAGCCTTGGAATGCCAGGTAAGAGTTTAGAACAATTAGTTAAAGGATTGGAGTATCCAGGGGTCAAGGTAGAAGGACCAACATTTAGAACGAATGCATTTGAAATTACCAGTAATGTTATTTCTTTTAACTACACTGGTTTGACAATTGACAGTGGAAATGTTGACGCAGTCAATTTCCAGACTCTTGGTTTTGAAATCAATCAACCTATTAGAATCGAAGCACTGGTTCCTTTTGAATTCCAAAATAACGGATTCTTTACTATTGTCAATGTCGAAAGAGATTCAATGACCTTAACAGGTCAACCAGTAGAAACAACATATCAGTTACTATTAGATGCGCCAATTACGGTAAATTCTGGTGATTATATTACACAGGCAAATAATTTAGCAAACGCTTATGTACTACAATCTGTCACGAATTCTACTCTAATAGATGTAATATATTCAGTGCCAGCATTCACAGTATCGTCAAACGTTATTAGTATCAACGGAGTAGTTACATCCTCAAACATCTCTGAAATAACCACCGGTGGTAATGCAAATGTTACTATATCTTATTTAGATTTACAAACAGTAATTGATTCTAATATCTATAGCACTTACTTAGACACAGAACTAGGAACAAGACCGCAAGATATCAACATTGTTGGCGGTGCATATGTAGACACTTACGCCAGTCATGCGCCGGAAGAATTAATTCCAGGCAGAATGTATGATGCTATGGAAATGCGTGTGTTTAGTAATACTGTAGGTAACACTGCCACATACGGATTCAGAGTATTCCAACCAATGAGCGCAAATGTTCTTTACACAAGAATAAGTGACAGTGCTACAACAACACTGTCGGCCAATCTAAGTTTAACCGACGATGAAATTTTAGTCACTGATGTCAGTGTGTTACCAACTCCGGCACCGGAAACAGGAACTCCAGGCGTGGTATTCATCAATGGCGAAAGAATTCATTATTATCAAAAATATGATATTTCCAAATTATTAACGGCTATTCCTTGGACAGCTAACACACAAATTCCGGTTGATACATTGATTGTATTAGACAGTAATGTTTACTTAACCGAAGGAAACGTTTATGCTAACGCAAATTCATATGTGAACTCGGCAAATATTCAATTAATTAAATTGAATTCATTAAGACAACTTCGTCGAGGCGTAGACGGCACCGGCGCAGCTAACATTGTGCTTGCAGGCAACATTGTATCTGACAGTAGCCAAGCACAGCTGATTCCAAATAGTTCTGTTTTTGCCACAACTGTCAATGATAATTTAAGAACAGCAGATTATGTCACCTATAGACTAGAATTGTCAGAGACTATCACAGCCAATGCGGGAGATTTTATTACACAATTTAGTAATGCCAATGTTCGTGTGCTCGAAAGTGTTACTAATTCTAAATTGGTTGCGGTCAACTTGGATAGTCAACCTTGGCGTGCTAATTTGGTTACAGGTACAATTTATGCCAATCTTGACATTAACAGTCAAGACACTGTAATGACAGATTTGTTCTTTAAGCCAGATGGAACAAAAATGTACGCTGTAGGTCAAACTAACGACAGAGTGTATGAATACACATTAGGAACAGCTTGGAATGTAACCACAGCAAGCAATGTGGCCGCTGTGGGCATAGGCACACAAGAGACTGGGCCCGCTGGATTATTCTTCAAGCCTGATGGTACTAAAATGTATGTGATAGGTACCACAAGCGACAGAGTGTTTGAATACACATTGAGTACACCGTGGCGAGTAAACACAGCCAGCAATGTGGGCACTTCTGTTGCAACCAGCAGTGGCGGCGCTAGCGAAAGCACTCCTCAAGCATTGTTCTTTAAACCTGATGGATCAAGCTATTATATAATTGGTAGCGGCGCAGATAGAGTCAAACGCTACGACATGACTACGCCATGGCAAGTAAATACTGCTGCTTATTATTCTCAAAGTGCTGCTATCACCTCAATAGAAACAACTCCTGCAGGATTATTTTTCCACCCAGCAGGATCAAAAATGTTTATCGTGGGTAATACCAACGATTATATAAGAGAATATGATCTGGCTACAGCATGGGATCCTACCACTATTACACTGGTAGCTAATTCGTCGGTACTGTCGGGGGCAGCCCCGGGTCCTCAAGGCATGTTCTGGAAACCAGACGGAACCAGTGTATATATAGTAGACAGCACATTAAACGCAGTAAGCGAATATCAAGTGGTTGCTCCTTTTGTGACTGGTAATGCTGCGGCGCGGCGAGCAAATATTGTTTCAAGTACAGGAACTACAAATACAACTGCCAATGTGGTATCATTTGCACCACTTGGTTCAATATCAGCAAATGCCACTGTGTACGTAAATCAAACAATATTACAAAGTAATATTTGGGAGCAGTTTAGTACTACATTAGAAAACAGCACCACCGTTGGAGCACAATTTATTAGAGCGGAGCCTAGTTACACACCATGAATGAAACCCAACTAAATATAGATATGGATAAAAATATGGAAGATTTACACAAAAATTCTATGAACACCGATACCAAACCCAACGAAACTGGCGGAATTCATGTACAGGGACACATTAAAATCTTTGATCCCGAATCGGGGGAAGTTTTCATTGACAAGCGTAATGCCATTCACTACGAAAATATCAGTGAAGCCATTGCATATACTTTGGCAAATAAGGGACAAAGTTACATTTATGAAATGCATTTTGGTAACGGTGGTACCAGTGTAGACCCAACTGGTATTATTAACTACTTGCCGCCCAATGTAAATACCAGCAATAGTAACTTGTATAACCCAACATTCGCTAAAATTGTAGACAATACCAGTGCATTAAATGCCGATCCTACAAGAAACAAAATGGAAATTAGACATGTGCCAGGTCGTGTTTACACTGATATTGTTATAAGTTGTTTGTTGGATTATGGCGAGCCAACAGGACAAGCTGCATTTGACAACAGTACCAATCTTGAAGATACGTACACGTTTGACGAACTAGGACTTAAAGCAAGAAGCACCGACGGAACCTCGGGACTGACAACTACAGGTAAACTTCTAACCCACGTTATTTTCCATCCAGTGCAAAAAAGTTTAAACAGATTGATTCAAATTGATTATACTGTAAGAATTCAAACCTTAACCAATTTAAGTAGCATAGGATAACACAATGTCATATTTTGTAAACAAAACCGACGGATCAGTAATTGTTGTACTAGACGGTACAAAAGATACTACTAGCACAAGCTTGACTTTGTTTGGCCGGTTGGTACAAAATTATGGTGACCAAACAAATGAAAATTTTGTACGTCTATTAGAAAATTTTAGTTTTAATACAAGCCCAGCAAATCCTATAACAGGACAACTTTGGTTTGATACCAATACCAACAATATCAAAGCTTATACATCTGATAATACATGGGTAACTGTAGGCAGTGTGATTCAAGGCAATGTTGATATAAGTGGCAATTTGGAAGTTGGTCCTGCAGGATTTGCTGTAAAAGATCTTGATGGCAATGTACAAATTACCAACAGTGCTAATTCAGCTAACGTTAGTTTTTACAGCAACGTAAACGGTGTAAGCACAAGAGTATTGCATCTTAACGGTGTTACTGGATTACCGGAAGTAAACGCCAATGCCACTGCTAATTTTGGAATCACAACCAAGATTTATGTAGACAGCGAAATACAACGAGCCACATCCAATGGCGACGTTAATTTATTAGCAAACGTGGCAATTATCAATGCCAACCTAGTGGCCAGAATAAATGCAGAAAACGATTTAAGAGCAAATATCGTTGCGGCTAATGCACAAATAGCATTACGTGATACAATCACAAGAGTTAACAGTATCAACAGTGCAATTGATGCAGCACTAACTGCCAATGTCGATGCAATTTATTCCAATTTGGCTGCACGAGTAGATCAAACCGCAGCAGTTAATACTGCCATGATAGCCAATGTTGCAGCGGCCAATGCCCGAGTTGATGGTGCCAACGTAAACATTATTGCAGTAAATAACAGATTAGACAGTGTCAATACTGCTATCGATATTGCACTTGTTACTAATCTAGCACTCAAAGCCGATACGTTAAGTCCAACTTTCACTGGAGTACCGATAGCTCCTACAGCACCTTTTGGTGCAAACAATACACAAATTGCTACTACTCAATATGTTGATACCGCAGCAGTATTTTGGAATGGCAGCAGAAAATTTGTAAGCACTGCCGACCCAACAGTCAATGATGGGAGTAACGGCGATATTTGGTTCAAATATATTCCGTAATAATGACAACAACAAAAATAATTACTAGAGAATTTGTACTTCAACAAGGAGCTGTTCAGTCATTGTCTCCGGTTAGTAATAGTGCTTGGTCTAGTTTTATGAATGCCTATGCAGGAGACCCAGGATCCAATGATGCAACTATTAGCGGAACTATACTTTTGCAAAAAGGATATTATTATATATTAGGAGCCTCTGATGATAGAGGAACGATATGGATCAATGATGACTACATAATTACAATGTTTGCTTACGGTGCAAACATTTCAAGAACATCTGTTGTTGATAACACAAGAGTTTTTCATCCTGGCGGATTAATGAGAGTAAGATATCGGTCAATTAACAGTGGTGGAGGACCAAGAGGTGTTGCAATAACCATTTCGGAGGAAATTGCAACTGTTTACTCTTTGGGTTCTCTTGGTTCATTGGGTCAACCTGGATATACATATAGTGTAGGAAATTTAATTTGGAATACAAGAGCAGGCTTGGTAACAAATATTGGCAGATATCAAGTTACTATGCCATTCCGTGCAACTATAACAGCACATGCCTGGGGCGCAGGCGCGGGTGCTGGCGGACTTGATGGTACTGAAGGAGGTCGCGGATCCCCGGGTCTATACAATACAGCAAATTTTGAAGTTGAACGTGGTGACACGATTGAAGTATTTATAGGACAAGGAGGAGGCCCGCCGCCGCCAACTGTTGCTAGACAAGGAAGTACCCCGGGCGGCGCTGGCGGTACTTCTAGAATAAACATAAACGGTAATACTACTAAATCGTTCAACGGAGGCACAGGAGGTCGTGCTGGCCCAGCTGGATGGTCCGGTGGTGGTGGTGGTGGTGGTGGTGCAAGCGGTGTACTAGTTAATAACATTCCCACTATTGTTGCTGGTGGTGGTGGCGGTGGTGGTGGTGGCGGAAATTATTCACAGCCTTACGCTCCTAGACAACAAGGAGACATCACAAAAAATGCAACAGGCAGTTATAGCCCTGGTAGTAGAGCTTTGGATATTGACCCTAGTAATGCAACTCTAAGTGCTGGTGCCCAAATTAATTATTATTATGAGTTTAGTACATTGCCAACTCCGCCATCAGCATCCGGTTCAACAAGAGCATTGGTTTTTGGTTATGGGTCTATACCTGATGGATCACAAACAAGAACAGCAACTACCAATTCTAAAGTCAACTTATCTAGTTCAGATGTGTTAACTTTTTGGGTCAACAAAGGAACAGAAGCTGGCTGGGGACAAACTCCAGATTCTGGAGAACAGCTAAGACTTGAGTATAGTACCAATGGATCAACATGGACAGAAATCACCAATGTGCCAGTAAATGTAACGCCAAATATCTGGTTAATAAGATCTCCGCAGGTGCCTGCTGGAGCAAAAGTATCGGGCGGGGTCTTTTTAAGATTTAGACAGACCACCAATGGTGACGCCGCTAGTAAACGAGATACCTGGGCAATTACTTCGGTGTTTAACGGCTCTCCTACACTAGATTTTCGTGGAGAACTAGGATCCAGTAAAGGCGTTAATGAAGGAGGCGGTGACGGTGGTGGTGGTGGCGGTGGTGGTGGCGGTTATCCGGGCGGTCAAGGCGGTGCGACTCCAGGCGGTGACATCCCCGGCGAAGCTGGCCAGTGCGGTGGTAATTTTCCCGACAATGTTGGAGCCACTACAGGCACCAACAGTCCTTACTACAAAAGCGGATATGGGGGTGGTAGTAATCCGCCTAACGGAACGGGACAAAACGGAAGAGTTGTGTTATTAATAGAACCTCTTTCATTGGTAAGTGTTAAAGTGGCTGGCGAATGGAAACAATCGCCGGAAGCATTTGTTAAAGTGAGTGGCGCCTGGCGCGATATTGATACAATTTACGTAAAAGTGGATGGTAGCTGGAGAGAAATAAACGGATCCGGGCAAGGCGATATTGCCCTTACTGGAAATTCACAATCATACGGAACATCTACTAGAAGCTATTCATAAGCTTTTACAAGCGATAATAAACGCATAAATAAGAAAGTTGGAGAGAATTAAAAATGGCATATAATATTACCTTAACTAATGGTGGCACACTAATTACCGGGGGATTACCTGATGGTACTATTGATACCACTAACAGTAGCCTTACCTTAGTCGGTAAAAACTATCCGGGATACGGGTTATTTTTGAACCAAAATATGGTTCGATTAATGGAGAATTTTAGCAATTCATCTGCTCCTACAGCGCCACTTCCGGGACAACTTTGGTGGAATTCAGCTACAAAATATCTGAATATTAACACATCGCCAACAAAAGGAGTGGCCAGTGCAGTTTGGAAAACTATTGCTACGATGACTTATTCTAGTAGTTTTACAACAACTCCAGTGAACGGAGAGCAATGGTTTGATTCCGGCGCCGGACAATTAAAAGTTTGGACCGGAAGTTCGTGGACCACAATTGGTCCGGCAGCAACTACAGCCACAGGTAATTCTGGTGCAATACCTGACACGATTGCAGCAACTAGTCCAAGCGCCACCTATGTGGTCTTAAAATTCTACATTAATAATATTTTAGTTGGTATTTGGAGCAAAGAAGCCACATTTACAACTGCCGTAACGGGTTTTGCTACAATTTATAGAGGCCTGAATCTAAGCACAGCAATCAGTCAAGGATTTTATGGAAACGCAGACGTAGCAAATAACTTATATGTTAGCGGTGTAGCAGTGCCGGGAACCAGTTTCTTGAGAAATGATACATCTGGTACCGTAAACGGGTCATTGTCTTTGACCAATGACAGCGGAATCTCAGTTGGTGTAGCCAGCGATTTTTCTGCCACAGTGAGCAGCGGCACAGTAACACTAAGAAATCAAACCAACAATAAAGATTTAATTTTAAGTTTGAAAACCGGTGGAGTACAAACTCCATTCTTAAGAGGTAATTACCAAACTGGCTTAGCAGAAGCCTACAATAATCCTACTAGTTCGTCACCTGACTTAACCATTGCAACAAAAAATTATGTTGATACAAAACTTGGCGGCGGAACTGGAAATACAGCATTTGCGGCAAACATAAATCCCAGCAGCAATGTTACATACACACTGGGCAACGCAACCTCTAGATGGAGTAATGTGTTTACTCAAAGTGCGCTAATTGGCAACGTTTATGCTGCAAACACCTTTGTTACAATGTCAAATGTAGCAACTGTATATGTATCTAGTAGAATATTACCAACCACAAATGTCACAGTTGACATTGGAAGTGTAGGTATGTGGTTTGATACCTTCTATGGACGATCTGTTCAAGCACAGTACGCTGACTTGGCAGAACGTTTTGAAGCCGATCAACCTTATGACCCAGGTACCGTTGTTGCACTAGGCGGAGCCAAAGAAATTACTGCTGCAAACGAGGAATTAAGCGAAGATGTATTTGGTGTCATAAGTACTAAAGCAGCCTATTTGATGAATGGCGCAGCTGGTTCAGATAGCACACACCCACCGGTAGCAGTCAATGGCCGCGTTCCTGTAAGAGTAATTGGACGAATACGCAAAGGCGATAGATTGGTCAGTGCTGGTAGTGGATTAGCCAGAGCTGGTGCTAAGAACGAACTTTCTCCATTTAATGTCATTGGAAGAAGTTTACAAGATAAACTAGACGCAGGTGAAGGCACCATTGAAGCCATTGTCAAGTTGAACAGTTAAAGGATTTTTTAAAATATGTCATACGCTCAACTTGGTTTAATTGAAGCCACAGATTATAACAATTTATTAGGTACAAACACCAGCACAAATACCAGCACTATTCACGCTGTATGGGCCTGGGCAAACGGTAGTCGTGGGTACGGGCAGACACCAATTAGCAATGTAGCAGTAGCAGGAACAGTTACAGCAACACAATGGGCTACTTTGATCAATACTATCAACAGTGCCAACCTACATATTAGAAACACAAGCTCGGGACTAACAGCTAATACAGCAGGACAGACCATTGGTCATTCTGCTGGACTACCAATTGCTATTACAAGACTTAATCAAGATCGGCTGCTATTTGCTACCAATTCAGCTGTGATTGCTAATCACAACAGTCTGACAGCATACGCAGCTTGGACCAGTGCAACAACTACTAGTACCTTAACTAGAAGTTTTGGTGCCAATGTGGCTTTTGCCAGTCCAGATCGCGCAAGATTTTTCTTCAATGCCGGTGGACGATTAAAATTTAACGTGAGTTGTGTTAATAACGGAGGAGCTGGGTCAAGATCGGCTGCTGTGACTAATTTGTTTGGTTATCTGGGTGGGGTAGCAACTTTTGGAGCAAACACAAACGGAGGCTTTACAGGAACAGGTGTTACTCCCGGTACAAACGATACAACAAAAGGATATTGGAATGCCACCATTGCCAACATTACATTGGTTTCTGTGACCAGTGTTACCACGAACTATACAACAGATACAGCCACCATTACTTATAGAACCAATGGCGAACAAGGACAATTCAATGATAACGGAACTATTTTGAGTTTCTGGTGTACTATAAACTCAACATCGGGCGGTAATTCAGGAGGAAGCTTCGACGATTCACTCAATGTAACACCAACGGTCACCATTGATGTAAGCTATCCAGAAACAACCAATCTGGCAAATACCTGGGGCGCTGTAACAGTTACACGCCAGTAATTACAAATAAGTCTTTACATTCTGTCACTGGTTAGTGTATAATATATGCTAACCAGTTTCTACATTTAAAATTATGAACGAACTTGATAACCTAATCACCGAAATCCGATTAGCCACAGATTTTCAAACCAACAAACGTATACTTAGAGAAAAAATACAAACAGATTTGCACATGACGCACAACGGCGGCATGTTCAAGATCACACCAGAATTATTGGCTTTTGTAAAAACTTGGCCTGTTGACGAACTTTACCTTGAAGATGTTTATGAAAATCCAATCAAGATTGATCGACAAACTTTTTTGATTACAGCGCAACAACACTATCAAACTGTAATGAACACGTGGCATCAAGAGTATGAAAACCTCAAAAAAATTAGAAAAATCTAGAGGCATAATTGCATTTGCTTACAATGTGGATACAATTGACTACGTTTCAATTGCCGAGTCTACGTTGGCTTTGGCTAGTAAACAACTCAATTTGCCATATACATTAATTACAGACCGTGAACTAAAAAACGATTTGCATACCATGCGGTACGATGTAGACACCGGTGAATTCGTCAAATGGCGCAATGTAGGTAGACACCACGCATATGAATTGTCTCCGTATGAAGAAACTTTGGTAATTGATGTTGATTATTTGATATTAGACAATAGTATTAACAAAATATTTGACATTGATTGGGACTATCTTTTGGCAAGAAACAGTCATGCACTTACTACTAATTGGCCTAACACAATGGGATCGAATAGTTTACCATATGTGTGGGCAACTGTGTTTGCTTTTAGAAAAACCCCCAAGGCTAAAATGTATTTTAATTTGGTGGGAAGAATACAAAGAAATTATGCTTATTATTGTGCATTATATAATGTAGAAGCCCGTAATTTTAGAAATGACTATGCATTTGCAATGGCAGATATTATTTTAAATGGATATACAGTTGATAAAAGATCAATACCAGGTAGTATACTGGCGGTAGACCAATCTATACAAAGTATGTTTATTAAAGATAATCATATTATGGTAAGAGATAAAGCTAAATCTTATGTGTTACCGCGCACAAATTTACATATAATGAGTAAGGCATATTTACAAAGCAATGATTTTCAAATTTTAGTTGATCAGTTAATCAATGAATCATAAAGAACAATTGGGATTTTTAACTGTGGCTTGCAATACTGAACAAACAGATTATCTACGGCTAGCATACTTGCAGGCACTGAATGTCAAACTAACTCAAAAGAACAACAAGTTTGCCGTTGTAGTTGATCAACACACTTTGACCAAAATAACAGACACGCACAGGAAAGTGTTTGATTACATTGTAGAAGCCCCGAAGCACAATTACGGTCCCTATGGCGCAGAAGCATTTTTGTTCGAGCTAACCCCTTTTAAAGAAACAATCAAACTAGAAAGCGATTTATTGTTTACTAGAAGTATAGACCATTGGATACATGCTTTTAGATTACGCGATGTAGTATTGAGCACAGGTTGCAGAGATTATCAACAAGAACGATCAGACTCGCGACGATATAGAAAAACATTTGATGACAACAATTTACCTGATGTATACAACGGTCTGATGTATTTTAGATTTACAAAAACAGCCCGGGATTTTTTTGATACAGCAAAGAAAATATATAGCGAATGGAACACGATTGCCAATGAATTAAAAAACTGTAGAGAGTCGGTGCCTAGCACCGATGTTGTCTTTTCTTTAGCTGCTAGGATTGTGGGGGAAGAACTTTGTACTTTACCAAGTGCAGATTTCGTTAACTTTGTTCATATGAAACCTGCTATCAATGGATTTGATGAAGGATTAACGTTTGATGAAGTTTTTGTAACTGAATTTGATCAAGGCATGATACGAATAAACAACATAAATCAATATCATCCTTTGCATTATTATAACAAAAATTTTAATATTGACGAACTAATAGGATTTTATGAACGACATCTGGGATGAAGTTGCACGACTAGTAGCTGAGTATGATGCACAGCGTCCTAAACTAGTAAAAGAATATAGATTGTATTATAATACAGATGGTACTGTTATAGGTCTTTGGGAGAGCAGCCACCCCGATGGTGACAACTATATTGTGCTAGACGATCCAGGATTATTTCACCGTTCGAATACACATTTGTTGCGAGTACAAAATAAAAAATTGGTAGTACTAGATCCTCGGGCACCGCTGCGAACAAGATTGAAAAAATCTACCAAAGGATTTCAAGTGATTCGAGGACATGCAGCCGTAATCGTAGAAGATAACGAAACATATTCAGAAATAGAATATTATGACCGAACAGATAATTGATATTGCAGACTTAGACTGCATTTTTTTAACATATGACGAACCTAAAAAAGAAGAGTTTTGGATCCGGATTCAAAACATGGTGCCATGGGCAAAAAGAGTTGACGGTGTTAAGGGCTCGGATGCGGCACATAAAGCCGCCGCCGCAGCGAGTGAAACGGAACGCTTCGTACTGGTCGATGGTGATAATATACCAGATCCGGCATTTTTTAATCTTCAGTTATCTTTGGATGAAAAGAATCATGACCACGTTTTTAGATGGAAAGCACGTAATGTCATAAATGGATTACGTTATGGTAATGGTGGTGTTAGTTGCTGGACGCGAGACTTTGTAATGAATATGCGTACTCATGAAGCCAGCCGCGGCGACGAAGAAACCGCTGTGGAATTCTGCTTTGATCCCAAGTACACAGCAATGCATAACTGCTATAGCACAACCTATCCTAATGGTAGTGCCAAACAAGCATGGCGTGCAGGATTTCGTGAAGGTGTCAAGATGTGCCTGGACAGAGGGCACAAACCCACACTAGCAGAGTTTGAAGAAAAAGTTAACAATCGGAACTACGATCATTTGTGTATATGGCAAAGTGTTGGTGCCGATGTAGAAAATGGTTATTGGGCCATGTATGGCGCAAGACTAGGCACATACATGATTATGCTTGAAGGTTGGGATCATCACCATGTTCAAGACTTTGACATGTTAGAAAAGTTATGGACGAGTTTTAGTAAAGAAGATCCTGAAGAAGGATGCCAGAATATCGAAAATGCATTAAAAAATAGATTAGGATTGCCAATTGTTACTTACACACCAGAACAGAGCCAATTCTTTAAACATCACTACAGCACAGGACAACGCAACAGTGAAATTATGATGACCGAACTAGATGTTATTCGTAGGATTGAAGGATGGTAAGTGATTTTATGTCTGCAGCCAAGCAGGCAAAAGACCAACTAGGACCTAGTTTGTGTCTTGCTAAATGGCAACAAGTTAGCTTACATCTTCCAACAGGATTGACCAACAGTTGCTACCATCCTCCTTTGCATGAAATAGATGCTACATTATTAAAAGATAATCCTGGTGCGTTACATAACACACAGTACAAAAAAGAACAACGTAAAATTATGTTACGCAACGAACGACCGCAGGAATGTAGTTATTGCTGGACACAAGAAGACATGGGGAATTTAAGTGACAGACATTATAGATCGGGCGAACCTTGGGCAGCAGAACATTTTGATCGGATAGTTAATAGCACAGGAGAAGAAGATGAAATTCCAAGCTATGTGGAAGTCAATTTTAATCACGCTTGTAACCTTAAGTGTAGTTACTGTAGCCCTCAGTTTAGCAGCAGTTGGGCTGACGAAATCGCTAGGTACGGAGCATATCCCACTAGTAATCCTCATAATGACCCTAGTCACTTTGCGGGCCGTAGAAGACCTATTCCCGCTCGCGAGGACAATCCTTATGTTGATGCCTTTTGGGAGTGGTGGCCAACTCTGTATCCAAAGTTAAAACACTTTAGGATGACCGGCGGTGAGCCACTAATGGATCGCAATACATACAAGGTGTTTGATTATGTGTTGGCGTTTCCTAAATCTGATTTGCATATTGATGTTACTAGCAACTTTAGTGTAGAGCAAAAATTGTATGACCAGTACCACGATTATGTTAAGCGTCTTTGTGACACCAACATAGAACACTTTATGCAGTATGTTAGTTTAGATTCGGGTTTCCGGAATCAAGCTGAATATATCCGTCATGGGTTAGATTATAATCGAGTACATGAAAATGTTCATAGGTATTTGGATAAAATACCTAACAGAAATAGTCTGACTTTTATTATAACTATGAGTAATTTGAATGTAATAGGAGTGCAAGCTTTACTGCAATGGATTTTATCGTTACGACTTTTATACAGCAAAACCTATCAACGGGTATGGTTTGATACTCCTATTCTTAGACAACCCACGTGGCAAAGTTTACAGATATTACCACCGGTTTATACAAAACGATTGCAAGATGTTGTAGATTGGATGCAACTCAACATTGAAACACCAGAACGTCCATTTCAAGGATTCAAAGACTATGAAGTGCAAAGATTGCAACGAGTAGTGGATTGGATGCAAGAAGGTTGGCGATTACAGCCAGAGTATGTTAAACTACAACGTGCTGATTTTTTTAGATTCTTTAACGAGCACGATAAACGGAGAAATACTTGGTTTTTGAATACCTTTCCGGAAATGCAGGAATTCTGGGATGAATGTAGATACCATGCCCAAAAATAAATGAGTACCTGGAAGGAATTTTATTCGCAAATCAAAGCCAAGGATTGGCCAAATTGTGATGACGAAAATAATTTTGATAAGCTGCCCGACGAAATTAAAATAGAATGTATTGAGGTATTTGGATATCAACCTGGCGGTTTTCAGCTTAAATCAAATTTGATTCATAAAGTTTTTCCCATTCAATCAAAAACTGCTTGTCAATTAAAATGG
>JACCDW011292518.1_pt1 | contig 14979 bp, 22 predicted proteins | sample 7449781 | NCBI WGS metagenome assembly JACCDW01 (sample SAMN15323449, study PRJNA562643) | freshwater metagenome | isolation source: river surface water | place: USA:Blue River Watershed | collected 2017-08-18
ATAAAGGCAGCTGAAAGATTTGACACATCAAGTGGATTAAAGTTTATATCATATGCCGTATGGTGGGTAAGACAATCTATCATGGCATCATTAAATGAAAACGCAAGAACGATAAGAATTCCATCTAATCTTGTTCAAGATGCACAAAAGCAAAAGAAGGAAGAAGTAAGTGAGGAGGATAATTTTACAATAGTAAAAAATGATGATGAAAAACCAATTGGTCAGAATCTTCCATACTGTATTGGATTGTATAAAGAAATAAATGAAGAAGGTGACCAACTGATTGATGTAATCCCAAATAAAGAAATTGAAAGTCCCGATGCAATACTGAATAGTCCTGAAGAAATAAAGAAAAAGGTAAATCTAATGTTGGGTGTATTAGATGAAAGAGAAAAAGTAATCATCGAAAAATATTATGGTTTAACGGGTGTGGAATCTAATTTAGAGGACTTAGGTGAAGAATTCGGATGTACAAAAGAACGTATAAGACAACTACGTGATAAAGCAATAAAAAAACTCAGAAATGAGAGTTTTGGTCTATTAAACTATTTATAGTTGTAAAATAAAAACTTATGAAACAATTTGTAGAAAAAAATTTTACAGTAATCGTTTTAGTAATTGCATTACTGACATTCTTTAAAGGGTGTTCAGATAGTAGAGAAATTACAAAAATTAAAAATGAAATTAAGCAGATAAAAGACTCAACTTATACAAAATCACAGTTGAACTTAATTTTACAAATAGAAGGTTTGAAATCTGAAAAAAGAATGATTCAAGCCACAGACCGTAAAATTTTAGATGTACAACGTCAAACTCAGATAGATGTTGAAGTATCTAAATTAGAAAAGGGTATTAAGTAAAAATGAAAAATTGGATTAATAAACATTATAAGAGTCTTATTATAGGTGCATTTTTGATACCTATCATTACCGTTGCAATAGTATCAATATCTCACGTAACCAAATGGTATGGTATTTCTAATCCATTAAGTTGGGCGGTTTATTTGTCTATTGGAATTGAAATAGCGGCATTATCCGCATTGGCGGCTATTTCGGCTGACATGGGGAAGAAAGTATATTTCCCTTTTGCAATTGTTACAATAATACAATTTATTGGAAATATCTTTTTTGCTTATTCGTACATTGACATTGAATCACAACAATTCAAAGATTGGGTTGATTTGGTATCACCATTAGTTTCATTTATGGGTGTTGAACCAACTGATTTTGTTGGTCATAAAAGATTTTTAGCATTTTTTGCTGGTGGTATGTTACCAATAATTTCTTTATCATTCCTTCACATGTTAGTTAAGTTTACAGAGGAAGATAGATTGAAAGAAGAAAACTCTAAAGATGAAATACCAGAAGAAAATAAAATAAACGCTAGTGATTTAATTAGTGAAGTTTCAAGAGTTAGATTAAGTGAGAATGATTTGAAAATATTAGAAGAAACTTTATTGAATCCACCAAAACCAAATGATAAATTAAAATTTGCCGCTGAATATTATAAGAGTAAAGTTGAGGAAACTAGAAATTTAAAAACACACGAGCAAATTAAAAATCCTGTTGTAAATGATACTCCTATATCAAGAGAAGAAAGTCAAATCGTATTCAAAAGTAGAGCAGATATTTTATCAGAAATGATGGAAAAAGACCAAGAATTGGGATTGTATGACCCACCTTATGATAATCCTTTAATCAAGTCAGAAATAACTCCCGCATTATCTGATGAGGAAGTTAAAGAAATGTTTATGGATGAGTGGGAAAGAAAATTTGATATGGTTGAAGAGGAAGAAAATGAAAATTTTTTCACTATAGAACCAACACAAGAGGAAGAAAATGAAAATTTTTCCACTATGGAACCAATTTCAGAGAATATTTTCCAAGATGATTGGAATATTGAAATTGTTCCTGAGACCTCAACAACAACAGAATCTGTTAGTGTTGAACCAACCAAAATAGAAGGTCCATCTTCTGATGAAGATGAAAAAAAAAATTAGAAGAAAACCAAACACAAACATTAGATTCACAAGATTCGACTAGTTTAAGTTTTTCAAATGTTGGAACACATATCCCGTATTTCTACAAATACGGACCAAAGAAAGAAATTAATCCACCTGCACCATCTCCAACCCCAACAGAGGAAGATATATATTGGGAAAAAGACGATATAAACCCTAATCAAGTAATATACGATTTGGAGAATAATAATGTCATTGTACCCGTTTCAGAAGAGGAAATTGTTGTTACACCACAACCTAAACCCGAAAAAAATAAAATAATTATAAGGGATGTTAGTAGTACACGATATAGAAAAAATAGATAAAAGTTCACTCAATATCACGAAAAGAAAAACAAAGAAAACACAAATTTTATTATATGACACACAACGTCGTATTGATGATTTTGTTAATAAATTAAAATATAGAAAAAATGGTAAGTTTACAGATATTCCACATTTCATAATTTCTAAATTAGGTCTTGTCTACCAAGTGTTTGACACAGATTTATATTCAAATACCTTCAACGACAATAAAGTCGATAGTAAACAGATAAAAATTGCATTAGAGAATTTAGGTTGGTTAAATAAAAATACAATAACAGGTGTCCTAAATAATTGGATTGGTGACCCTTATCGTTCCGAACCACACGTTAGACTTTGGAGAAACTATTATTATTGGGATAAGTACAATGAAAACCAGCTATCATCATTATCAGAGTTATGTAATATGTTATGTGAAAAACACAACATTTATAAACAGACAGTACCCTCACATGGATATCTCCAATCAGTCTCAAATTTCAAGGGGATAGTATGTAAATCGAACTTTTCAAGTATTTATACAGATATAAACCCTTCATTCGAATTTGGGGTATTTTTTAACAACAAAAAAGAAAAATGAAAACAGAATATGATGTAACTAAGAACATGTTAAAGACACTTAGAACTTTAACAGAATCTAAATCATCTAATAAGTCTATCATAAATGAAATATCACAAGAACAAAGAAATTCTAATGACCAAGACATTTATAAAGATATGACTAATTCACAATCAACTGAAGATGTTGATGATGATATTATGGTCATAAACGATGTTGAGGTTAAATTACTAAGTAGTGATCAAGCCGACATGACTTTGAATGACCAACAAAAACAAACAATTTCAACACTTATAGATGGTTTCAGACAACAAGTATCTCAAATTGTTGATTTTGAACCAGGTCTGACAATAAACATGAATCAAATTAGACTTGATGGTACATTAACAAATGAAGACATAAGTTTTGTATTCATAGCTGGTGAGGAAAATGGTGTTTATATTAACGCAGACATGTTAAAATTAGAACAAAATGTGGCAGATGCGTTAGAAAAATTAGTGAAGTTTGAAGAAACATTTACTACTAGTATGGAACCATTAATAACACAAAGAAGTAATAATTAATAATAATGCCACTTAATAGTCAAGATAAACAAGAGATTGAAAAAATAGCGAAGAAAGAAATCAGAGACTTCATGAATTCAACTCAGGCACATAAAATTGTTGTACAAACAATAAAAGATGAGTTGGGTTTAGGTTCAAAAAAAGTAGATGATAAAATTGTTGATTTGTCAACAAAAGTAGTTGTTGAATTATTCAAGACATTGTGGCAAAGAAAATCATTTTGGGAATCCTCTTTAAAAAATGTTAAATAAGAAAATAAGACCTGACATTGATGGTGAAATGGATGAATTCCAAAGAATATCACAGGATTTAAAACGTGATGAGGATTTGGACATATCTGTAGATGAAATTGTTGAATCGTTTAAGAATGCAAATGAGGAAAGACTTACAGATGACATATGGGTTAAATTAGAGAATACAGAATCAAATGAAATAGAAAAAGGTGATTTCCAATCAGTTATGGATATTGCCAAGATGTACAAAAAAACAAATCCGAAAACATTAGTAAAGGCAATAAAATCAGGTGACTATAAAAGACCACTAATTTTAAATTTAGGTGATAGGTACATATTAGTGGCTGGTAATACAAGACTTTGTACTGCCGCAGCAATGGGAGTGAATCCAAAAGTTTTCATAGGTAAAGTTTCGGTTGATAAAGAACTAAACGAAAAATGGTCAGAAAAATACAAACGTTCAATAGATTGTAACAACCCTAAAGGGTTTAGTCAGAGGGCACATTGTCAAGGTAAGAAGAAAACTAATGAATCTGAGGAATTAGAGGGTGGTCTAGCGGACAATAAATCATTCATACAAATGGCGAAAAAACACGACGCTAAAGGTTATTATCATATTAAAGACATGATGAAATCTTTAAAAAAACAACTTGAAATGGGAATGAAAGTAGAAATGGAACATACTGATGATTTAAAAAAGGCAAAAGAAATTGCAATGGACCATTTATGGGAAGACCCATCTTATTATACAAAACTTAAGAAAATGGAAACTAAAGAAATGACAGGTGCGGACTCAGCGGGTGCTTTTTCAGGTCCATTAATGGGAAAGGTAATTAAGAAAAAAGACATATACAATATACCAAATTTCGATTTAAACGAACAAGAAGAATTCAAAGAAGCAACAGATGCCTCTTCTATGGGTTCATACGACGTACCATTATTTGGAAAATCTCCTAAGGGAAACAAAGACCCACTTAAAATTAACGGTCCTGATAGTATATACAAGGGTAGAGCAGTTAAGGATAAGAAATTTCCACGATTTGGTGGGCCAGAAGGGATATTTGTTAAAGTGAAAGAAAAATGTAAAAAGTTTCCATATTGTAATCAAGGAAACACAGGGGCCTTGGAATTTATACAAGAGGATAAAGAAATAAGAGAAGCAATAGACATTACATCAAAAAAATACGGAATACCACCCAAAGAAGTGGAAAAACTTGTATTAAATCAAATTAAACAGATATTTATTTAAATATGAAAATAAGTGAACTAAATCAAATCATCGAAAGTGTCATTTCTGAAGAGGTTAAAAAAACCATTATAAATGAAATGAACGAAGGTAAAAAAGAAGTTTACCATATCAAATGTGAAGGTGTTCCTTTAGCAACATTCGATACAAAAGAAGAAGCGGAAGAACATTTACCGAAGTACCAAGGAAAACAAAAAGGTGAATTAATCATCGAAAAAGGTGTTTATGAATCACATGATGATATGTTAGATAAACTAGATGAAATGAATGATCAATTAGAAGAAACTGATAATATGAAAAATACAGAAATGAGCGAAAAATTAGTTGGAAACCAATCTGAATTGGATAAAAATGACAACGGTAAAATTGATAAACAAGACTTTGAAATGTTAAGAAATGACAAGAATGAAGAGGAAGAATGTAATGAGTGTGGGTCTAGTATGGAAGAAGAGAAAAAGACTTGTGAAAAGTGTGGAAAAGAACTTTGTGAATGTGGATTGGTTAAAGAATCAAAAAAGAAAGTAGTAAGATTAAAAGAATCTGAATTAATAGATGTAATTAAAAAAATTATTAAAGAATCTGTACCAGGTTTAGAAGTATTCAAAAAAGCACATTCTGAAAGTGGTAAAGAATCTAATGAATATCTATCAGATGTAAAATCTAAAATCACAAAAAGAGAAACTTTTGAAGGTAACGATAATCCTGAATTTCCAAAACCAATTGGTAAAGGAGAAAAGGAAGCTAGAGTAAATTCTAAAGAACAAGACGAAGAAGTTGCTAAAAATTTCGCTGGTCTTCAAAATTTAGATTACGACGTAGAACCATCTGAGAAATTTAAAAAGAGATTAAAATTAGCAATTGAAGGTGACTCTACAATGGGTAATGCACCATCTACTGAAAAAACAGATGTTAAACCATCTAACGAAGCAAAATTAGGTGAGATGTCTAAACACAAAGAAGGTAATACAATACCAACACCTGAAACAGCTAAAAAGATACAAAAACAAGTTAAGGATAGACAAGAAGATAAAAAGGATAGAGTAGTTTATAAAAAAGAAGCGGTTCCAACTCTAAGTGAATCGAAAATGAAATTATCATCTTTGTTAAATGAAGAAATTACAAAGATGAAATCAATCGAGTCTTACAATAAGAAAACTCAATAATCAATTCTTTTTATTTTCATTTATCCTTATATTTTTAATATATTTGGATTATGGAAAATAGAGAAGGTTATTTAGAGTTTGTATCATCTGAGAGCTATAAAAATCAAATAGATATTTGGTACAGAGCGTACAACATAAGTCGTGAAAAAACAGAACTTTTTTACGACTTTTTAGTGTCTCTATATGATTTGGTGGAAGAGACTTATTTGGGTATGGACGTTGTGGTTTCTGAAGAGGATCAAAAGAACCATTTTACTTGGTGTTGGGATAAAACAATTGATAGTTTTAATAAAGAAAAAATATTTTTTAAAGAAAGAAGTGGGTGTTATGAATATTTTTGGAATTTCTTTTATGAGGCTTTTTATTATGCACAAAACGATGATAATCAAATAAGAATAAAAGAATACTTCTATAAACTATTTGATTTTAAACATAGAAAAACAAGGTCTGAATTAGATATGTTAACTGAAATATACAAATTATTCGACCAAAACTTGAAAAAGTGAAATTTTTTCCATATATTCGTATTAAAAACCGAAATAATATGGATACCTTAAAAAAAATAAAAGACCTAGTTGAGAGAATGTCGGTTGACACTCAAAAGGTATATGAGAAAGGTAATAGAAGTGCATCTATAAGAGCAAGAAAATACGCACAAGAAATAAAACTTCTAATTGCGGTGTATAGAAAAGAGATATTAGAAGAGATAAAAAAGCATGAACATGTTGATGGAAATTAAATTATATCTTTTTATTTTAAGTGTGATTTTTCAACTAAAATTTGTTGTTGAATTTCTATTAAAATTTACACAAGAAACACCTTCACCAATTAAGATAAGTGAAACTGAAAAGATTTTTTTATATCTAGCAAGTGCTTATACAATAACATATTTTTTAATTTAACATTGTGTTTGAAAGTATAAAATCAATAAGACCACATTTCCATTCCTTAAGAGAAATACAAAATAATGTTAGTTTAGATATAAAACTACCACTGAATTGGAATTTCGAAAATATAGTAAAACAGTATAAATCAATACAAACTAAAGTACAGGACAAGAACGATAAATTTACTTTATTATCAATCGTATCTCAAGCAACACAAGATGGTTATGATGTTGTTTTTGCTTGTGCAATTGAAATAATTAAATTAAACTACGAAGAAGAAGAAAAACAAAGATTATTCAGAGAAAAAGTAAAACAACTTGAAGAACTATTTAAATCAGAGTCTTTAGATAATTTGAAAGAAATAAATTTATTTGATAAAAATGGACAAAAGGATTCAACAGGGATTGGATTGGTTGAACAGGGAGATGAACAAGGACAAGACGGAGATAGAGAATCACAAGAATCAGATGATTGATGAAATCAGAAGTTTAGATAAAAAAGAAATGTTCAAACCAAAACCTAAAAAAAGAATATCATTCTTGAAAAAATTAATGTTTATATTAGGTTATGGAAAAAAAGGGTGAATTATTAAATCAATTAGCATTAATATCGGATTTAATTGAAAAGGCTAATTTAGAAAGTAAATCTTCAACAATTATATTTGAAGTCTCTAAAGTCGAGTTCGAAAAAATATTCGATTCAATTCAAAAAAAATATGGTAAAAAGATAAATAATATATCTAATTCATTCACCATAAACATGGGTGTTGTTGATATTATTTTTAATACGAGTAATGTCTAAATAATTCTCTTCTTTTATACCCTTTAGATTCAAGTAAATCATATAAAAGTTTTCTCTGGTGAGTGTCGATATCCTTAACAAATAAAAAATTACCTCTCTTTTTATTTATCAAATCATCTTTTAATATTTCAAATAGTCTTTCGTTATCTTTCAAATTCTTACTCCCAAATAATTTTACATCGTTTTCAATCTGTACAAATATTTTATTATTTAATGTGAAAATTTGTGCAATTTCAGAAATCGGTAAAATTTGATTTAACATTTCATGATATCTTATTCTTTTTTTTGATTGATAATCATATATCAATTCTTCTTTCCAATATGGGATGATTTCTTTGATTCTGAATTTCTCATCTTCAATTAATGCTTCCTGATTTCTACCTAAACTATCTTTTACCCACGTACTACTAGTCCATCTATTATTTGGAAATATTAAAGCAAGTTCAAATACAAGTTCTTGATTTCTTTTCCCACCTTGTAATTTTATGTATGGTGGTTTTTTTTGTGTTCTAAATTCTCTCCAGTATTCGTATACAGTTTTCCTATTCATACATCTATATAAAATACTGACCCTTTTTTTATTACAAAAAAGAACTATAAAATATTTTCCTCTTTTCATAGGATTTTTACTATCAAAGAATACAACCCATACATTGAGAGAGCAATCACAATTAAACCGACAGTTAAACCGATTTTATATGACTTCTCAAAATTTTTCATTGATTCATCATTGATAATGTTTTTCTTTTTACAACTATTACAACCCATAATAAAATATATACTAATAATTTCTTTTTTTCAAATTTTAGGGTTATATTTTTATACATATAAATGTTTAATAAATGATAAGTTATATTGGCGGTAAAGCTAGAATTGGAAAATGGATTGCACCTCACATACCTAATGATATTGAAACTTATGTTGAGGGATTTTCAGGTATGTTTTGGGTATTTTTTAATATGGATTTGGTAGATTACCCCAATTTGAAAACTGTAGTCTATAATGATTATAATGGATTAAACACAAACCTTTTTAAATGGATAAAACAATATGATATATTGTGGGATGCGTTATCACAGTACCCATGTCAACAGTTGGGTGTGGTGGATACACCTCCTGAATATGAACAGATGTTTAATCAGTATCAAATCGAAGTTTTTAATAATGAATTGGTTATTACTGAAGAAAATAGTTTAGAGATTGCTTGTAAATATGTTTACGTATTAACACAGGTTTTTTCAGGTTCAAAACCCGAAACCGCATCTTATATGGATTACAAGGGGAAATATAGATGTAAGGTTCTAATATTAATGGACAAGTTAAAAAACGATTACTATAGAGAACATATTGATAAAATAACTTTTGTTGAAAATTTAGACTTTGAAGAAGTTGTTCAAAAATATGATTCACCGACAACTTATTTTTATATGGATCCACCATATTATAAAACTGAAAATTATTATTCAAATCATATTTTTACAATAGACACACATGAAAGATTGGCTAATTGTTTGAAAGGTATAAAAGGTAGATTCGGATTATCTTATTATGATTTTCCAAAATTGTCAGAATGGTTTCCTAAAAATGAATATGAATGGGTAAGTAAAACCTTCAAGAAGGCCGCTGCAGCAAAAAAAGATAACACACAAAATGACGGTATCGAATTATTAATAATGAATTATATTCCTACAATCGATATGAATAAAAAGAAAACTAATAAAGGTAGTAGGAAAAAGAAAACAATAATTGAAAAATAATATTTATAAAAAAGTCAACATGGATACAAATTGGTATGTGGTAAAGGTGATGCCAGGTAAAGAAAGGTCACTTACTGAACAATTTAATAAAGAAATTGGGTTGGGTAAAATAAAAAATATTTTAAGATTTATTTGTCCGACTGAAAAAGAATTAGTTACAGTAAAAAATAAAAAAGTGACGAGAGAAAAGGTTTTATATGGTGGTTATCTTTATTTTGAAACTAATACAAAATTGGGTGACGAGGATTTGAAAGTTATTTCAACAATACCAAATATTATGGGTATGATGGGAGATAAAACACCTTTGTTACTTAATCAATCGGATGTAAGAAGAATATTAAAAGATGATACATTAGACTCCCATCTTGAATCTAAAAAATTAAAATATATTAAAGGAGAAAGAGTCAGAGTAAATGAAGGTGCATTCAATTCGTTTGAAGGTGTAATCTCCGACATAAAAGGAGATAAGTTAAGTGTTGAAATAAAAATATTCGGAAGGAATACTGCGGTTGAATTAACAATGTCACAAGTTGATAAAATGTAAAATGGAATCAGAAATCTTAACATACATTCAAACTGTAAAATCATTTTTAAAGAAAAATGAAGAAGCTCGCAAATATTTTTTAAGTGGGGTTGACGAAGAATTATTTTTTCAACACTTAACAGAAATTGCAGAAAAAAATTTTAAAAGTTTTGGTGAACCTATGTTAAATAGGGAACAATTTGACTTATTAAGAAAAACTATGAAAGCACTTTCTATTATTGATAAGTCAATAGAAGAACTACCCACAGTTAGTAAAGAAGATAATATCTTCATCGATTATCGAGGACTTGGTAAAATTTGTTTGAACTAATTTTACTTTTCATTTATTTTATATTATTTTTGTTTATATGAGTAATTTACCAAAAAATTATCCCTTATATGATGGTGTGTATGGAACTGAAATCCCAACGGAACAACATTATGTAATTTGTTTTGACACGTTACCATCTAAATTCTTAAATAATCTATCATATGATGATTCAATCAATGATTATCTTATAAGTAAAGGATTCAAAGAAGAATGTACTGTTTTTACTAAGAATAGAAGATTAGAATCTACAGAACAAACTTTGTATGTTCATAGAGATAAAAGAATTTCAATAAGAACATATAAAGGAAATGATATCGCAAAAAATAATCTAACTCAAATTGAAATATTATATGATTTGAATTTAGGCAAATTAGAAGAACAATTAGACTTTAGTGAATTAAAAAAGTTAGAAAGAATTAGAAAAAAATGTAATATTAATTTGGTTAAATCAGATATGGGTCATTTGGATATTGAACAATATGATTTACCAATACCCCCAATTAATTTAGAATTAAATTACGGTGAAGAATTCAAAAAAGTCCATAGTGTTATTGTAAAAAAATTAAATGAAGAAAACGGTAAAGGTATAATTTTACTTCACGGAGACCCTGGTACTGGTAAGACATCTTATATAAAATATCTAACATCATTGATTAAGGATAAAGATATATTATTCATACCACCATCAATGGCAGAAATGTTATCTGAACCAACAATCATTCCATTTTTAATGGAACATAAAAATTCAATATTAATTATTGAAGACGCTGAAAGGGTAATTGGTGATAGAGAAAACAATGGTTCACCAGCGGGTGTTTCTAACATACTTAATTTAACAGATGGAATATTAGGAGATTGTCTTTCAATTCAAATTGTGGCAACTTTTAATATGAGAAGAGAAAAAATAGACAAGGCTTTACTTAGAAAAGGAAGATTAATTGCAGAACACAAGTTTGAAAAACTAACAATAGAAGAAACAAATAAATTATTAAAACACTTAGGTAAAAATGAAATTTCAGAAGAACCTATGTGTTTGGCTGATATATATAATATAGATGTTGAATTACATAAGACATCAGATAAAACAAGTAAAATAGGATTTTCAAAATGACAGAGATTACATCCAAAGAATTAAAAGATTTACAAGACAAAGGACAAAAAATTCTAGCACAATTTAGTGCTACTTGGTGTGGACCATGTAGAGTATTAACACCGCAATTAACAAAAATGTCAGATGACTATGAAAACGTAACATTTGTTAAATTAGATGTTGATAATGGTGAAAATAGTGAATTAATAATGAAACTTGGTATAATGTCAATACCAACAGTTATTGTATATGATGGACATGAAGTAGTTGAAACATCAAAAGGTTTACAAAATGAAAACTTTTATAAAAATATTTTAAATTCACTTTAATAATGAATGTTATTGTAATTTTTACATTAGATGGGTGTTCACATTGTGTGGATTTGAAAAAAAAGTTAGATGATTTGAAAATTCAATACATAGAAATTGAAGTAACAAAAAATAAAGAAATTTGGGATAAGGTTGTCGAACAAACAGGACACAATTCTTTACCAAGTGTTTACATTAGTATAGATGGAGGAGATACTGGACCCATTTTTGTACCAGAAAGAGACTATGAAACACAAGATGAATTAATAGAAAAGATAAAAAATTACTTATAAAACAAAGGGATTAAAAAAAATCCCTTTTTTTATGTACACAATCTAAAAAAAAAGTATTTATGTAAAAGAGTATACTTTTACATGCCATTACAACAGATAAATTGGACACAGATTGATTCGTCAAACGTTCCGTCGGGTTCTATAATTGACTTAGGTTCTTTAGAAACACCGTTACATGCGGTCTATGCAGAAAATTTATATCTTTCGGGTACTTCCATAACAGATTTATTTGGTTCGGCAGGAACAGGTGGTACCGGTAGTGCAGGAACATCAGGTACAAGTGGTACTTCAGGTGTTGCGGGTACAAGTGGTTCATCAGGTACTTCCGGCGTATCGGGTACTGGTGGTACTTCAGGAACTAGTGGTTCATCAGGTTCATCAGGATTAGATGGTCACTTGGCAATATGGAGATATAAAGCCTCTGACAACACTTCAGTTGATCCTAACTCAGGATATTTTACTTTAAACACACCGTCTTGGGGTATTTCACCTACAGAAATTGCAATAGATAACTTTTCATATCAACCTAACATATCTTTTTCAAGTTATTTAGATTCACTTTCAATTGGAACAATTTTAAAAATTGTAAAAGTTGACGATTCAACAACGTATAAATTTTTACAAATTACGGCAGTTGCACCAAATCAATTAGGTTATGAGGCGTTTACAGTTATACAGGTTGCGAGTAATGGAACAGACCCAAATGATGGTGATCAATTTTCTATAACACCAATCGGTATTGCGGGAACATCGGGTACAAGTGGCACCTCAGGTAGTTCTGGAACATCAGGTACAAGTGGTACTTCAGGAACATCAGGAGATTCTATATTTGCTCAAACAGGTTCGTTTTGGGCAACAACAAATGATTTAGAAGTAACAGGGTCAGTAAAAATTAGAGGTACATTAACAGCTGAAGAATATAATGTCACATTGATATCTTCTTCAGTTTTATATTCATCAGGTTCAACAAAGTTTGGTGATACACAAGACGACACACATCAATTTACTGGTTCAATATACACAACCGGTTCCATGGTTATAAAAGGGGATTTAAGAGTAGAGGGAACAACAACTTTAGTACAAACAACTGATATAAATTCGGATTCATTAATAATTTCAGGTGCCATGAGTATTTTAAAAAATCAGATTGGTGCTGAAATCAAATCAGCATCTTTGACAATACAAAATTTAGGAACTTTTGGTGATAGAAGTAATATGACAACTTTCACAATAATTGACTGTGGAGACGGATTTTTTTAAAACAAAATTAGATATTTATAATATAACATAAAAAAAGTAAAAAAAACACAAACATGGCACAAATAATTAAACACAGAAGGGGTTCGATACTATCCTTAAAAGATGTATCAGCCAATGTCGGTGAATTAGTAGTTGGTACGGGTTCAATAAGTGATTTAAGTGGACCGGTACTATTCGTAGGACATACCGCAGTAAATGGTGGATACAATCCGGTATCAAAAATTTACCAAGGAACAAATGCACCTTCGATTTCTGTAGGATCACACGGTTCAACAATGGACGGTGTACCATTTTATTCAACAGCAGCACAGACTTTATATATTTTAGATAAGTCAGGTAACGTTGCAATGGATTTAACAGGTAACATTGAAGGTAATTTAATATCTGGTGTTACAATCAATGTAGTTTCAGGTACTACTGCAAACTATCAAAACATTTCAGGTTCTTTTACTGGTAGTGGTATTGGTTTATATGATATACCGGCTAGTGGAATTACAGGTTTAAATTTATCACAAATTGCTGATGGTGCAGTAACTGCATCAGTTAATTCAACAGATGGTTTCCGTGTTAATACAAACAGTATAATCAGTGGTTCGTTAACTGTAACAGGTTCAACATACACAAATAGTGATGTTTATATCACAGGTAGCACTTACCAAACAGGTTCGATTAACTTAACGGGTGATGTTATTTTAAAAGGTAATATTAGTATTGGTGATAGTTTAACAGGTGATACCGTTACTTTAAATGGTGAAATAAGTTCATCATTAATTCCTGCAGAAAATGAAGTGTTTGATTTAGGTACAACTGACAACAGATGGAGAGAAATACATGTTCATTCTGCATTTATTGACAATATTAGTATTAGTGGTATTTCAACAACAAACTTGGAATTACCTGGATTTTTGATAGTATCTGGTACAAGTACATTTTCTGGCTCGGTTCTTGTTGAAGATTTAACAGAAAAAAGATTAGTTGTTGCTGGTGCAAATGGTCAATTAACAGATTATAGTGGTTTAACTTTTGATAACGGTAATTTAAATTTATCAGGTGCACTTGAAGTAACTGATATTCAAGGTACTGGTTCATTATACTTAAAACCAGACAAAAATGATTCAAGATTATTTCAAATTTATAATACAGCTCCATCAGATATTCACTTTAAGGGTAATGCTACATATAACTTCTTTGGTGACGACACTAATTTCTTAAAAATTGATGATAGTATATCAAGAATTAGTATTGAATCTGCGGGTGGTGTTGATACAATTACATCTGGTTCATTAAACATAAAAACCGAAGGTGGAAATGATATTTATGTGAGCTCAAGTGAAGATATAATTCTTGACGCTGACACCGATGTAACTATAACTGCGGGTGATGACCTTAGAATATATTCTAACGATATATTCGTATTAAGAAACTATAGTTTAACTGATTCTATTGAATTAGTTACTCAATATAATAGTGGTGGTGATAAAACAATGTCATTTGACATTGATGGTAATTTAACAATACCAGGTGGATTTACTGGTAGTTTTGCTGACATTAACACACAAGCACAATTAGCATCTGCTGCGGTTGAAGATTTGACTGATAATAGAATTGTTTTGGCTGGTGTTGGTGGTGAGTTAGAAGATGAT
>JACCDW010555146.1_pt1 | contig 14971 bp, 10 predicted proteins | sample 7449781 | NCBI WGS metagenome assembly JACCDW01 (sample SAMN15323449, study PRJNA562643) | freshwater metagenome | isolation source: river surface water | place: USA:Blue River Watershed | collected 2017-08-18
CAGCCATCTTAGGTGCAGAGATTGCGCCCAATAGTGAAGAGACTCCAAGTGCGGTAATTAAGAATCCGAAGTGCTTTGGGTTGAGGTTGAGCTCTTCAACTAAGAGCAGAATCATCGTCGCAGTAGCGAAAGAGAATGCGAAACCAATTGCAGAGCTGGCGAGAACCAATCTGCGAATATCGTGATGGTTCCAAAGGAATGAGATTCCAAACTTCATATCTTCGCGGAAGGCAGGAAATCCGGTCTTATCGTTTTCGCGCTCCACTTTTACAAACTTAAGTGGAATTGTGAGGCAGAGTAAAGCTGCAAGCGCAAAGGCCACCGAGTTAGCAATAAATGGCGCGACCATGGCAACGGCATAGACCAAAGCGCCTATCGGAGCTCCAATAAAGTTTTGAATGACTGTCATTGTCATCTCCATTCGGGAGTTGGCAACTTCCAGCTTCTCTTTTTCAACCACTGAGGGCAGAACTGTCTGAGAAGCAGTGTCAGCAAATACTTCACAAATTCCAACGGCGAAGATGAATACAAAGAGCAGATAAATTGTGAGAACATCAAAGGCAATAGTTAGGGTAAGGATTGCAGCGATTAGAGCTCTTGTGGCATCGGCTCCCGCAAGAATGTATTTACGGTTAATCGAATCAACAAGGGTGCCGATAGGAATCGCAAAAAGTAGCCAAGGGAGCATCAACAAGCCGCCGCCGATAGCAATCAGAACTGGATCTCTAGTCAGAGTGATTGCCAATAAGGGGACGGCAGTAGTCGTTAACCCATCTGCCAGGTTGGAGAAGATGCTTGCTGCCCAAAGGCGATTAAATGCTGGACCAAGACTCATAAACCGCACCCTATTGTTCTTAGAGCCAAATGTCATCGATGTTAGGCTGGTCCAATGAATACTGCCGCAACAATATCGACAACCAATTGGGTTGTCACCCTATCCGCCTTATTCATCATCATTGGACTCGATTTTGCTTGGGCAGTATCGCGGCGCAACAAAGATACATCGCTAAAGGAGGCAACAGCATGGAGCCTCTTTTACATCAGTTTGGCAGTTGCCTTCGGTCTCAACCTCAGCCAATGGCTAGGCGCTCAAGAGCAGAAAGAGTTCTTTGCCGGCTGGCTCACTGAGTACTCACTCTCATTCGATAACCTATTTGTCTTCGTTTTAATTTTGACTCGCCTCAAGATTGATAAGCAGAAGCAGCAGCTTGCGCTTTTGATTGGAATTTTGATTGCGCTTGTTCTTCGTGTAATTGCAATCTCGCTCGGCAAAGCGGCGATTGAGCAGTTCGAGTGGGTCTTCTTTATCTTCGGTGCGTTCTTGATCTACACCGCATACACGCTATTCATGGAGAACTCTCATGACGATGAAGAGGAAGAAGAGAGCAAAATAATCAAGTATCTTCGCAAGAAGGGTCTCAAGCCATTCACCATTGCTCTTCTCGCACTCGGTATGACGGATCTTCTCTTCGCGCTCGACTCTATTCCAGCAATATTTGGTCTTACTCAAAATGTCTATATCGTCATCACCGCGAATATCTTTGCGCTGATGGGTCTTCGTCAGCTCTACTTCTTAATCGGTGGGCTCATGACTCGACTTATCTATATTGGTAAGGGCCTTTCGGCAATCTTGGCATTCATCGGGGTAAAACTGGTCTTCCATGCCTTCCATGCCGTTGATATCCATGAGATTGCAGGAATTCATATTCCAGATATCACGATCACTCAGAGTCTGACGGTAATTGTTTCCTGTCTCCTGATCGCAACAGTTGCAAGCTTGGTCACAACTCGAAAGTCAGCAAAGAAGGCTTAGCATGGCAAATATCGGCAATATGTATGGACCAGATTTCACTTTTCTCGGCGTCCCACGCTGCGATATAGATGATCCATCTACCTATGCAGATGCTGATGTAGTGATCATTGGCGCGCCGATTGATGCTGGCACTTCATACCGATCAGGTGCAAAGTTTGGGCCACAGGCTATCCGCGGAACAGATTACTTGCCACATGATGGTGAGCGCCCACATATGGCGCTTCGAGTTGATGGTCTGAAAGATCTTACGGTTGTCGATGCCGGAGATCTGTTGATGCCGTCAGATGATCTCGCTAAGTGCTTAGCAATCCTCCGCGAAGCAACTGAGAAGATATCTCGAGCGGGAGCAATCGCCCTCGTCTTAGGTGGAGATCACTCAGTCACTTCAGCAGATGTGGCTGGCATCGCCGATCATGTCGGCGCGGGCAAAGTTTCCATGATTCACTTCGATGCACATGCCGATACCGGAGATTTGCAGAACGGCTCGCTGGTAGGTCACGGAACTCCGATGCGTAGATTGATTGAATCTGGTGCGGTTCGCGGCGATCGTTTCTTGCAAGTAGGACTCCGCGGTTATTGGCCGGAGGATGCAACGCTCAAGTGGATGCGAGATCAGAAGATGCGCTCCTATGAGATGACTGAGATTCACAATCGAGGCCTTAAGGCAGTGCTCGATGAGTCATTTGGAATTCTCACCGATGAGACCGTTGGTGTCTTTCTCTCAGTAGATATCGATGTCGTCGATCCAGGAATGGCCCCTGGAACCGGTACGCCAGAACCAGGTGGGCTCACTTCACGCGAGTTATTAGAGGCTGTTCGTCGAATCTGCATCGAGCTTCCAGTTATAGGAATCGATGTGGTTGAGGTTGCGCCAGCCTTTGATAGCGCGGATGTAACGGCGATGCTTGCAAACCGTGTCGTGCTTGAAGCCCTTAGTGGAATCGCGTTCCGTCGCACCGGTGGAACTTATAACCCAGCTCGAAACGTACTGGACCGCTAATTTAAAGTTTCAATAATCGCTTCAATATCGCTGACTTGAGTCCAGGGATTTACGATGGCGAAACGCAGAATTGGCTCGCCCTTATGTGATGAAGGTGTTACAAAACCGATTTGATCTGCAAGCAACTTCTCGCTCCAACGTCGATAATCCTCTAACTGCCATCCCTTTCGAGTAAAGGCAACTATTGAGAGATTGGGTTCGAACAAGAGCTCCAAATTTGGATGGGCCTTAATCAAATCGGCAGCAACGCGCGCGATATCCATCGTCTTGGCGACGGCATCGCTATATGCCTTTGTGCCGTGAGCTGCGAGTGAGAACCAGAGCGGTAAGCCGCGAGTTCGGCGAGTTAGTTGAATCGCATAGTCGGAAGGATTCCACTCAGTAGATTCATTGAGAGTATCGAGGTATCCGGCATGCTGTGTATGAGCTTTGCGACCAAGTTCTGGATCACGGTAGATCAGCGCACAGGCATCAAATGGGGCAAAGAGCCACTTATGTGGATCGACGATAAATGAATCAGCTCGCTCAACACCATTGAATAGCTTGCGAGTATCTGCATTTGCGAGTCCAGCCAGACCGTATGCACCATCAACGTGAAGCCAAATTCCATATCGGTTTGCAACTTCAGCCACCGTAGGTAGCTCATCGATGATTCCCAAATTTGTCGTGCCGGCTGTTGCAACAATGGCACAGATATCTCGGTCTGCGTACTTAGTGCGGTATTCATCTATCGCCGCCTTCACATCGTTTCCGCGCATAATTCCATCAGGTTGGACTGGAACTTTAATGAGATCAACATCCATTACTTCAGTGGCCGATTGAATCGAAGAGTGAGCTTCGCTAGAGCAAGCAACTGCCCAACGAGTTATGTCGGGATGCTTGCGTTGAGATTCCTTTCGAGCTGCAACTAAAGCCGATAAATTGCCGATAGTTCCACCTTGGACAAATACGCCACCGGCGGTTTCTGGAAGTCCTGCCAGATCTGCCAGCCAGCGAAGCGTTTGATTCTCGGCAAATACTGCTCCGGCACCCTCTAGCCATGATCCGCCGTAGAGAGCTGATGCGCCAACTACGAGATCAAAGAGGTTGGCTAACTCGGTAGGTGCTGATGGAATGAATGCCAAGTAGCGAGGGTGATCTGTTGAGATACAGGCGGGTGCGAGTACATCTTTGAAGAGTTCGAGAGTTTTACTTCCACCGAGACCTGACTCTGTAATTGTGTTACCTACTAGCTTGAGAAGTTCTTCTTCACTCTTTGGTCCATCAAGGGGTGGGTTATCTTTCAAACGCGTCAATGAGTATTCAAGAATCTCCTGTGCGACCTTCTCGATCTCTGGGGTGAACTCGTGCATGTGGGGGAGTCTAGTTCTACTTTCGCAGCGCTGTCAGCGCCCACATAATTGCAAGGATGTCTATGCACTCTTGAAAAATCGCACCTTGGCTAGGCGAGATGAGTCCGAACGCGCCCAAGGACATACCGAACAACGCCAGACTCATGCCGATGCCAGCAGCCTGAACCGCTTTCTTACGGCTCCGCTTTGCGATTTCAATTGCAGTGGTAAGTCGGTCAATCGAATCTTCAACTATCACTACATCAGCCGCCTCACTCGCAGCAGAGGCACCGCGCGCACCCATTGCAACTCCGACATCTGCAGCGGCTAGTGCAGGGGCATCATTGATACCGTCACCAACAACGATGACTGAGCCCGTTGCTTGCGATTGGGCTTGATGAGTTATCTCTAGCTTTCCAGCGGCGGTAACAGATGAGAAGACTTCGGTGATTCCAACTTGTTCGGCAACTTCCTGTGCGGTCTCTGATCGATCACCGGTGACGAGCGCAATGTGTTGGACACCTGCGGCTCGCAGAGCTGCGACCATCGAACGAGACTCTGTGCGGATGGGATCTTGCAATCCGATTACGCCAATAAGTTCGCCATCAGATTCGACTGCAACCATTAGCGGTAAATCAAAATGAAGCCACTGCGGAGCTGGGCCAGTTAATTGACCGACACGAATCATTGCTCCAGAAATCAAGCCACTGATGTGATGACCAGCTTCTTCTGAAATATCTGTCACTGGTTGCAACGATAGATTGCGATTACGCGCTGCAGTAACAATTGCTCGAGCAACGATATGGGGACTAAATTGATCAACCGACGCTGCGAGTGCAAGAACTTCGTCATCGCTTAAACCCGGGCGAGTATTGATATCAGTTATTGCCGGACCGCCATGGGTGAGAGTGCCGGTCTTATCGAGTAAAACCGTCTCTGTTCTAGCTAGGAGTTCGAGAACTGCCCCACCCTTGATAATCGCGCCATGTTTAGCTGCTTGCGAGAGACCAGCGACGATTGCAATAGGTACTGCGAGAATTAATGGACATGGTGTTGCCACAACCAAGACTGCAACTGCTCTACTAATTTCACCGGTGATTAGCCAAGCGGCTGCTGCCATAACAATTGCTAGCGGAACGAAACGGAGCGCCCAAGTATTTGCCACTCGAATTCCTGGTGCAGATTTAGCTTGTGCCTCGCGAACCAACTTCACGATTCCGGCATAAGTACTTGCTTCAGCGGTAGAGGTTGCAGTGAAGGTAAATGGTGAGCCGGCATTGATCACGCCGCTTGAGAGCAAATCTTTCGATGCTCGGCTAACTGGCAGTGGCTCACCGGTAAGGGCAGATTCATCGAGGACAGCTGATTCAATAAGAGTCCCATCGGTCGGAGTGACCTCACCACTTCGCACGAGAATTGTGTCTCCGATTTCAATCTCAGAGATCGGTATCTCTTGTAACTGACCATCACTCTTTACTCTATGAGCATTGCGTGGCACTCGAGAGAGAAGTGATTTCAGCTGGCGTTCAGCTTGACCTTCTGCCCAACTCTCTAAAACCCGGCCGGTCGCCAACATCAAGGAGATGATTGAAGCGGCGAGAAACTCAGAGATCAAGAGGGAGCCAACTATTGAGAGAATAGCCAGAACATCTGAGCCCATTGTCCGATTGCGTAGATCTGAGATGAACCATGAGATTGCTGGAATTAATCCGCAAAGGCCTGCGAGAATCCACGCTCTATCATCGACAAAACCAATAATCAGCAGGGCGGCGGTACTCAGGAGCAATCCCCAATTAAATAGCCGACCTCTCATATAACTAGGTTAGTGCTCCGGCGCTCCGGATAGAATCACTTTATGAGTGAAGTAACAGTCGCCTTTCTGGGAGCAACCGACACCGTAACTGGAAGTCGATTCCTAGTCTCATCGGCAGAGTCGAAAGTCCTCGTGGATTGCGGTCTATTTCAGGGAATCAAATCGATTCGAAAGAAGAACTGGGATCCCTTTCCCGTCGATGTAAAGAGCATCGATGCTGTGCTTCTGACTCACGCGCACTTGGATCATTGTGGTTATCTACCGCTGCTAGCTCGACAGGGGTTTGAGAATCCAATCTTTGCCACGAAATACACCAGCGAACTTGCCAGCGTTATTCTCCATGACTCGGCCCACCTTCAAATGGAGGATGCGAAGTACGCAGCGAAGAAGGGTTACTCAAAGCATGAGATTCCGCAACCTCTCTATAACGTGGAAGACACTGAAGAAGCATTAAAGTTGTTTAAAGTTGTTGCATTTAGAGTTCGCACACAGGTAGCGCCAGATGCATTTGCTACTTGGTTTCCATCGGGCCACATATTGGGTTCGGCATTCTTGCTCTTGGAAATTGGTGGCAAGAAGTTACTTTTCACCGGAGATCTAGGACGGAACAACCACCCGCTCTTATCGAATCCGGATAACCCACCGACCGAACCGCTCGATGCGGTAATCACCGAATCAACGTACGGTGATCGGATCCATGATGCTAAAGAAGAGGACTTTGCTCGCGAACTCAACGATGCAATTGCACGTGGTGGCTCGATTCTGATTCCAGCATTCGCGGTAGATCGCACCGAAGTTATCTTGATGGCGCTACGTGATTTAATGGAGAAGAAATTGGTTCCTCTTGTGCCAATTTATGTTGACTCGCCCATGGCGCTAGCTGCGCTGAATTTCTACCGTGAGGCAATTTCCAACAACACGGCGGAGATTAGGGCCGGAGTCTCCGAGCGTTGGGCAAACCAAGATCCATTTGATCCCGGAAAGTTAGCGCAGGCACTCACGACTGAAGAATCAAAGGCGATAAACAACATCTCTGAGACCTCAATCATCATCTCGGCCAGCGGTATGGCTACCGGTGGGCGAGTAGTTCACCACCTAGAGAACATGTTGCCAGATGAGAAGAACACGGTAATTCTTGTTGGCTATCAAGCTGTCGGCACTCGAGGAAGATTGCTAGAAGAAGGTGTAACCGAATTAAAGATGCATGGCAAGTTTGTTCCGGTCAAAGCACATATATCCAAAGTCGGAAGTTTCTCGGTGCATGCCGATGGCGATGAGTTAATTGCTTGGCTTAAGTTAGGTGCAAAGCCGGGCAAAGTATTTGTCATCCATGGTGAAACTGGCGCACAAGAAGCGATGGCAAATCGATTGGTGGATCAACTTGGCTGGAACGCGATTGTGCCAAAACCTTCGCAGGTAATCGCTATCTAACTAATAGTTAGAGGGTGAAGCGAGGGTACTCGTCTGTCACTAGCAGAAGCGCATAACCGTAGAGGCGATTCCAGAAGGCGATTGTGCCGAGGATGTAATTGAGCGCCCACTCTGGATAGCGACCGGTAGACCAGGTATTAACCCAAGCAATTACCGTGATGAATAGCGCACCAGCTGCATAGACAATTCCTACAACAATTAGTGGGATAGCAAAAATGATCTTAAAGATTTGAATTAAGCGTCCAAGCTTCTTTCCGCCTTCTACATCTGGCAGTAAGACCGCGATCTTTGGATTGCGCTCGATAGATGGGTAGTCATCAGTCAAGAGAAGTACATACGCGGTGAAACGCGTCTGAAGTTCAATGAGAGCGTGGTTGAAGCTGAGGACATAGCTTGGATACTTACCAGTGAAAACAAGAGCCAGCAAAGTTGGAACCACCAGAAATACACTAGTCCATCCCCAATGTGCAATCTCGGTAAATGAGGCGATAAAGAGGAATACCGGAAAGGCGAGGATTCCACGCCAAAAGACGGTCTTCTTATCGCGATTCTCTAATTGGTATTCGATGATGGTTTCTACTTGTGTGCTCATGTTTTCAGTATATTCCCCGCGCGCGTCTTTAAAGATACGCTTGAGCCATGTCTTCTGAAAGAGTTGCATTAGTCACGGGTGCTAGTAGCGGAATTGGTGCAGCGACGGTTCGAGCGCTAGCTAAAGAAGGCTTCACTGTCATTGCAACTGCGCGCCGTGAAGATCGCTTAAAGCGCTTAGTTGCAGAAGTTTCCGGAGTTGAGGCGTTCGTAGCTGATATCACTGTTCAAAGCGATGTCGATGCTCTCGCTAAATACTGCGCTGGCCGAAGCGTTGAAGTACTCGTCCATAGCGCTGGCGGTGCATTTGATTCAGCGACAGTTCTTGAGAGCGACCCTGAAATCTGGAAGAAGACTTACGACCTCAACGTTGTTGCCACAGTTCGGGTTACAAAAGCAATTACACCGCTCATGCTGAAAAAAGGCCACATAGTTGTTATCTCATCAACTGCTGGACATCGCGCCTATGAGAACGGTGGCAGCTATGTAGCTGCAAAATTCGCTGAGACTTCACTCGCTCACACCTTGCGACTTGAACTCAATGGGCAGCCAATTCGAATCACGGAGATTGCACCAGGCATGGTTAAGACCGATGAATTCGCTCTCAATCGCTTTAATGGTGATGTGACAAAGGCTGCGAAAGTATATGAAGGCGTGGCGCAACCATTGACCGCTGAAGATGTTGCAGAATCAATTAGATGGTCGGTCACTCTGCCGGATCACTTTAACGTGGATAGCATGGTGATTAGGCCGGTTGCGCAAGCAGCGAACCATAAGGTTTATCGCCAACCGCTCTGAGAAGATTTTACTTATCTAGTTACTCGATAGGTCGCTAGAGTTGAATCTGTTGCATAAGCGATTCGGACTCCAGCAGCTTTAGATGTCGCTAAACCTTCAAGAATTTCCTGGGTCAAGATTTCACCAGGTGCGACTACTGCAACTCCGGGCGGATACGGCGCAATTAAATCTGCAGAGATTCGACCAACAGCTTTATCTGCGCTGACCATCTCGGTCTCTGCAAAGTAAGCATCGCGCATAGAAATTCCGCGCTGAGGAACCACCGACCAACTCAAAGCAGTAGCGCTCTCGCGTCGTTGTTCCTGACGTCGCTTCAAGATTGGAATAAGCGCATCTGCTAGTGCTGCAAACTCCACTTCGCTATCTGCCAGGGTGGCTAGAAAGACAATGGTGTCCCGATCTGCCATCTCGACTCGAATACCGGCGGCCTGTAAGTCACGCTCAATCTCAACCCCAGATGCGCCCAACTGTTGTACTCGAAGCACAATCTTTGTTGGGTCAAACCGTCCCACGGGAAAATCTGATGGATAGAGGAATATTGGAAGAGCAAATTCAGATTGAACTCGATCCTTAAAGGAGAGAACGTTCTTAAGCAAAATCCCGCAAAGTTCTTCGCCGCGAATCTGAAGTAGCGCTCGAACTCCATCGATAGATGCGAGCGGCGCACCTGCAGGTGAAGTTGTATGTGTAGTTTCAAAGCTCTGTTCTAAGCGATCGAGATTGAGAAAGGTGCCCTTGGCCAGCAAGAGAGCTGATGCGCTATATCCAGGTAGCGCTTTATGCACACTAGTAATGAGCGCATCTGCACCTAACTGAAAGGCATGTTTAGGCAAATCAGCATGAAAACCAAAGTGTCCGCCCCATGCCGCATCCAGAATTACAGGAACCGATTTGCGATGTGCTGCTTCAATGAGAGTAGGTAGTTCAGAGATAGTTCCGAGATAGCCCGGCTCAGTGAGCAGAATTGCAATCGGTTCTTCCTTCAGTGCGCGTTCGAGCTCTGCAATGCCGATTCCAATTGGTACGCCGGTCGCGCTATCAATCTCTGGACTCATCCAGATTGGTTCGAGTCCGGCGAGAACAAGCGCGCTCAAGATTGATCTATGCGCGGTACGCGAGATTGCAACTTTATCTCCGGGCGAGCCAAGGGCCAGAACGATTGCCTGATTGGCATGGGTCGAACCTCCGGTAGAGAAGCGCGCGAAATCTGCGCCCCACAACTGAGCAGCTAATGCCTCTGCCTTCTTCAATGTCTGGTTTGTTAATTTGATTTCATCGAGTCCGCCGTAGAGAGGAGTGTCACTATCAACTACTGCTCCGAGCCCGGCATCAAGACGCGCTGCCCGCTGTTTGTGACCTGGGATTGTGAAAGGTGTTCGAGCGCTCTCAAAGTAAGAGAGATAGGCATCCAATAGCGGTGCGCTGTCACGTAGGTCACTCATGGCGGAAATTCTATCCTTCGGCTGGCATCGTAATTATCAGGGCTTAGACTTCTCCCATGACCGAAAAGCTCCCACAATCACGCCACTTGGCCACTGAGATTCCAGGGCCTCTTTCAACTGCTGCTATGCAGCGCCGTAAAGAAGCGGTCTCTGGGGGACTAGGTACGGCAATTCCAGTAATAATCAAGCGCGCATCCGATGCCATCCTTGAAGATATTGATGGCAATCGAATCATCGATCTCGGTGCAGGTATCGGCGTCACCAACGTTGGAAATGCTGCGCCACTAGTGGTTCAGCGCGTACAAGAGGCGGTTGCTGCATTCACGCATACCAACTTCACGACTGCGCCTTATATGGGTTATATCGAAGTTTGCGAAGCTCTCAATCGACTTACACCTGGCAACTTTAAGAAGAAGTCAATTCTGCAAAATTCAGGTGCAGAAGCGGTTGAGAATGCAATCAAGATTGCTCGCCACTATACAAAGCGCCCAGCAGTGGTCGTCTTCGAACATGCTTATCACGGTCGCACCAATTTGACGATGGCACTTACCGCAAAGAACATTCCATATAAGGAGGGCTTCGGTCCCTTTGCAAATGAGATTTATCGCATGCCAATGCCATATCCATATCGTTGGCTTGGTGATCAAGCGACAATCACTGAAGATGCGCTGAAGATGGTAACCACCAAGATTGAGAAAGAGATCGGCGCACATAACGTCGCGGCAATCTTGATCGAGCCAATTCTCGGTGAAGGTGGATTTATCGTGCCACCTAAGGGATTCCTACCAGGGTTGCAGAAGTTCGCGACTGAGAACAAGATCGTCTTTATCGCAGATGAGGTGCAAGCCGGTTTTGCGCGTACTGGAGATTGGTTTGCAGTAAATAACGAAAACGTCGAACCCGACATGATCGTTACCGCTAAGGGCATCGCTGGTGGTCTGCCACTTGCAGCAGTCACCGCTCGTGCTGAGATCATGGATTCATCACATGTTGGTGGCCTCGGCGGCACTTACGGTGGAAATCCAATTGCATGTGCAGCAGCGCTCGCCGCTATCGAGATTATCGAGAGCGAGAAGTTGGTAGAGCGCGCTCGCCATCTCGGTGAGATTCTCTTCACCTCACTTCGCGAGATTGCAGCTAAGCATCCAGAGATTGGCGATATCCGCGGCCGTGGCGCCATGGTTGCAATTGAATTGGTGAAGCCAGGCACTAAGGAGCCAAATCCAGAGTTGATGGCTAAGGTCATCAAGTACTGCCAAAGCAAAGGCGTGCTCATCTTGACCGCCGGCTCCTATGGCAACGTCATCCGTTTCTTACCACCGCTGGTGATCACAGACGAGCTCCTTAAGGATGCGCTCGGCGTTCTCGCCGAGGCCTTCGACGCCGCTCGCTAATTCACCCTGATTTCTCACCCGTAATGGGGTGAGATGTCCTTCTCTTTCCCCTTCACCTAAGAGACGCTTCACCCATGCCGGGTGATAAGAATTTGGGAGTGACGCTCTCGCGCACCCTCATCCCGCCCCTGCCGGTCGACTACCTCTCTCGCAGACGACTCTTTCCGCTTATTGCAAATCAAGCAGCTGGAACAACCTTTGTTATCGCCCCCGATGGATATGGCAAAACCTCGCTCGTCGCCGAATGGGCACAGAATCAGAGCACGCCAGTTATCTGGATGACTTTGACCAATAGCGACACCCTTAATGAGATGTCGGCGATGATGATTCTGGCTACGAGACAGGTGGTTCCAGGATTTGCTCCATGGTTTGAGCATGATCAACCGATCCGTCCAACCGAAGTTGTTCGTCGCTGGGGAAATGATCTTCTGCAGACCGGTCGAGAGTATGTATTTGTTCTCGATAATCTGAGAGTTGAAGATGCGAAAGATGTAAAAATCGAAACACAACTCATAGAAAATTTTCCGAACAATATTCACTTTGTGGCGATTCGACGCGAAGCCATTGATGAGATCTACTCAATATGTGCGTCGCGAGGACCAATCAAAGTGTTGGCTACTCAAGAGCTAAGATTCAATGACGAAGAGATTGAGTTAATTGCATCTAACCATGGTATTAATCTCAATCATGAGTCTCGTACGATGCTACAAGCTGCACATGGTTGGCCAGCGGCAACCTCACTCATTCTTGAGAACCTAAAGAGCCACACTGGGGGAATTGACCTCGCTCAATTAATGAGTTCAACAACTCACCCTTTGCGCGAACTTGCATTGATGGTTATTGATAATCTCGATCCAACTATCGCGACCGTATGTGAAAAATTATCTATCTTGGAAAGTTTTACTTTAGACGAAGCCAAGGTGATTCTGGGGGATGAAAATTCTGTTAATTTAATTAATTCTATTGCACATAAGGGTGAGATTTTTACTCTCTCTAGAGTATCTAGCGTCGGATATACATTCTCACCTATGGTGCGAGAAATCTTCTTGGAGAATCTGCGAAAACGTGGAAATCTAAAAGCTGATTTACATCAGAAGCTCATTGAATACTTTGAACGACGCGGACGTGTAAGCGACGCCATTATTCAGGCTTTTGAAGCCGGCGATGAAGAGAAGATCAGCCAGCTCTTTCCAAATGCCGCACGTATGAAGCAAGCGCAAGGCAAAGGCGGTGAGCTCATCCGTTGGGCACATCATCTTGATACTTCTCGAGTTGATGGCGAATTGAAACGATCAACTGTTCTCGCTACCGGATATCTAGCGGACCTTGACTATTCCAGCGCTCAACTTGAAATTAATCGAATCAACCATCTCGCTGATCGTTCCGAGGGTGCGTCTTTCTTTAAGCAATTTGCTCTTGCAGCTTCTTGTTACGCGTTACTTACAAATTGGCGTTATGAGGAGCTCGAATCCAAGATAAGCGAGCTGAATATCGGAACGCCCCATTGCTTCTTAGGTGTCGATGATCAGATCAATCTCCTCAGGTTGCTGGTGACAAAACGATTCATCCTCAGCGACCCGGAAGGAGTTGAGGAAGTTTTCTTGCTTGCACAAAAGCTTGGCAGAGAGACATCTCTCGACACATCTCATGCTTTCTTACTCGGCATGGAGGCAATCCATCTACAACAGCGAGGTGAATTCAGACGAAGCCATGAACTAGCTACCGTTGCACTCTCGCAGTATCAGCGCTTCGGATTTGTCGGTAACCATGGTGCGCTAGAAGTTCTCAATGTTCTAGCTAGAACCAATTTGGAATTCTCCAAGATAACCCAAGCGCTAGCTCTGCTTGAGCAGTTACGTGAAAATGCTTATCAATGGAAGCAGTGGCATTGGTACTTTGCTGCTGATTATCATGTAATTCAAATCCTTACCTACTTAGGCAATTACAAAGAAGCTCAAGAGCGAGTTAAACGATCACGAGATTTTCTCAAGTCCGCAGAACTTCCAAGCCGGTTATCAATGCTCATTGACTTTAATGAACTTGTAGTGCGCCGCAAATTAAATGATTTCGACCGATTGGAGATTTTACTAAGTCGCTTGCCTAAGACGAGAGATACCCAGGTATATCAAATGTTTGTAGATGAGCACTTTGGGCGGAAGATAATTAATGAGAATGCAAAGAATCTTCCGGAGAAGACACCGCGCGAGCAAATGTGGAAGTACCTCACCGAAGCATCCCTCAATATCGATAGCGAGAGCATCGCCCTTCCGGCGATGGAGAAGGCGCTGAAAATAGGCGCCGAGGTCGGTTCGAGAGAGACATTTCTCCGTCAATCCGATGAGATGGGGAATCTCATCATCCGCATCGCAAATCAACACCCAACGGTTTATAACGAAGAGTTGGCATCAGCTATGGCAGAGAGAATCCGAGAACGAGGTGAATTTATGAAATCTGATCAGACATCGCTAACGAAGAGAGAGCTTGAAATCCTTCGCCAGCTATCGACCGGGCGCACTTTGACTTTGATTGCAGCCGAGCTCCATATCTCTCAAAACACCATGAAAACCCACCTCAAGAATCTCTATCGCAAACTTGGTGCCGATGGCCGAAATGATGCGGTCGAGAAAGGCAAAGCTGCCTTTCTTATCTAGATTAGTTTCTTGGGCTCGCTAATCACCTAGATAAAGTAAAGTGAGCCACATGAGCGATGACTTTGATGAAATCGTTGGCGACATTGACGGCGAACTTGACCTCACGCTCTATGCCGATAGTCAAGAGCTGATTGAAGAGGTTGCCGCACAGACTCTCCTGGCTATTGAGAACGGTCTGCTCGCCAACGGAGTTTTTCATCTATCCCTTACCGGCGGAACGCTTGGGGTGGCAATATCAGAGCATCTTCGCGGGGTTTGGAATAGTGCGCCTGAGATGTATCAAGGCCTCCACATTTGGTGGAGCGACGAGCGTTTTGTCGAAGCAGGTAGCAATGAAAGAAATGCTCACCCTTTACACACTGGGCTCACCAATAAAAAGATCACTCTTCATGAAGCTCTCTCACTCGATACTCCAGCAACGATCGAAGATGCAGCTAAGCACTACGCAGATCAATTAACTGGGGTAGTAATTGATTTAAATATCTTGGGTGTTGGTCCCGATGGCCATGTCGCTTCCCTCTTTCCTGGAATTGCTGACCTTGATGATCAAAGTTCGATTTTTGCAATCACCGATTCACCGAAACCTCCAGCAGCGCGCATCTCATTTACGATGAAGACAATCAATGAGGCCCGTGAGGTCTGGATTGTTGCTGCCGGTGAAAGCAAGGCGGAAGCGGTAGCGAAGATTATCGAAGGCGATTTATCTA
>JACCDW010135831.1_pt1 | contig 14970 bp, 16 predicted proteins | sample 7449781 | NCBI WGS metagenome assembly JACCDW01 (sample SAMN15323449, study PRJNA562643) | freshwater metagenome | isolation source: river surface water | place: USA:Blue River Watershed | collected 2017-08-18
CATTTCCCCACTAGCAAAGATACTATCTTTGCTAGTGGGGAAATGATGGCTAAGTATGCCAGCAAACGTGCTGGTATTGGGTTAGAGATTGGTCGTCTACGTCCACTAGGATCACCTATTCGTGGTGGCGAAATCATGCATACCGGCATGATTCCGTTCTTAAAGAAATGGTTCGGTGATTTGCGTAGTTGTTCACAAGGAGGCATTCGTAATGCTAGTGCTACAGTTTTCTATCCCATATGGCATCATCAATTCGATGACCTTATTGTTCTCAAAAACAATCAGGGAACAGAAGAAACACGAGTCCGACATATGGACTACGGCGTGGTACTATCAGCATTCTTTTGGCGTAGATTTAAAAACAAAGAAAATATTACATTTTTCGACCCCAACGAGGTACCCGACCTCTATGAGGCTTTCTATTCGAACACCGAATTATTTGAAGAATTATACATCAAGTATGAAAAAAATAAGAGCCTTCGCAAGAAAGTAATGAGTGCTGAGGAAGTCTTCAAGGGAGGCATCTTAAAAGAAAGAACAGATACAGGTCGTATCTATTTGGTATTCATAGACAACGTTATGAACCAAGGTCCGTTTGACCCCGAATACCACACAATTTATCAGAGTAACCTTTGCTGTGAAATACTTTTACCTACTAAATCCTTTAAACGTTTGGACGATGCTGCTGGCCGCATTGCACTATGTACCCTCGGGTCCATTAACTGGGGCGCTTTCCGCAATCCTGAAGATATGCGTAGGGCTTGTCGTATTCTCCACCGTTCTCTCAATAACATCTTGGATTATCAAGACTTTCTTAGCATTCAGTCTAAGTTAAGCAATGATGAAATTCGCCCATTAGGTATAGGTGTTACTAATCTAGCATATTGGCATGCAAAGAAAGGCTTCAAGTATGGTGAGAAAGATGCATTACAAGAAGTTAAATCTTGGATGGAACATCAAGCATACTATCTAACAGAAGCCAGTGTTGAACTAGCACAAGAACGTGGTCGTTGCGTAGACAGCGACAAGACATACTATGGTCAAGGTATATTCCCTTGGGAACGCAGAGCGAAGGGCGTTAATGAACTTGCTGACTTCACCCCCGAACTAAATTGGGAAGGTTTACGAGCCAACATGAGGGCATATGGTGTCCGTAATGCTACACAAATGGCTATTGCTCCTGTAGAATCTAGTAGTGTTGTTATCAACTCTACAAATGGTATTGAAATGCCCATGAGTTTGATTACAGTTAAAGAAAGTAAAGCAGGATCGTTCACTCAAGTTGTGCCCGAATATCACAAGTTGAAGAACAAATATCAATTGATGTGGGAGCAAAAAGATTGTGATGCATATCTAAAGACAGCGGCTGTATTACAAGTATATGTTGACCAAAGTATTTCTACAAATACATTCTACAATCCTGCACACTTTGAAGGTCGTAAGGTTCCTACTACATTGATTGCTAAGAATCTAATGCAATCACAGATGTGGGGCATTAAGACTTTCTATTATTCACTAATTAATAAGCAAGGTGCTAAGGTTCAAGATGAACAAGAAGTGCCGTTAATGATTACGCAAGAAGATGATTTTGATGATGCCGATTGTGAGGCATGTAAACTATGAGCAAACAACAATATAATTTAAACACACCTACAGACTATCTTAATCGCAAAATGTTCTTGGATCCACAGGGCCCGGTAACTATTCAGCGTTTTGAGGAAGTTAAGTATAAAAAGATTGCTGACTTTGAACAAACAGCACGTGGATTCTTCTGGGTTCCTGAAGAAATCAGTTTAACAAAAGATGCTAATGATTTTAAAGAAGCTAGTGATACTGTCCGCCACATCTTTACAAGTAATCTATTGCGTCAAACTGCACTAGATAGTTTGCAAGGTCGCGGCCCAAGTCAAATCTTTACTCCAGTCGTAAGTCTTCCAGAATTAGAAGCACTAGTTTACAATTGGACATTCTTTGAAACAAACATCCACAGTCGCAGTTACAGCCACATCATTCGTAACATCTACAACGTGCCAAAGGAAGTATTCAATACAATCCACGACACTAAAGAGATTGTAGATATGGCAAGCAGCGTTGGCCATTATTACGATGCATTACATAGAATTAACTGCATGGCAGAAATAGGTGGTGGCGTTAAAGAAGAAGAATACGTTAAAGCAATCTACCTAGCACTACATGCAAGCTATGCACTAGAAGCGTTCCGTTTCATGGTGTCGTTCGCTACAAGTCTAGCAATGGTTGAAAATAAAATCTTTATTGGTAACGGTAACATTATTAGTTTGATTCTACAAGACGAACTCTTGCACAAGGGTTGGACTGCATTCTTAATCAATCAGGTTGTCAAAGAAGATAGTCGTTTTGCTAAAGTTGCAGAAGAATGTAAAGAGGAAGTTTATCAAATTTACATGGATGTTATCCGTGAAGAAAAAGCCTGGGCTGATTACCTGTTTAAACACGGGCCGGTCATTGGCTTAAATGCAAATATCCTCAAAGACTTTGTAGACTACACCGCTGCAGGTGCATTGAAAGAAATTGGAATCAAATATACAATGCCGCATCCCAAGTCTACCCCTATTCCATGGTTCAACAAACATTCTGATACACATAAAAAGCAAACAGCACTACAGGAAAACGAATCTACTAACTATGTTATTGGGGTAATGTCCGATAAGATAGAATATGACGAATTACCAAATATATAAGGAGAACTATTATGAAAGCAATCGTATGGAGTAAATATCACTGCCCCTATTGTGACCAAGCAAAAGCACTACTAACACAAAAAGGCATAGAATTCGAAGAAAAGAAAATCGGTGACGGTTTTACTAAAGAAGATTTACTAGAAGCAGTACCCACAGCACGTACAGTACCTCAAATATTTTTGGGGGAACAACTGATTGGTGGGTTCAACGAACTTAAACAACATTTTTTAAAGGCAGCATAATGCAGTTAGCACTAACACAAGACACAGTTTATACATTCAAAATGAACAGCGGCGAAGAAATGGTCGCCAAAGTAAAGCAAGCAGGTGGAGATTGGATTATTTTAGAAGAACCAGTTTCTATTGCACCTGGACCACAGGGTATGGGTTTAATACCTAGTCTTTTTACAGCAGATCCGAAGGCTGAAATTAAGCTAAATACTAATAGCGTTAGTCTTGTTTCCGAAACAGATGATTCAGTAAAGATGAAGTATTTGGAAGCAACAACTGGTATTAAAGTACCAGACAAAAAATTAATTTTAGGATAACATGCCAAATTTGTGTAGGGTTGGAGATACAAATCAAACAGGTGGAGCCATAATGAACGGTGCTCCAACTGTGTTCGCCAATGGATTAAACGTTGGGCAACTTGGAAATCAACTAACCCCGCATGCACCTTGGAAAAAACCTCATCCACCACACAATAAAGCCACTATTACCAGTGCTAGTCCTACAGTATTTGCAGATGGTAAACCTGTAGCAAGAGTCACATCAGGAAACAGTTGTGGACATAGCATGGTGAACGGAAGTTCAGACGTATTTGCAGAATGAGTGATACAGGAAAACAAAGCCCATTAGGTGTTAACGTTGTTAACACATTACTAACCAACCAAGGTTTATATATAAACCCCAAATTTGTTTCTTGGGTAGGCACCTCACAAACATTCTCAAACTTTACCTTTGGAAGAATTTGTGGAGACACAGTATTAAGATTAATTACTTGGTCTATACAACAGGCTTATAATGGAAATCCTGATGGTCGTATGTATAAACAGACATACGACAATTTAATTTCTATTGGGGCGCAAGTAATTAGTATACCTATCACACAGATTGTATCAGGTCAAATAATATCAACCGATCAATTTTATTTTGATGTAACTTACGACTCAGGTCCTGCTCTTACTGTTGGTACATATATAAGAATAACAGGAGTCACTCCTAATGGATTTAATGGTAACTGGGAAATTTCAGAAGTTATCAGTAATACTAAATTTAGAATTTATACAACTGCATCCTACGGAACTGCAACAGTCAACGGATCATTTTTAATTGACACATTAGTTCCTGCATTGGGCAATGCAAAACCATTAGTATATTCATGGGAAGAACCTAATGCGCCATATGGGGTGGGGATACCCTATCTACCCGGTGATATAGGTTGGGGTGGAAATAAATATCAGGATATGAACCCTGCCACTCAGTGGGGATACAATAGACTGCTTGCATTGCAAGCATGGATGGAATTTAATTACAACAATACATTATCTACCGGCACCGTAGACAATCCTGCAGGATATAGAGATTTTGTTCAAAGTTTTCAATCAGCAGCTAGTTTTGTTGGCTATAGTAACAGTGCTATATTATCTATTGACAATAGTAAAGACTTCTTAGACGGCACATTCAGTAACATGAATGACCTTATTACTGCTGACATAACTAACGTCAATTTAGCATTAAAAAGTTGGGGACAAGATTTAATTAAATTAGGAAAAGCAATTGACTTGTCTAATGTTGAATACTTCGGGCTTCCTTCTGTCTTACTAAGAACTCTTGCGAAATACAATGGCATTAATCAAAATTTAAGTCTTGCAATTATTGCAGCCGGAATATCAGTAGATGATTTGGGTAATATTTTAAGTGGAGTCACACAACCAACAATCGTACAAGAAAGAAACTTGTATGCAGCCTTTATGCTAACTGTTGGAGATACATTACAAGACATTCTAACTACTATAAATTGTAAGACTCAGGGTATAACAAGTTTAGCAGATTTGCTAAATCCGAAAAAGCTATTCCCCAACAGCTATGCGTCATTGACAGTCCCTATATACACTGATAGCAACACTACATTGACTACAACCACAACAACAGTCAATGGTTCTACTGTTGTAAGTAATTTAACTAATAGCAAAGTTTCCTACTTGTTGTATAGCAATGGCGGCGTAAACTCACAATTGACTAGTCCTGATGTTGTTAACAAAATAGGAATTCAGTCACCGCCCAATACACCTCCTGTTAGAGAAGATGTAACATTAAACACGACAATTACTATACAGGCTCCGGCCAAGGGTTTTGGCTCTTATTTAGCAACTATTGTTCCTAGTGACATTGCAGTAACTGCAGGCGCATTTGCCGCTGCGATGCAACAAATAAGAAACATTAAAGAAGTTCCTATAGAAAAATTTGCACAAGTTGTTAACGTTTTAGAAACGATGACGATTACAAATAACGACGGAGTTCAAACACAACTTAACACTAATGAAGGCACAGCTAACAACGTTCCTGTAAATTTGAATCTAAGAACAAGTGCAAGACCTTTAATTGCTTTGGGAAGTGGACCCCAAGGCTCATATACAGGTAGTGACTTCTTTGGATGTATGAGTGGGATTCCATATAACGGCACATCAGGTAATCCATCATTAAGTCTACCGGAATGGGGTCTTGAAGGTATCTACAATAAACTAACACAGTTAGCAACACAAAAATTATTCAATATATACCATGAATTGTATCTAGCCGTGACTTGGGAACGTGCTAGAGCATCAATATCACAGTCGGTCTATTATATAAATGTTCAAGCATATGTTCCAGCAGTTATAGATGAGGATCCTGACAGCCCTACGTATCTAGAAGAATTAGTACCTGCAGTTCCAAGAATAGATGATTGGTATTATACAGTATCATTTGGTTTGACACATACTGGTGGAGGCTATGGCAGAGGAACTGCGCCTGCACCGAACGTAACAATAACACCTAACAACTGTAATGCAAGTATGGAACTAGGTGTGCATAGAAATGACTCGGAAGTTCCCGATAAGTTTGGAAAAGTATACACAGTAGGTTCTAATTTTGGTAACCCTTACTTGTACGCAACAACTACTGTTCTACAAAGCGGACCACCTAGCGCACCTACTAGACCTGAAGAATTTATAACTGTTCAAGGTCCTCCTTCAGGGATGTTACCCGTCTTATTAGGCGGTGCAATCAGTACAGACGGTACAAATACTGATCCGGGGTATACTATAGGTTCTCTCGGGAACAACAATCCAGGCTACAATGCATGGCATGATATTGAAGTACCGATACAAGGTTATATTAATCAAGCTAACACCGAAATACAATCAATTAAATCAGCAAATAACTCAGCTTGTATTAAACTTAATAATTATTGGAACAGTACAGGATACCACCTTACAATAGAGCAACGTGCTAGAATGACGGGATTGAAACCACCGTTGGCTGACCCTAGAGAAAATTTTCTTTCTCTATGGCCTACAGCTATCTATACATTTGTAGACTCAATACCCTCTTATAGTATAAGTTCAGAACCACATATGTGGGCACAGACATTAGAAAATATATCAAACTTCAATACTGTGGGAGGACAAAGTATTGTTGGTATGATGAGGCAAGAACGCAATCAAAGCAGATTAGCATTAATAGGAATAGAACTAGACAATAACATACCGGATAAGTTAACACCATCCGAACAGAAAAATTTAATTGTAAATGGACCGTTGCCGATCGGCACTGATAGCCCAAATATACCGGGTCCTACTTTCGATATAGGAGATCCAGAACAACCCGGATCTTTTGCAGGCTCACCATATACAAACCTAATTCCACCAAATCTCAATTCGTGGTATACTTCAACAACATTAAATCCAGGCGATTACAGTGTTAACGCTGCGATAGATGAAGTCATACGATGCAATTGTGATTGCTGGAATCTAGCATAAGGAGTCAGTTATGACAAATAATATAAAAATATTGAGGATCGTTGCCTTTATTTTGGTGACAGTTTTCCTCAGTTTTATGACAACAAATATACAGAATCCAAAATTACTACAAGATTCTATACCTGTTGCCGAAGTAACAAAAGTTGCAAAAATAGTAGATCCTAAGCAGTTGGCATGCATGGCTAAAAATATATTTTATGAAGCTAACGGAGAACCAATACAGGGACAAGCTGCTGTTGCTAGAGTTGTTATGAATAGAATACAACACGGATTCGGAAGTAATCCCTGCAACGTTATCTACCAAGCCACATATGTTGAGAAACAAAATGATGACGGTGAAACATATAAATTAAAATTGTGTCAGTTTAGTTGGGTTTGCGAGAATAAAGGAGAACCAAACAAAAACAATCCTGGTTATGTACAGGCTAAAGAAATTGCATATGATGTACTAGCGAACGATGCGTACCACGATGTAATTCCAAAATCTACTTTGTTTTTTCATAACACAACTGTTGAACCAAATTGGCCCTACAACCAAGCTAAAAAGATTGGGAACCACATCTTTTATTCTAAGCCTCCCAATAAAAAACCCAAACAATAAAATCAGTAATGATATTTGAGAGATAAATCATAGTATGAATTATCTATTTACAAGTGAATCCGTGTCCGAAGGACATCCGGACAAAGTAGCTGATGCTATCAGCGATGCCATTTTAGACTTAATGATGGCAAAAGAAGACCCTACCCTACGTTGTGCGTGTGAAACTTTAGTCACTACAAACATGGTTACTGTTGCAGGTGAGTATAAAGGTATACTGCATAAAGAAGAGGTAGAATCAACTATTCGCAAGACTATTAAAAATATCGGATATGAGCAAGAAGGTTTTGATTGGCGTACTGTAAAGATATACAATGAACTTCATGGTCAAAGTCCTGATATCGCTTTAGGTACTGATAATTTCGGTGCAGGCGATCAAGGATTAATGTTTGGATATGCGTGCAATGAAACCGAAAATTACATGCCAAGTGCAATTTATTGGTCACATAGAATTGTAGAAGGTTTAGCGAACGCACGAAAGAATGGTTTAGGTACTCCTAGCCTAGGAAACATATTGGGCCCTGATGCTAAAAGTCAGGTTACCTTTGAGTATGACGAAAATAACAAACCTGTTAGAATAGCTAAAGTGGTGTGTAGTACACAACACGGAGAACAGTGTGATATAGACAGTGTTCGTAGAATAGTTGAAAATCTAATCAGAGAAATATTACCTAAAAAGTATGTAGACAATGATACTGAATTTTTTATTAATCCCACTGGTCGTTTTGTCATTGGTGGTCCTGATGGTGACACCGGGCTTACCGGAAGAAAAATTATTGTGGATACTTACGGTGGTTATAGCCCTCATGGTGGAGGTGCTTTTTCTGGAAAGGATCCTACCAAAGTAGACCGTAGTGCTGCTTACATGATGCGTTACATTGCTAAAAACATCGTAGCAAGTGGAAAAGCGCCGTGGGCAACTTGTCAAGTCAGTTATGCGATTGGGATGAAAGACCCAATGAGTTTCTATATTGAAACAGAAAATACACAATTATCACGAAACTTAACTAATTGGGTTCGGGAAAACGTAGACTTGACACCAAAGGGGATTATTGATAAATTTAACTTATTCAGACCCATCTATAGTCTAACAACAAACTACGGGCATTTCGGTAAATCCTATCTTCCTTGGGAAGATATTAATCTATTTTAAAATGAACACTAGTCCTGATCGCGGCTCATTCCACATTGAATGTGAAATTAAAAGAGTTGAAGAGGGTGAAAAAACATCCGAGGAAGCTCAACAAATGATTGATTTTTATAAATCATGGGAAGAACAACGCCGCGAAATGGAACAGACTGACGAGTGGAAGAAGGACAACATGGAGTATGACCTTCGCTCTACTAAGTGGATTTGTGATAAAGCTAAAGAAAACGAATATTACGCACAGAATCTTTATGCTGCAATATGTAATAATGAATTCGTCAAGAATGACGTTTGGCCATTACTTACTGATAAACGCTGGAGTGCTAGTTGGCGCAGTGCAGGTGGCATTGTCGCAAATATGGTAGAGAAGGGTGACTATATTGATTGGTATTGTTCTGGTATACGCAACGAGATTACCGATGAAGAATATAACGAATTAACCAAAGCACAGCAAGAGTACTACTTGTATACCAAAACTAAGTTTGTCGGTGAAAGCGTGGTTACTGATGAAGTACGTGAAGATTTATTAAAATTAGGATGGACTGTAGCTCCCCGACAAGACTAAATACAACGGAGGACAATTATTATGGCTTACAGCGAAAAAGTTATAGACCATTACGAGAATCCTCGTAATGTAGGTAGTTTTGCAAAAGATGACACTGATGTTGGTACCGGTATGGTAGGCGCCCCAGCATGCGGTGATGTTATGAAGTTGCAAATCAAAGTAGATAAAAATACAGGAATAATTACAGATGCCAAATTTAAGACATATGGGTGCGGGTCGGCAATTGCTTCAAGCAGTCTTGTCACTGAATGGGTCAAAGGGAAGACACTTGACGAAGCTGCCGGACTCAGAAACTCTACAATCGCAGAAGAACTTGCACTCCCCCCAGTCAAAATCCACTGCTCAATCCTCGCCGAAGACGCCATCAAAGCCGCAGTAGAAGATTACAAAAAGAAAGTATTGAACTGTTAAAGTTTATTGAGTTTATCAATTAGACCAACATAATACAGTGGGAGTTTCGTATTAGATAGTTCACTATATCGTTGCAAGTATCTTATAAAAGAACCTAATATATTTTTATTAGGTTCTTCTGCCTTTGACACTTGTTTAGACGTTAATTGTTTAATTTGGTTATTGTAAAAATTCCAATTATTAGGCATACCATTTGGTGTATCGGGTAAAAAATCTGAAATCTTATTTCCTAAATTAGACACACTTAGATATGTAGGAGATGCAACTGAATTAAACTTCCCTGAAACTTTTTCATGCAAATTGTTATCTTTCAACCAATTGTAAACATCATAATGCAATTCTACGTTTAACAGACTAATGGTTATATTTACATAAGTATTGAATCCCATATCAACACTTGCTTTTAGATTTTCGGCAAATCTATTAAAATTCAAACCCCCGCGCATAAACTCTACGTTTTCCCCTACACTATCTAAACTAAAATGCAAATCAATTTTCCAACCTTTGCTTTCTAGTTTCTTCAATGTGTTTTCAAATTTTGTTTTGTAAGATTCGCTATAATTACCATTAGTGTAGATTTGTATTCTACACGTAGATTCAAATTGTGAAAGATATTCTGCCAATCGTATGAAGTTTGAATCTATACTAGGTTCACCACCGTATATGTTAATGTGGTTTAAATAATTTATGTTTTTATCTAACGTGTCTTGTAATGTGTCCCATGATGCGTCAAAATGATTATTATCAATTTTTATTTTTAAAATTTGCTGCCATGTAGTAGAGTTATTGGGCCCGCAACTAGCACAATACATGTTGCACAAATCTCCAAATTCAATATCTATCCATTCTAACTGTTTATTCTTTGAATAGAATTTAACAATTTGTTCATGGGAAGTTTCTCCTCCCATTGTAGTGCGATAACTAACTCCGCCGCTGTTTATCTCATCATTCCAGCAGGCATCGCACTCTTTTGGTTGAATGTGGTTTATGAAATCAGTTTGAACTTTGGTAATGGTTTCGATGTATTCGTCATATGGCAAATATTTTGTTTTACAACAAAATCTCCATTTATTTTGGTGCATCTTAACATTTTGCCATGTCCATGGAAATTTGCAATATTTGCTCATGCTGTCTACCAAACTAAATATTATTTATGAATATGGATGATAATGGCAATTTTTGCGCCATTCCTTGGGTACACAGAATAGTAAATTTATCGCAACCTTGGTATAAATTTTGTTGCGTGAGTCCCAATATGCCGATTGATTCGATTTCTGACATAGAAAAAGATACGTCATTACTTTCTATCAAACAAACATTATTAGAAAATAAAAGGCCTAGTGAATGTTCATTTTGTTTTAAAACTGAAGATTCTGGACAACGCAGTTATAGGCAAGTTATAGGTTTTTATAAAAAAGAAAATCTAAATCCTGGCATTAGAATACTAGAAATAAATTTAGAAAATACATGTAATTTACGATGTGTAATATGTGGACCAGCGTTTAGTTCTCGCTGGACTAATCATATTTCAATAAACAAATATGAATCAGAATTAGTGAATAGAAACATAGACGAAGTAATAAAACTAATTTTAGAAAATAAAACGACATTGGAAAAAATTGTTATATCTGGTGGAGAACCTAGTATAATACCTAATTTTTATAGAATAATAGACACCGTAAGAAATACTCTGGGTCCTAAAGTTGAAATATACATTAACTCTAATGGCATGTTTAATGATAGATTGGGAGAAAAGTTCATTGACGTTATAAAGGAAATTACAAAAACAAATACGGTTTACTGTTATTGGAGTTGTGATGGGTATGACAAGACAGGTGAATTTATACGTGATGGATTAGTATATAAAACTTTTATTAATAACATACTTAAAATTAGAGATAATACAAACGCAAAACATAAATTGCAGATAACTACATCTATCCTTAATTTAAAAAGTCAAATTGATTTAATAGAAGATATTTTCTTGCATATTAAAATGCCCATAAAACCATTTTATATGGTTATGGGGAAACCCCAACTTCTCCCATATAGTCTTGGTAAATTTATCACAGAAATTGTGACGAATTCGGATTTAGAAAGACTTAAATCATTGGACCCGATATATTATATTGAGTTCGAAAAAATGATTAACACTGTAAGTAATACAGAACCGGATATTATAAGATTAAAATCATTGGTCTCGTATATAACAAGATATAGTCGTGAAATAGAAAAACCGATTCCCGATGATATAGTAAAAATTATTCAATTGATAGATTGAATGGAGTATAAGAATGATAGAACTGATTAAAATAGGCAAAATAATAGATCCTGTAGATTTTTTTCCTTATATAGAAGAAGCAGAAAAATTAGAAACAGTGGTACATAAGTATGGGAGTAAATTTGAAATACCCTCATATCCATGCTGGATGGAATATAAAAATGAAGCAAAGGTAATCGGGTCCATCAGTTTTACTAGGCACACATATCAACATCCGATTTTAAGAGAAATGGTTGATAAAATTGTCTCTTTATATACTCCGATCTTTCCAGAGTCCGAGCCACCTATACCGGAAAGAGTTCACATTATTAGAACAACAGGATCAATTCCCATTCACAAAGATGAAGCCGGCAGAATGTCTTGTATAAATTTAGGAGTCCAAAATAGTTCAGGAGCTAAAACATTTATGAGTGTAGACGGAATTTTTGAGAACTTTACAAAAAATAACGAAGTCACATTGATTGAAGATGGGTGCGCCTATTTAATGAACACAAATCAATGGCACTCAGTTAGTACAATTAACGGCGAACCAAGATATTTGATTACGTATGGATTTGAAAAACCATTTCATGTAATTAGAGAAAAGTTAAGGTTCTAAAAATGAAATATTTTAAATTTATAGCTAATTTGGATATTACTGCCGCGCTTAATGAAGTTGAAACAAAAGATTATTATTTCAAACCACATACACCTAAACCTGAACAAAGTCCTCCATTAAGAGAAGGTCGATCCATACACTTGAGAATTCACGACCACGCAATGAGAAATTCTGAGTTATCTAATTTTTATGGAGCAAAAGAACAAGCGGATAAAATGCTTTCTGCAATAGATTCTACAATATACAATGAATTTCCCAATTGTAGAGCACTAATTGAATCTGCAATGCAATTGATTCCTGAAGGTATATTAGGTAGATGTTATATCGCTAAAATGACACCGGGAAAAAATGTTTATCCTCATATTGATCCGGGGAAATATTTCGAGCTACATGACAGATATCATATTGTTTTGAAAACAAATGAAAAAGTGAGTTTTAGTTGCGGAAATGAAAATATAGAGAATGATGTAGAAACTGTGAGATTTGCTCCTGGAGAGTTATGGGTGTTCAATAATAAAGTAACACACTGGGCTTCTAACCTGGGAGACACAGATAGAATACATTTAATTATGGATGTGAGACATGATAAACTGCACTTCACTTAATGAATATATAGGTGTAAAAGTAGACCTCTCATACGAATCCGCTATGGATACTGATAGTGCAATACTAAGAGACCTATTGTATAAACATAAATTATTGGTGTTTAAAGGGTGGCATAATCTTGAGCCTGAACAGCTTACTAAATTTAGTCAGAAATTTGGTACAATTTGGTCACAAGAGAAATACAAAATGATTAACGAGGATGTCAAAACTGATAATAGTGGTTTGGCATACACTGAGTATACAGATAAAAGTTATGATATACTGTCTACTGGAATTCCATGGCACGTTGATATCGCTAACGAACCTATTATGGAAAAATGCCCGTCACGTGTGTTATACTGTAAAGGGCTACCCTCACATTTTGAGGGCTTTACTACTGATATTAGTAACATGGTCGCTGCCTATGAGAACTTAACTCCTAGCTTTAAGAAGTTTTTTGATTCAGTATATCTTACCTATCAGAGTTGGCAGAAACCGGGACGATACATAAGAGAATATCCGGCAGTCGCAACACACCCTTATACTAAAGAAAAGTATCTGCGATTTAATGCTGTAAGTAAAACTGCAGGATGGGTAAGAGATTGGTTCACTAAACTACCGGACAATACAAAAAAATATCACCCGAACGAATTACTTAAAAAAATAATTGAAGAAAAGGGAGACGCCTATAAATATTGTCACAGTTGGGATATCGGTGATTTAATTATTTTTGATAATTGGGGGACAATGCATAGAAAAGGTGATGGTATATTATACGAAGATAATGTTGGTGTACGCAGCTTTATAAGAATTACGATAGACACGGGATTTAAAGATGAAACACATACTTCCGTTTGACGGACCTATCGCAGATTTTATGAGAGAAAATTACCAAACTCTTAAAGACGAGTTTTTTAATTATGGAATGTCACCCTTCGTATTTCCGAAACCCAAATATATAAGGGACAACGGTGTTTTACTGTACTCTGGTAAGATCAACATAATTCCTTTAAAGTTAGCTAAAGTTTTATTAGACCGAAACGAGAGAATAGCAGCAAACTGGGTCACTGATGAAGCTACACATAGATTTCCCGTAAAAACTAGAAGACCAGATGATTATGCTAAAATGGTTACATGGGATAAAATGCTGACTGAATTTGAAAATGAAATTGAACAAGTGTTTTTCAATATTGCATACCCCGGCGCATCGTTAAGTTATCATTATGGTGTTTCGAAACATTGTTGGAGAGCACATGTTTGTATGCAAGAAAATCAAGGATTCACATTTGTAATCGAAGATGAACAAACTAAATGGTTCGAGGGCATGGATCATTCTTTCAAATTCGATGATGGGAATTTGTGGCATGGGGTAGAGTACGTTGAAATTAACGATGCTACTCCTAGAATTGCTTGTATTATAGATTATAAAAAATGAACCCATATATTACACATTTAGAGTGGACTGATTTTTATAGAGAACTACAGAAATTTGGTCTATTGCACATAGACCAAGACAAAGCCACATCTATTGCTAATAGAGTGGGTGACGGTCATACGATAATATTTAAGTTAGTGGGGGATGAAATACCTCAATGGATATCAGATGGTTTTCCTATGAAACCTTTAGCAATACAATTATTTGCTATCAATCCTAAGTCTATTGGAATGGTACACAAAGATGGTTTAGAAAGACGATGTGCATTCAATATACCATTATTAAATTGTGAGCAAGGTCACATGGATTGGTTTGAATACAACTACGATCAAAAAACTATAGCAACTACCTATACACAAATACGATTAACTCATTTAGAAAAACACTTTACTGAAGATAGAATAAAGGACGTTCCCTCACATAGGTGTTATGTTAATGTCCCCAGCATTGTTAATACAGATGTATGGCATAGAGTAGATAATTCTGAACAAGATAAATTTAGATTTATGCTGAGTTTTCGTTTTGTCGGAAATCTGAAATATGCTGATACTGTCAGGAAATTTGATGAATTTTACACACAATAATCATATTAAATATACCATTGGCTCC
>JACCDW011945228.1_pt1 | contig 14970 bp, 23 predicted proteins | sample 7449781 | NCBI WGS metagenome assembly JACCDW01 (sample SAMN15323449, study PRJNA562643) | freshwater metagenome | isolation source: river surface water | place: USA:Blue River Watershed | collected 2017-08-18
CGCGGTGATGGCTGTAACCAGGTTTCGACAAGGCGGGTTCTTAAGATTAGAATCCGATGAGCAAGATGAGCCCAAATCTTTCAAGCGAAGAGCGGCTTACTATTAAGGAATAAATATGGCAGTCAACAGTTTTGCCCCTGCGGTCTATTCCGCTCCTCAAGGTTTGATGGGTTTGGACGCCGAGCCAGCCTTGGAAATCGAAATTGAAAATCCTGAGGGCGTAACAATTGGAATGGACGGCATTGAAATTGATTTGATGCCCGAAGATGAAAACGGCGACATTCCTTTTGATGCAAACCTGGCAGAACATATTGACGCCAGTGAACTTGCAAAGATTGGCGCCGACCTGATTGAAGAGGTTGAGGCTGACATCAACAGTCGCAAGGACTGGGTTGAGATGTACGTCAAAGGCCTTGAAGTTTTGGGGATGAAGTATGAGGAACGTACGGAACCTTGGAACGGGGCATGTGGTGTTTTTTCTACGTTACTCACCGAAGCCGCTGTTCGGTTCCAGAGCGAGACAATCATTGAAACGTTTCCGGCTGCTGGCCCCGTTAAAACGGAAATTATTGGCGCAATTGATCGTCTTAAAGAAGAAGCGGCTGAGCGTGTACGCGATGACATGAATTACAAGCTCACGGAGGAGATGCCCGAGTATCGCCCCGAGCATGAGCGCATGTTGTTTAACCTGGGCCTGGCAGGCGCAGCGTTCAAGAAAGTTTACTTCGATCCAAGCCTTGGCCGCCAGGTGTCCATGTTTATACCGGCCGAAGACTTGATTATTCCCTACGGCGCCAGCAGTGCACGTACGGCCGAGCGTGTGACTCATGTTATGCGCAAAAGCAAAAACGAAGTCAAGAAGCTACAAGTTGCAGGTTTCTATATTGACGAAGACCTGGGTGAGCCGACACAAACTCACAATGACATTGAAAAGAAAAAAGCCGAAGACCAGGGCTATTCTTTGACTGACGATGACCGCTATCAGTTTTATGAAATCCAGGTCGATTACGATTTGCCTGGCTTTGAAGATCCTGATGGCATTGCCCGCCCTTACATCATTACTGTTGATAGCGGCACCACAAAGGTTTTGTCCATCTATCGCAACTACCGCGAAAACGATTCTAAGAAATTAAAGCGCCAGCACTTTGTGCAGTATGACTATGTGCCTGGCTTTGGCGCCTACGGCATTGGCTACATTCACTTGATTGGTGGCTATGCCCGCGCTGGCACTTCGTTGATTCGCCAGTTGATTGATGCTGGCACGCTGAGCAACTTGCCTGGTGGCTTGAAGTCCCGCGGCCTGCGCATCAAGGGTGACGATACCCCGATCCAGCCTGGTGAATTCCGTGATGTTGACGTGCCGAGCGGCTCGGTCAAAGACAACATCATGACGTTGCCGTACAAAGAGCCTTCTCAGGTTTTGAACCAGCTGCTGGACAAGATCACTGATGAGGCTCGCCGACTGGGTGCGACGGCTGACATGAAGGTCAGCGACATGAGCGCTAATGCGCCTGTCGGTACCACGCTGGCAATTCTTGAGCGACAGCTAAAAACCATGAGTGCTGTCCAGGCGCGCGTGCACTATGCAATGCGCCAGGAATTTAAACTGCTCAAGGAAATCATTCGCGACAACACTCCCAGCTCTTATGACTATGAGCCTGTGGTTGGCGAAAAATCTGCCAAGCAAGAAGACTATGACATGGTGGATGTTATCCCCGTGTCGGATCCCAACAGCGCCACCATGGCACAGCGGATCATGCAGTACCAGGCTGCCATTCAATTGGCCCAGGGTGCACCGCAGATTTATGACCTGCCCCAGTTGCACCGCCAAATGTTGGAAGTGCTGGGTATTAAGAATGCAGAAAAGCTTGTGCCGGTTGAGGACGACATGAAGCCGCGCGATCCAGTCAGCGAGAACATGGCTTTCTTGAATGGCGAACCCACCAAAGCCTTCATTTACCAGGATCACGATGCACACATTGCTGTTCACACCAGCATCATGCAGGATCCTTTATTGATGGCGCAGATTGGTCAAAACCCGCAAGCTCAAAAGATGATGGCGGAGATTCAAGCCCACATTGCAGAGCACTTGGCGTTTGCTTATCGCCGCAAAATTGAAGAACAACTTGGCGTGCCGTTGCCTGCTCCGGACGAAGATTTGCCGGAAGATGTGGAAGTCCAGTTGTCACGTTTGGTGGCCCAGGCTTCTCAACAAGTTTTGGCACAGAGCAAAGGTCAGGCACAGCAGCAGCAAGCTCAACAAATGGCCCAGGATCCCATGGTCCAAATGCAGCAGCAAGAGTTGCAGATTCGGGCCCAAGATGCACAGACCAAAGCCAAAAAAGTCGATGGCGAACTGGCACTCAAGGCGCAAGAACTTGCGCTCAAAGCACAAGAAATGCACGCCAAAGAAGGTTTGGACAACCCGCAATTGATTGCTCAGCGCCACGAAATTGAAATGGCCGCATTGCAAGCTCAGCAGCAGCGCGAAATGGAAGCTCACCAGATGGAGCAAGCCCTAAGAGCGCAGCAAGCACAGCAGCAAATGGCCATGCAAGCACAGCAACACCAGCAGGCCATGGCCCACGGCGGTCATGTGCACCTGCAAAAACTTTCACACGCAGAGCAATTAGCTCAAATGAAGGCCCGCCACGCCGAAGAGGCTGCGAAAAAGGCGGTAAGACAAGCAAAATCGGCTGCGAAAACGCCGAATAACAAAGAGGAATAATGGAAATCAAAATTCTTGAACACCTAAACTCCAAGTTGGAGGAGAGAAGGTTGGAACTCATCGAGTTTTTGGGCCGTGGAAGTGCATCTTCCTTCGACGGCTACAAAGAAGTGTGCGGTCAAATCCGAGGCCTGCAAGCCGCACAACTTGAAATTGCTGACCTCGTGCGAAAATTTAAGGACAACGACGATGAGTAATGAGATTTTGATTGGGCAAACGCTCGACCCCACCGGGCCGGTATCAGTTTTGCCTGCAACCGCAGAGGAAAAGGCGCGACAAGTGCCGGATCCTGTAACCTATCATCTTTTGTGCGTACTTCCAGACATTGATGATGAGTATGAAAGCGGTTTGGCCAAAGCAAGCCAGACCATGCACTTTGAAGAAGTGCTTTCACCTGTGCTTTTTGTTGTGAAAATGGGGCCCGACGCTTACAAAGACGAAAAACGCTTCCCGAGCGGACCGTCCTGCAAGACTGGCGACTTCATTTTGGTTCGGCCCAACAGCGGAACTCGAATCAAAATCCACAACAAGGAATTCCGTTTGATTAACGATGATTCCGTCGAGGCTGTTGTGCAAGATCCCCGCGGGATTACTCGCGCGTAAGGAGTAAAGCATGGCAGAAATCGAAAAAGTTGAATTTGAATTCCCCGATGAGATTGAAGAAAAACAATCTCGCGCGGGAAGCAAGGTGGTGACGCCGGCAAGTGAAGATAATCCTTCCATCAAAGAAGAAGAAATTGAAATTGTCGATGACACACCGGCGGCCGACCGTGGACGAAAGCCCATGGAAGAACCTCCCAAAGAAATGTCCGATGATGAACTGGCTAAATACGATGAAAGCGTAAAAAACCGGATCAAACATTTCACAAAAGGCTATCACGAAGAACGGCGCGCAAAAGAAGCCGCAGAACGTGAGCGAGAAGAAGCTCTTCGTTTGGCACAAAGCCTGGTTGAAGAGAATAAAAAGCTAAAAGGTTCTTTGAGCCAGGGCCAAAAAGCATTATTGGAACAAGCCAAAAAGGTTGTGGCCAATGAGCTTGATTCAGCCAAGCGAGCTTATAAAGAGGCCTATGAATCTGGTGATTCTGACGCAGTTGTTGCAGCGCAAGAGGCATTAACCGCGGCAAAAATCAAATCAGATCGGGTTCAAAACTTTAAACCTGCTCCGGCAGAAGAAGATAATGAAGTTGCCATTCAACGTCAGCCTGTTGCTCAAAGGCCACAGCTAGACGAAAAGACATTAGAATGGCAAAATAAAAATACTTGGTTCGGCCAAGACGACGAAATGACCAGCTTTGCGCTTGGATTCCATAACAAGCTGGCCAAACAAGGAATCACGCCGTCGTCCGAAGAGTATTACCAACGCATTGACAAAAGAATGCGTGAAGTTTTCCCAGATGCGTTCGAGTCTGAGAAAGCGGATAAACCTGATGATGCGCCTCCTCGTCAGAAATCATCGAATGTTGTTGCACCGGCAACGCGGGGTACTGCGCCTAAAAAAGTCGTACTTACCAAATCGCAGGTGGAAATCGCCAAACGGCTTGGGGTTCCTTTGGAACTTTATGCTCGTAAGGTTGCGGAAGAAATGAGGAAATAATATGACTGAACAGATTCGTGAAAAACGTACGGCTAATACCCGTGAAGCAGACGCTCGTCCTACGAAGTGGATGCCTCCCCAACTTCTGCCCGATCCGGCTCCGGAACCGGGTTATGCGTTCCGTTGGATCCGTATTAGTATGTTGAACGACGCTGATCCGCGTAATATTTCAGCAAAACTCCGCGAAGGTTGGGAGCCTGTAAAGGCGTCAGATCATCCTGAAGTCAAATTGTTTGGGGGCTCCAATGGACGCTTCCCGGATTCGATTGAAGTTGGTGGCCTGCTTCTTTGCAAAACCCCAGTTGAGTTCGTCGGACAACGTGATGAGTATTATGCTAAACAAGCTGATGCTCAAATGAACTCCGTGGACGGCAACTACATGCGCGAAAGTGATCCTCGCATGCCTATGTTCAAAGAACGTAGCAGCAAGGTTACTTTTGGTAGAGGTGCTTAATTTTTTTTGGAGCTTAACATGGCTTATCCCACTGTCTCAGCCCCGTACGGCCTGAAGCCTATCAATCGTATTGATGGCATGCCCTACGCCGGCGCTTTCCGACAGATTCCCGTTGCTGCCGGTTTTGCAACCGCCATTTTCAATGGCGACACTGTGAAAATCGACACTGACGGTTATCTGATTAAATCCACCACCACCGACTCCGGCAACATTGTTGGCGTTTGCGTTGGCGGCCAGTACGTGAACTCTAGCGGTCAAACCGTCCAGGGTCAGTACATCCCCGCTGCTGCATCTACGTCCACCAATCTGGCTTATGCCTACGTGATTGATGACCCCATGGCCCTGTTCAAGGTTGCCGTTGTGTCTTCTGGCACGACCATGAGCTCTGCTGGCCGTACCGTTGTTGGTTCCAACCTGGCTCTGGTGCTGAACCCTGGCTCCACCACGACTGGCGACTCTGCTTTTGCAGTGACCCTGACTGGCGCCGGTGCTACCGCCACCATCCCCGTTCGTGTGATCGACGTTGTGCCCGAAACGGCCACCGCTGCTGACACTTACACCGAGCTGTTGGTGAAAATCAACACGCACCAGTACAACGACACCACTGGTGTTTAAGGAGTAAAAAATGGCAATTTCACGCGCACAACTGCTGAAAGAACTGCTCCCTGGTTTGAACGCATTGTTCGGCCTTGAGTACGCCAAGTATGGCCAAGAGCACAAGGAAATCTACGAAACCGAAACCTCGGAGCGTAGCTTTGAAGAGGAAACCAAGCTGTCTGGCTTCTCCGCCGCTCCGGTGAAGAACGAAGGCTCTGCGATTGCTTATGACAACGCGCAGGAAGCTTGGACGGCTCGTTACAACCACGAAACCATTGCGATGGGCTTCTCCATCACTGAGGAAGCCGTGGAAGATAACCTGTACGACAGCCTCTCCAGCCGCTACACCAAGGCTTTGGCCCGTGCTATGGCTTACACCAAAGAAGTCAAGGGCGCTTATGTGCTGAACAACGCGTTCAACACCGCAGTGACCTACGGCGACGGCGTTACCCTGTGTAACACCGCTCACCCGCTGATTTCTGGTGGCTCCAACAGCAACCGTCCCTCGACCCCCGCTGACCTGAACGAAACGTCGTTGGAAAACGCCGTGATCCAGATCGCCGGTTGGACCGATGAACGCGGCCTGCTGATTGCTGCCAAGCCCAAGAAGCTGGTTGTTCCCCCGGCACTGATGTTCGTTGCTACCCGCCTGCTCGAAACCGAGCTGCGCGTTGGTACCAACGACAACGACATCAACGCCATCAAGAACAACGGTTCTGTCCCCGGTGGTTACACTGTTAACCACTTCTTGACAGACACCAATGCTTGGTTCCTGTTGACCGACGTGCCCAACGGTTTGAAGCATTTCGTTCGTACCCCGCTGCAAAACAGCATGGACGGCGACTTCGACACTGGTAACGTTCGTTACAAGGCCCGTGAGCGTTACAGCTTCGGCGTGTCCGACCCCCTGGGTGTTTACGGTTCGCCTGGCGCTTAAACGGCGTGAAGAAAAGCTCCTTCGGGGGCTTTTCTTTTTTTATATTTCGTGTATATTTGAATCACCCCGGGAATCCCGGCGCATCAAACTGACCCGGCAGACGACGTACCGATTGATGTGCTGATCTTGTACGTAAGGACAATTTATCATGGCACTTTCGACTACCCAAAGCATTTGGCGTTCGGGCGGCGGCGATCAGACTCGCACCGCATATTGTGGTTCTGGCATGATGGCCGCTCAGTTTTATATTGCTGACGCCTCTGTTGCCACTGCAACCAACGTTAAAGTTTCTTCCGCCTCTGGCGCCCCTTCTTTGATTCTTCCCGCTGGTGCAGTTGTTACTGGTGTGGTGATCAATGACGCAGGTGGCGGCTCTGTTGACCTGGGCACGCGAGGCTACAACAGCGGAACGGTGACTGGTGCAGAAATTGCCAACAACCTGTCCGTGGCTTCTGCCGGCGTTATTACCAGCGGCTTGACCTTGACCGCAATTGCAGCCCTGAGCTATGTGACCGTGACCATTGACACAAGCGGCACTGGCACTGTTGGTGGCTACATCACTTACTTCGTTGTTGACCCCCTGGCTGGCCAGCAAAACGACTGATTAGGAGCCAATAATGGCTATGCAAACAGACGTTAAAGGCGCAAGCTGCCCTGCAAGCACAGCAACAACTGTGTACGCGGGGCGTACGCGTTTCAAAGGCCTGACGTTTAGCGCGTCAGCGGCAACGACCATTGCCATTCTTGACGGCGCAAACACGCTGTTCACATACACCATTGCAGCCGCGGCAACCACCAGCGTGTTTGTCCCTGGCGAAGGTGTGTTGTGTGAAACCAGCTTGATCGTCACCTGTGGCGCAAACGTTACTGCGGTGGCATTCTATGGCTGAACAAAAGAGCTTTAGCTTGGTGGGGCGCAAACTAATGGTTGCGATTCCTTGCTATGACGGCAAGGTCAACGTTAAGACCGCATTTGCCATAGCTGAGCTCGTTCCAAAACTGGACAAGATGGGTGTGCAAATTCATCTTGCCCATGTTTCTGGATGTTCAATCATTACAAAGGCTCGAAACAACCTGGTTCGGAATTTCATGGATTCTGAATGCACGGACCTTTTGTTTGTTGATGCTGATGTAATCATAAATGCTGATGCCGTCACGCGGTTGTTGGCGCTCTCCACTGGCAAAGATGTTGTGGCCGGTTCTTACCCGCGCCGCTCAGCAGATTCAAAGTTCTTCCTTGATTTCTATTTGAATGAAAAGAATGAACTTGAGTTTGATGAGCACGGTTTGCTGAGAGTTGAAAGTGTTGCCACCGGCTTCATGCTTATTCGCCGTCATGTTATTCAACACATGTACGACAAGCATCCTGAGTGGTCTTACAGCCTGAATGAAGAAGGCGACAAAGAAATTGCAGTCTTTGACTTTGCCATCATTGATGGCCAGTACATTGGCGAAGATTATTTGTTCTGCCGTCGCGCGCGCGAGGAAGGGTTTAAGATTTTCTTGGACCCGGACATCAGCTTGCCGCACATTGGCACCCAAGAATTTACCCGCAACTTTGCAGAAGATGCGCTCAAGCCTTTGCTGGCGCAGTTTGCAAAACCCAAGCTGAAGGTTGCAAATGGCTAAGAAAACACCATCGCTTTCTATTGGCCGTGGCGAAAAGCTGCCTGCATCAAAGGGCGCCGGATTGACGGCAAAGGGCAGGGCAAAATACAACGCCGCAACTGGCAGCAATTTAAAGGCTCCGCAACCTCAAGGTGGAAAGCGCAAAGATTCTTTTTGTGCGCGCATGTCTGGAATGCCGGGCCCCATGAAAGATGAAAAGGGCAAGCCAACCAGAAAGGCTGCATCTTTGGCAAGATGGAAGTGCTGAAATGGAAATGATGCTGTGGAACGCCTTGCTGACTACATTGCTCGCATTGTTAAGTTGGACGCTGAAGACCAGGTCGGAAGAAATCGACCGTCTTCAAATCCTGCTGAACAGGACCAGGGAAGAAGTGGCCAAGGAATACGTGACCAAAGTGGATGTGCACCACGACATCAACCGGGTGCTGGATCGCCTGGACCGGTTGGAAGGTAAGTTGGACACGTTTATTCGGGAGCAGCGCAGTGCCCTCAACTAGCAAAAAACAACACAACTTCATGGAGGCCGTGGCCCATAGCCCGGCATTTGCAAAGAAGGTAGGCGTCCCCCAGTCGGTGGGCAAAGATTTTTCCAACGCGGACAAGGGCCGCAAATTTTCAAAAGGTGGTGACATCATGGCTACAGAAAAAAAAGTTAAACCCACTCCCATGGGCAAAGTGAAGACGGCTGCTCCTAGCCGTGATGGCGTTGCCGCCAAAGGCAAGACCAAAGGCAAACAAGTCAAGATGGCCGGTTCTGGCGTGCCTGGTGGCATTGGCACCAAGGGCATGATGCGCGGCGGTAAGTGCTAAGGATTTATCATGGCAACGAAACCTGAGTTCCCCCCTGGCCAAGACATGACGGACGTAAGTCCTGCTGACCTGGCTGAAGCAAAGGCGCGCGCAAAAGCAAGCAAAGCTTATGACCAAGCAACCACTAGCACCCCGCCCGCACCCAAGCCCGAATCCAAGCCCAAGAAGCTTGCCTCAGGCGGTTCGGTGGGCTCCGCTTCCAGCCGTGGTGACGGTATTGCTCAACGCGGTAAAACGCGCGGCACAATGATTATGTGTGGCGGCGGCTACATGAAGGGCAAGTAAATGATGTCCAGCCGTGGCATGGGCGCCATTGCCCCTTCAAAAATGCCCAAGGGTGTGCGTAAAGCGCGCAGGGACGATACTGATTTCACACAATATGCCGAGGGTGGCGAGGTGTGGAATAAGGCTCGTCCTGAAGGTTTGGGTAAACCCAAGAAGCTTAGCCCTGGCAAAAAGGCAAGCGCCAAAGCTATGGCAAAAGCGGCTGGTCGTCCATATCCCAATTTGGTCGATAACATGCGCGCTGCGAAAGGTAAATAATGGCAGTAACCGGCACAACCGATTTCAACCTCGAATTCACTGAAATTGCTGAGGAGGCGTGGGAGCGTGCCGGTCGTGAGATGCGTTCTGGCTATGACTTGCGCACAGCCCGTCGCTCCATGAACCTGATGACCATTGAATGGCAGAACCGCGGCATCAACATGTGGACGATTGATGAGGGTTACATCAATTTGGAGCAGGGCGTTTCCGAGTATGACCTGCCGGCTGACACCATTGATTTGCTGGAGCACGTTATTCGCACAGGCCAGGGTAGCGCATCAACCCAAGCGGACCTGACTATCACGCGAATTAGTGTTTCTACCTATGCCACGATTCCAAACAAGCTGCAACAAGCTCGACCCATTCAAGTTTGGGTGCGCCGACTAAGGGATAACCCTAAGATTGTTGTGTGGCCTGTGCCGGACCAGGGTACGGAAGAGAACCCGTACTACGTTTTTAAATACTGGCGCATGCGTCGTATTGACGATGCCGGCTCTGGTGTTCAAACGCCTGACGTGAACTTCCGGTTTTTGCCTGCTTTGACGGCTGGTCTTGCGTACTACATTGCCATGAAAGTGCCTGAGCTTTCTGATCGTTTGCCCATGCTTAAGCAGGCCTATGATGAGCAGTTTGATTTGGCGGCCGGCGAAGACCGCGAGAAGGCGGCTGTACGCTTTGTCCCGCGTCAGATGTTCATTGGGAGCGGTACATAATGGGCAATCGGTTTGCTAACGGCCTAAAGGCGATTGCGGAATGTGACCGCTGTGGCCAGCAGTACCGACTAAAAAAGCTGAAGATTGAGATCATTAAACAGCGACAATATCAGCTGCTTGTGTGCCCGGAATGTTGGGATCCTGATCAGCCTCAATTGATGCTTGGCACATTCCCGGTGGATGACCCGCAGGCTTTGCGCAATCCTCGCAAAGACACCACGTATATCCAGGCTGGCATAAACAATGACGGCTTTCCAACTGGTGGCTCCAGGGATATTCAGTGGGGCTGGAACCCGGTGGGCGGCGCTAGTTTTTTTGATGCGTTGTTGACACCAAATTATTTGACGGCAACAACTTATGTTGGCACAGTATCAATATCTTGAAGGAGCCAGAGATGGACAAGAAAGACTTAGCACAAGACAAGAAAATGATTGGCGCTGCCGTGCACAAGCACGAAGCCCGCATGCACCCTGGCAAAAAGCCCACTAAGCTTGCCAAAGGTGGCGTGACCAGTGCATCCATGAAGGCCGTTGGTCGCAACATGGCGCGCGCAATGAATCAAAAACGCGGAGGCTAATATGGCCAAGTTCAGCAAAAAAATGATGGGCAAAGAAGTTGGTTCTGCCAGCGTTTATGCCAAACCGCACACTATGAGTGGTAAGACTGTTCGCGCGGAAGAGCAACCCGGTAGCGGCCCTGTGCGCAACAACTCAAACACTGTGGATATGTCCGTTGGCAACATCGACAAGTCCGCAAATGAGCACCCCACAAAAACCAGCGGCATTAAAATCCGTGGTACTGGTGCTGCCACTAAAGGTGTGATGGCTAGAGGTCCGATGGCCTGAGGTTAACATGACATACGAAGAACTTGTCACCGCTGTTCAAGACTACTGTGAGAACACGTTTCCCACAGCGGACATGAACACAATGATCCGCCAGGCTGAGCAGAATATTTACAATTCTGTTCAGATTGCAAACTTGCGGAAAAACGTGACCGGTTCTTTGACGACCGGCAACAAGTATCTTCAGTGCCCTTCGGATTTTCTTTCGGTCTATAGCCTGGCGGTTTATGCCTATGCGGCGCCCACGGCGACCGGGACTTCTGGCCAGTCGACCATTGTTGTTTCTTCTGCCTCAAACATCATTGTTGGCATGTACGTGGCGGGCACCGGTATTGCAACTGGCGCCACGGTGGCGTCAATTGATGGAACAACAATCACTTTGTCGGATGCAAACACTGGCACAGTAAGTGGCACAGTCACATTTCAGGGCGATTATTTATATTTGCTCAACAAAGATGTGAACTTTATGCGGGAAGCTTATCCCAATCCATCTTATCGCGGGCTGCCAAAGCACTATGCAATTTTTGGCCCAAGATCAGATGACGTTAATGAGCTTTCTTTCATTGTCGGCCCTACGCCAAACACAGGCTATTACGCAGAATTGCACTACTACTACTATCCCGAGTCAATTGTTGACGCTGGGACAACGTGGCTGGGTGACAATTTTGATACTGCGTTGTTCAATGCAACCATGATAGAGGCCATCACGTACATGAAGGGCGAGCAAGATTTGGTTCAGCTTTACCAATCTCGCTATATTCAGGCTTTGGCTTTGCTTAAGAACTTGGGCGATGGCAAACAGCGTGGTGACGCCTATCGTGACGGACAAGTCAGGAATCCAGTTAAATGAGCATTGTCCAAACACAAACCACCAGCTTCAAAAAAGAGCTGTATCAGGGCATTCACGACCTCAGCACGGACGTGATCAAAATTGCTTTGTACACGGGCAATGCCAATTTGAACGCCGACACAACGGCTTACTCTTCTTCCAGCGAAATTACTGGAACGGGCTATACGGCCGGCGGAAAAATAATGACTGGCGTGACAATTGAGTCATCGGGCTACACGGCATATGTTAATTTTGCCAATGTGGTTTGGAGTCCAGGCGTTTTTACAGCAAGATGTGCGTTGATTTATAACAGCAGCAAGGCCAACCGGTCAATTGCTGTTTTGGATTTTGGGTCAGATAAGACAACCACATCCAGCTTCACAATCACAATGCCCGCCAACACGGCAACAACAGCTCTTATTCGATCTTCAGTTTAAGGATTCATCATGTCTAACGAAAAAGCAAAAGCCATTGACGTTGTTGCAAGTGGATTGGTTGCCAACACTGGCGCCAGCGAAGGTGCGCGCGCAACTGGCAAATACGTTGTGGAGTGCCATGACAAGGACGGCAACTTGAAGTGGGTCGCTGAAACCGACAACTTGGTTGTGAACGTGGGCTTGCAATACCTGGCAGGCTGTGGCTTGACCAGCACCACCCAAATCACGACTTGGTACTTAGGCCTGTATGGCGCCGCGTCTTCCAACAACCCGGCCGCCACGGATACGTTGGCCACTCACGCTGGCTGGACTGAAATCACCCCCTACTCCGGCAACCGCCCGGCGGCCACGTTTGCTTCGGCAACCAACGCCAACCCCTCTGTGGTGACCAACAGCGCCAGCAAGGCACAGTTCACAATAAACGCTACAGCAACGGTGGGCGGGGCTTTCCTGTGTTCTGCTGCTTCGGGCACCACGGGTACGCTGTTCTCGGCTGCTGACTTCAGCTCGCCTGGGGATCGTTCGGTGGTTTCTGGGGACATTTTAAGTGTTGGGTACACCTTCAGCTTGTCCGCTTAAGGATGAGCAATGGCAGAAGGCGGCTGGGGTTCCGGCACATGGGGTCAAGCAGGCTGGGGTGACTCGGTCTATGACCGCGATGTCGCAGAAACGGCGGCAGGCGCTGATGCGATCAGTGCAACGCCCACATACCCGGCAGACATTGCAGAAACGGCGTCCGGTGCTGACGCAATAAGCGCCCTGGCTGATTTTGGGGTGGCGGTCGCTGAGACTGCTTCCGGTGCCGATGCGGTATCTGCCCTGGCTTCTGTCAATTCGGATGTGGCGGAGACTGCCACTGGGTCGGACACAACGGCTGCGTTTGCCAGCTTCTTATCCTCTTTGACGGAAACGGCCGGCGGTGCGGACAGCATTTCTTCCACCCCCAACTACGGGGCGGCAATCAGCGAAACGGCCAGCGGGGCAGATGCCACGGCGGCGGCACAGGACTTCAACGCCCAGGTGGCAGAGACAGCGGCTGGCGCGGACCTGGTTTCGTCAGCTTTCACGTTTTTGGCTTCTGTGGTCGAATCGGCCAGCGCCTCGGATTCGGTCAGTGCTGCGGCAACCTTTCCGGTGGCCGTGTCGGAGTTGGCTTCAGGGTCGGATTCGGTTGGGGCAGCGGCTACATTCTTGGCCGCGGTTTCTGAGGCGGCGGTTGCAACGGACCAGGTTCTGACGGCGGTTTTGTTTTATGTGGCCGTTTATGAAACAGCCATTGGATCGGATACGATTAATGGCAATCCCCTGTGGGAAATCATAGATGACACCCAGTCGGCCGATTGGGGGAATGTGAATAACGGGCAAACGCCAAATTGGCAAACAGTTAGTGACACGCAATCACCAAACTGGCAAAATATCAGCAACACGCAGACTGCATCTTGGGGGGAAGTGAGTGATTCTCAAAGCCCAAGCTGGCAAGTCATCAACACTTGAGGTTTTAATATGACCACAGCAGCAACTTCTTTACTTGGTTTGGCACTTCCGGTTACGGGGGAGTTGCAAGGTACTTGGGGAACAACGGTAAATGACAGCATCACCTCCTTGCTGGACACCGCCGTTGCGGGCACAACCACACTCAGTACCGATGGTGACGTTACGCTGACGACAACCACCCTGGCGGCTAACCAGGCGCGGCAAGCGATTATTTTGTGGACGGCAAACGGCACGACCACACGCAACATCACGGCTCCTGCGCAGTCCAAAATCTACACGGTCATCAACGCATCGGCGGGGACACAAAGCATCGTGCTGCGCGGCGCAGGCCCCACCACCGGTGTGACCATCATCAAGGGCGAATCGGCTGTCTGTGCATGGAACGGCTCGGACTTCATCAAGATCAGTAATACTGGGGGTTCGGCATCGTTCACCAACGTCACGGTGTCTGGCACCACGACGCTGTCTGGCCTGACGGCTTCAACCGCGCTGGCGTTGAATAGCAGCAAGGAAGTCGTGTCGGTCACGAACACCGGCACTGGCAACAACGTGTTGTCGGCTTCTCCCACGCTGACGGGAACCATTTCTGCTGCGGCCTTGACGTTGTCGTCAGACCTGACCCTTTCCGACGGCACTGCTAACGGTGTACTGTACTTAAACGGCTCTAAAGTTGCTACCAGTGGGTCTGCGCTGACTTTTGATGGGACAAATTTAAAACTTGGCACAACTAGCTCAACAAACAAACTTTTAATTGACACCGCCGTCAGCAACTCAGGAAACATTCAACTTCCACGGGGAGGTTTTATTGGCTTTTCAAATGCTGCCGATAGCGGAAACTCTGAATATGTTTTTGCAAACTCAGGGGCGCTTGAGTTTGGCGTAGATGGCGCTACTCGATACAGTCTTGGCTCAACAGGTATTGCAATTTGGTCTGTTGGCGGCTCCGAAGCCATGCGCCTGACCAGCACTGGTTTGGGTATTGGGACAAGTTCGCCTGCTGCCAAATTAGATGTTATTGGAACATCGCAAATTCGCCATCAATATACAGGGGCAGCACAACCTTTTGTGGTTGGACAATTTAATTCTAGTGGCGATGCTTCAATAAACAACATTGCAAACGCTCCATTGTTATTTGCCACCAATAACACAGAACGCATGCGCCTCGACTCCTCCGGCAACCTGGGGCTGGGAGTTACGCCGAGTGCTTGGAGTTTAGGTAAAGCATTTGAAGTTGGTGCTGGTGGTAATGGTCTTTGGACGGTCGGTAATGCAAACATTTATTTAGTCTCTAATACCTACTACGCCAGCGGCGCTTATCGTTACGCAAGCACTAATGCAGCATCGGCTTATGAGCAAGAAA
>JACCDW010650440.1_pt1 | contig 14968 bp, 17 predicted proteins | sample 7449781 | NCBI WGS metagenome assembly JACCDW01 (sample SAMN15323449, study PRJNA562643) | freshwater metagenome | isolation source: river surface water | place: USA:Blue River Watershed | collected 2017-08-18
CCAAGCCCAAGAGGCGCTCACCACTGCCGGGATGCAAGCAGACCACTTCGTCTTCGTCGGCCCAACAGGCCATGAGTTGTTCGAGGTCGCCGTTGCGCATGGCCTCGTAGAAGGCGGCTTCGACGCGATCGGGATCTCCCCCGAGGGTCAGGGCATGGGTACTCTTGGGCATATCTGGATTGTCGCCGAAGCAAAAAAAACAGGCCACAAGGGCCTGTTTTCGATGGCGGCTGGACCCACAGGTCCAAACCTCTTTTACTTTTTGGCGCGGTAGCGACGCAACGCGGAGAGTTCGGCAGCCAAAACAGCCAACTCCGAACGCGCACGTGCGAGGTCAACTTCACTCTTGGCGTTGCGCAGGGCCTCTTCCGCGGCCTGACGGGCGCGGTTGGCTTTTTCCTCATCGAGGTCTTTGCCGCGCACGGCCGTGTCGGAGAGAACGGTCACGCAGTCGGGCTGGATCTCCAAGATGCCGCCCGCCACAAACACGAACTCCTCGCCACCATCGGCCAGCTGAATGCGCACCGAGCCGGGGCGGATGCGCGTGATCAGCGGCGTGTGGCGTGGGTAGACGCCGAGCTCGCCAACCTCACCGGGCAAAGCCACAAAGGTTGCCTTGCCCGAGAAGATCGACGCTTCCGCGCTGACCACATCGACTTGCATGGTGGAGGTGCTCATAAACCCTCTTAGAGTTTCTTGGCTTTTTCGATCGCTTCGTCGATGGTGCCGACCATGTAGAAGGCCTGCTCGGGCAGGTGGTCACATTCGCCATTGACGATCATCTTGAAGCCGCGGATGGTTTCGGCCAGCGAAACGTACTTACCTGCGGTACCCGTGAACACTTCGGCCACGTGGAACGGCTGGGAGAGGAAACGCTGAATCTTACGAGCGCGCGCCACGACGAGTTTGTCTTCAGGTGCGAGTTCGTCCATGCCCAGAATCGCGATGATGTCACGCAGTTCCTTGTAGCGCTGGAGCGTGCCCTGCACCGCACGGGCGGTGTGGTAGTGCTCCTCGCCCACCACGTGGGGGTCGAGCTGGCGGCTGGTGGAGTCGAGCGGATCCACGGCGGGGTAGATACCGAGCGCAGCGATGTCACGCGACAACACCACGGTCGAGTCCAAGTGAGCGAAGGTGGTGGCGGGGGAAGGATCGGTCAAGTCATCGGCAGGCACGTAAACGGCCTGGATGGAGGTGATCGAGCCCACTTTGGTGGAGGTGATCCGCTCTTGCAGACGACCCATTTCTTCGGCCAGTGTCGGCTGGTAGCCCACGGCAGAAGGCATACGACCCAAGAGCGCGGACACTTCGGTACCGGCCAAGGTGTAGCGGTAGATGTTGTCCACGAAGAAGAGCACGTCACGGCCTTCGTCACGGAAGGATTCCGCAATGGTCAGACCGGTCAAAGCCACGCGCAGACGGTTGCCTGGGGGCTCGTTCATCTGACCGTAAACCATGGCCACTTTGGATTCGCCGAGGTTGTCCGAGACCACCACGTTGGATTCCATCATCTCGTGGTAGAAGTCGTTGCCCTCACGGGTACGCTCGCCCACGCCAGCGAACACGGACAGACCCGAGTGCGCCTTGGCGATGTTGTTGATGAGTTCCATCATGTTCACCGTCTTGCCCACACCGGCGCCGCCGAAAAGACCCACCTTACCGCCTTTGGCGCAGGGGCAGACCAAGTCGATCACCTTGATGCCGGTCTCTAGCAACTCTTGCGAGGGCGAGAGCTCGTCATAGGCCGGGGCCTTGCGGTGAATGGAAGCAGTTTGGGTCATGTCGACCGGGCCACGCTCGTCGATGGGGTTGCCCAACACGTCCATGATGCGGCCGAGGGTGGCTTTACCCACGGGCACGGTGATGGCCGCGCCGGTGTTGGTGACCATGAGGCCACGACGCAGACCGTCGGACGAACCGAGGGCAATGGTACGCACCACGCCGTCGCCGAGCTGCTGTTGCACTTCGAGGGTCAGCGCAGAGCCTTCGAGTTTGAGCGCGTCATACACCTTGGGCATCTGGTCGCGGGGGAACTCGACGTCCACCACGGCGCCGATACATTGAACAATTTTGCCTTGAGCCATTTTTTGCTCCATTTATAAAAATCAGACCGCAGCCGCGCCGGCAACGATTTCGGACAATTCCTTGGTAATCGCTGCTTGACGCGTCTTGTTGTAGACGAGTTTGAGTTCGTTGATGACGTTGCCCGCGTTGTCGGTGGCGGCCTTCATGGCCACCATGCGCGCCGATTGCTCGGACGCCATGCTCTCGGCTACCGATTGGTAGACCAAAGCTTCGACATAGCGCAACAGCAACTCGTCAATGACCTGGTTGGCGTCGGGCTCGTAGATGTAATCCCACGAGCCACGCTGATGCTTGCCGTTGAGGACATCGTCCGACAGCGGCAACAGCGTCTCGACCACCGGCTCCTGCTTCATGGTGTTGAGGAACTTGGTGTAGCAGAGGTAGATCGCGTTGATCCGGCCTTCCACATACGCATCCAACAACACCTTGACCGGCCCGATGAGCTTCTCGAGGTGCGGGGTGTCCCCCAACTGCACGGATTGCGCAACCACTTGCACACCCGCACGGTTGAGAAAGCCCAACGCCTTGTTGCCCACGGCCACAGCTTCGACGCCGTGACCTTCATCCTTGAGTTGGCGCACTTTCTGGGTGAAGGCGCGCAACACGTTGGTGTTGAGACCGCCACACAGGCCCTTGTCCGTTGTCACCACAATGAATCCCGCTTTTTTGGCGTCATTGGGTTGCGTGAAGGGGTGCACGTACTCTGGATTGGCTTTGCCCAGGTTGGCGGCCACGCGGCGGATCTTCTCGCCATAAGGGCGAGCCGCTTGCATGCGCTCCTGCGCTTTGCGCATTTTGGACGCGGCGACCATTTCCATGGCTTTGGTGATCTTCTTGGTGTTTTCCACCGATTTGATCTTGCCGCGTATTTCCTTTCCTGCTGCCATGAATGGCTCCTCTCGTTCAGGAAGGGGTTAGGCGAAGGTTTTCTTGAACGCGGCGATAGCTGCGCTCAGTTCTTCTTCGGCCGCCTTGTCCATGGCCTTCTCGCTCTCGAGCTTGGTCAGGAGGGCGCTGTGCTTGTCCTTGAGGTAGGCAAAGAGCTCTTGCTCGAAGCTCAGCACGCGGCTGACATCGATATCGTCCAAGAAGCCCTTGTTCACGGCAAAGAGCGTGGCGGCCATCAAGCTGATGGGCAGCGGGCTGTACTGCGGCTGCTTGAGCAATTCGGTCACGCGGGCACCACGGTCGAGCTGCTTGCGGGTGGCCTCGTCGAGGTCAGAGGCAAACTGCGCAAACGCGGCGAGTTCACGGTACTGAGCCAAGTCGGTACGAATACCGCCGGAGAGGTTCTTGATCAGCTTGGTTTGCGCTGCACCACCCACGCGCGAGACGGAAATACCGGCGTTAATCGCGGGACGGATACCGGCGTTGAAGAGGCTGGTTTCCAAGAAGATCTGACCGTCGGTAATCGAAATCACGTTGGTCGGCACGAAGGCGGAAACGTCACCGGCTTGGGTTTCAATGATCGGCAACGCGGTGAGCGAGCCGGTCTTACCCTTGACTTCGCCCTTGGTGAACTCTTCCACGTATTCGGCGTTGACACGCGCGGCGCGCTCAAGCAGACGGCTGTGGAGATAGAACACGTCGCCGGGGAAAGCTTCACGTCCGGGGGGACGACGCAGCAAGAGCGAAACCTGACGGTACGCCACGGCTTGCTTGGAGAGGTCGTCATAAATGATGAGGGCGTCTTGACCGCGATCGCGGAAGTACTCACCCATCGTGCAGCCCGAGTAGGCCGAGACGTATTGCATGGCAGCGGACTCGGAGGCCGAAGCGGCCACCACAATGGTGTAGTCCATCGCGCCAGCTTGCTCCAGAGCACGCACAACGTTCTTGATGGACGAGGCCTTCTGACCGATGGCCACGTACACGCAGACCATGTTCTGGCCTTTTTGGTTGATGATGGTGTCCACCGCAACTGCGGTCTTGCCGGTCTGGCGGTCACCAATGATCAATTCACGCTGGCCACGGCCAATCGGCACCATGGAGTCGATCGACTTCAAGCCGGTTTGCATCGGCTGGCTCACGGATTGACGGGCAATCACGCCCGGCGCGACTTTTTCAATCACGTCGGTGAGCTTGGCGTTGATCGGGCCTTTGCCATCGATGGGGTGACCCAAGGCGTTGACCACGCGGCCAATGAGTTCGGGGCCCACGGGCACTTCCAAAATGCGGCCCGTGCACTTGACGGTGTCGCCTTCGGAGATGTGCTCGTACTCACCCAAAATCACGGCACCGACGGAGTCGCGCTCGAGGTTGAGGGCGAGGCCGAAGGTGTTGTTCGGGAATTCCAGCATTTCGCCCTGCATCACGTCGGACAAGCCGTGGATGCGCACGATGCCGTCGGTCACCGAGATCACGGTGCCCTGGTTGCGGACATCGGCACTGGTGCCAAGGCCCTCGATGCGGCTCTTGATGAGCTCGGAAATTTCTGCGGGATTGAGTTGCATGACTCTTTCCTTCTTTCTTGGATGGGCTGGCGGCTTTAGGCCGTCAGCGCGACTTTCATTTGTTCCAGACGGGACTTGACCGAAGTGTCGAGCACTTCGTCGCCCACCACGACGCGAATTCCGCCAATCAACTCGGGTTCGAGTTCAACCTTGAGGTTGAGCTTGCGGCCAAAACGCTTGGAGAGCACTTCGCCAATTTGCGACAGCTGTGCTGCGTCAATTGGGAAGGGGCTCTGTACCGTGGCGTCAGACGATCCGCCGAGCGCGTTGACATGGGCACGAAACTGAACCGCCACCTCGGCGAGGGCGCCCAGACGGCCGTTCTCGACAACCGTCTTGAGGAAGTTTTGCGCCACAGGCGAGGGAGCCTGCAACTTCGCCACGCCCCCGATGAGCTGGAGCACCTGCTCCTCGGTCACCTTGGGGTTGTCGGCAAATTGCTGCAGCTGCGGCTGGGTGGCAATGGCAGCCAGCTCGTCGAGCCAATCCGCCGTGGCCGTGCGTTTGTCTGCCGGGGAGGCTTTGAACAACGCGTCGGCGTAGGGGCGGGCAATGGTGGCAAGTTCAGCCATGTCGTCCTCTTACAGCTCGGTTTTGAGACGGCCCAGCAAATCGGCATGCACGCTGGCATTGACCTCTTTGCGGAGGATTTGCTCGGCACCCTTGACGGCCAGGGCGGCGACCTGCTCACGCAGTTGCTCACGCGCCTTAACGATCTCTTGCTCGGCCTCGGCACGGGCATTCGCGATGATGCGAGCGGCCTCTTCGGATGCACGCGCTTTGGCTTCGTCGATCATGTGCTGAGCACGGCGTTCGGCATCGGCCAAGAGCGTGGTGGATTCGCTGCGCGTCTGTTCGAGGCGCAACTCCACTTCCCGGTGCGCATTGGCGAGCTCGATTTTGGCGTGCTCAGCCGCGGCCAGGCCGTGGGCGACTTTTTCTGCTCGTTCGTCCAGAGCCTGAGCGATGGGTGGCCACACGAATTTCATCGTGAACCACACCAGGATCGCAAAGACGATGGCCTGGACAAACAGGGTTGCGTTGATACTCACGGCAACACCTTTCTAGTGGGTTGCGGGATTACTTCAGAACGAAGGGGTTCGCGAAGGCGAACATCATGGCAATACCAACACCGATCAGGAAGGCGGCGTCGATCAGACCGGCCAGCAGGAACATCTTTGTCTGCAGCTCGTTCATCAGCTCAGGCTGACGAGCGGCGGACTCGAGGTATTTGCTGCCCATGATGCCAATACCGATACAGGCACCAATCGCGCCGAGACCGATGATGATGCCAGCGGCGAGTGCAACATAACCGAGAACGTGTTCCATTTTTTGCTCCTATGAATGGATGGGTGAGAAAAGTTGAAAGAAAAAATCAGTGGGCGTCGTGCGCCTGGCCGACGTACACCAGGGTCAGCATCATGAAGATGAAGGCCTGCAAGGTGATGATCAGAATGTGGAAGATGGCCCAGATGGTGCCCGCGATGATGTGACCCACCGGCAGCAAAATGCCGGGCAAGGTCATGGCGGCGGCGCCGCCCATGAGCGCGATGAGCATGAACACGAGTTCGCCCGCGTACATGTTGCCAAAGAGTCGCATGCCGTGCGAAACCGTCTTGGCGGCGAATTCAATCAGCTGCATGACGAAGTTGATGGGCCACAACAGGGGGTGAGCACCAAACGGGGCGCAGAAGAGTTCGTGCACCCAGCCGCCCACGCCTTTGATCTTGAGGTTATAGAAAATGCACACCAGCAGCACCGCACCGGAGAGACCGAGGGTGGTGGAGAGATCGGCCGTGGGCACCACACGCATGTAGGCGTGGTGCGGGTCATGGCCTTGCATTTCGTAGATGGCGCTCCAAATCGCGGGCAGCAAATCCACCGGCAGCAAATCCATGGCGTTCATCAGGAAGATCCAGACGAACACGGTCAGCGCGAGGGGCGCCACGAGCTTGCGGCTCTCCGCGTTGTGAATGATGCCTTTGGCTTGGGTGTCGACCATCTCGACCAGAATTTCCACGGCCGCCTGGAAGCGCCCAGGCTTACCCGAAGTCACATTGCGCGCAGCCGACCACAGCAACAGGGTGCCCACCACGCCCAAGAGGACGGACCAAAAAATGGAGTCCAGGTTATAGACAGAGAAATCGATGATGCCCGACATCTCTTTGTTCTGGAGATGCGTGAGGTGGTGAACGATGTATTCACCGGCGTTGGGAGCATTTTCAGCAGCCATTTATTTCTTCTCTCGTTCGTTTGCCTGTTGAGGATAGAACACCCGGCCCATGCCAAGCGCCACCCAATAAACTTTCATCGTCACCACCAGCCCTGCCAGCAAGGCTGGCCAGTGAACTTCGTCAAGCCATCTGGAGGCCATCACCAAGCCCAACACCGTGAGCCCGATTTTGATTAATTCTCCAACAAAAAACCCAAAAACCGCACTCAAAATGGGGACTCCTTGCATTTGTCGGTTCAAAACAACCGCAAAAAGCCCCGCTGGCAACACCACTGTGGCAACACCGTAGAGGGCAGACACAGCACTTGAAAGCCCCCATATCGCCCCAATCACCAGTGCAAGCAGGCCACCGACCAGCACTTGCACCCCGATGACGCGGCGCATGGAGAGCAGGGGTTGTGACTCGCGCCACTGACGCACCTGTTCGGCGGTCCAGGGAACGATGTCCTCTTCCTGCTCGTCTTGGGTTTGATCCGGCGGTATTCTGGCCATGCTTGTTTACGCGCAGGTTACATCCGGTTCTAGCCGCAAAGCCTGTCATTGTAAGTGAAAACACGCATGCATCGGCTGGGTCGAGCATAAAGTCCATAATTCTCCGCATGACCACCCCACCCGCGCAAGACGACCCCCGCAAAGACTCCTTGATCGAGTACCCCTGCCGGTTCCCCATCAAAGTGATGGGCCGCCATTTGGACGGCCTGGTGCATGAACTCACCCAAATCGCCAAGGCGCATGACCCCAGTTATGACGCGGCAAGTGTGGAGTTGCGCCCGAGCAAGGGCGGTAATTATTTAGGGGTGACTTTGAATGTGACGGCCACGAGCCGCGAGCAACTCGACGGCCTCTACCGCGCCCTCACGGCCCACCCCTGGGTCAAGGTGGTGATCTGAGCCCGCGCATGGATTTGCAAATCAAATGGCTCGGGCGCGTGGACTACGCCCCCACCTATGCCGCCATGCAAGCGTTCAGTGAGCAGCGCGGCCCCGACACCCCGGACGAGCTCTGGGTGTGTGAACACCCACCCACCTTCACCCAAGGCTTGGCGGGCAAGGCCGAACACCTGCTCATGCCGGGCGACATTCCGGTGGTCGCTACCAACCGCGGTGGCCAAGTGACTTACCACGGGCCCGGCCAGGTGGTGGCCTACCCGCTCCTGGATTTAGGCCGTCGGGGCTACTTCGTCAAAGAATACGTGTATCGGCTCGAAGAAGCGGTGTTGCGCAGTTTGCGCGACTGGGGCGTGACCGGTCACCGCGTACGCACGGCACCAGGGATTTATGTGCAACTGGACGACCCCTTTGGCCACGCCCGCCTGAGTCCAAGCGCGGGCGAGACACCGGACTTCTCCGCGCTGGGCAAGATTGCGGCCTTGGGCATTAAAGTGAGCCGCCACCGCAGCTACCACGGACTGGCGCTGAATGTGGCGATGGACCTCGAACCCTTTTTGCGCATCAACCCTTGCGGTTACGCGGGTTTGCGCACCATCGATCTTTCTACAATTGGGGTTGCGGCGTCCTGGCAGGAGGCCGCCGAGCGTTTGGTGTCACACCTGAGCATCTGCCTCGAACCCTGAACATGGCGGCCCCGATGTCTACCCCTGAATCCAAAACCGTGCGCGAGGCGCAAAGCGTCGACCAATACGACCCCACCGCGAAACAAAAAGCAGCGGCCAAGCTCTCGCGCATTCCCGTGAAGGTCGAGCCAGGCGAAGTGCTCAAGAAGCCCGACTGGATTCGCGTCAAGGCGGGCTCGCCCACCACGCGCTTCTACGAGATCAAAGACATTCTGCGCAGCAACAAGCTCGTGACGGTGTGCGAAGAAGCGAGCTGCCCCAATATTGGCGAGTGCTTTGGCAAGGGCACGGCCACATTCATGATCATGGGCGACAAATGCACGCGCCGCTGCCCTTTCTGCGACGTCGGCCACGGCCGCCCCGACCCCCTCGACGCGAATGAACCCGAGAACCTCGCGCGCACCATTGCCGCCCTGAAGTTGAAGTACGTCGTGATCACCAGCGTCGACCGTGATGACCTGCGCGATGGCGGTGCGGGCCACTTCGTGGCGTGCATCGAACGCACGCGCGCGCTCTCACCCGAGACGCAAATCGAAGTGCTCGTGCCCGATTTCCGTGGCCGCGATGACCGCGCCCTGGAAATTCTCAAAGCCGCGCCGCCCGATGTGATGAACCACAACCTCGAGACCGTGCCGCGCCTCTACCGCGAAGCCCGCCCCGGCAGCGACTACGCCTTTAGCCTCAACCTGCTCAAGAAGTTCAAGGAACTCTTTCCCCATGTGCCCACCAAGAGCGGCTTGATGGTGGGCTTGGGCGAAACGGACGAAGAAATCTTGCAAGTCATGCGCGACATGCGGGAGCACCGCATCGACATGCTCACGATCGGTCAGTACCTCGCACCCAGCACCAGCCACTTGCCGGTGCGCCGTTATGTGCACCCCGACACCTTCAAGATGTTCGAGGCCGAGGCCTACAAAATGGGCTTTAGCCACGCTGCTGTGGGTGCCATGGTCCGCTCGAGCTACCACGCGGACGTGCAGGCGCATGCGGCGGGCGTTTAAGCGCCTCGCGCCAACCTCAGCCCAATAAGAATTCCGCAGGATCGTCAGCGTCAAGCACTTGCTGCGCCCAAGGGGCGAGGCGGTTGGCGTCGGCGCGGATGACTTCTTGTTTGACCGCCAGGATTTGCGTGGGGTGCATGGAGAAGCTGCGCAGGCCCAAGCCGAGCAAGAGGCGGGTCATGCTGGGGTCGCCGGCCATTTCGCCACACACGCTCACGGGTTTGCCAACCTCGCGTCCCGCTGTGATGGTGTCGGCCACCAAGCGCAACACGGCGGGGTGGAGGGGATCGTAGAGGTGGGCGACTTGTTCGTCGGCCCGGTCGATGGCCAGGGTGTACTGGATGAGGTCGTTGGTGCCGATGGAGAGGTAATCGAAATGGCGCAGGAACATGCGCACGCTCAGCGCAGCGGCAGGCACCTCGATCATGGCGCCCACTTTGACCTCGCCATAGGCGACACCCCGTGCGTCGAGTTGTTGGCGCGCCTGATCCAGTAAGGCCAGGGTTTGGCGAATCTCGCGGCCATGCGCCAGCATGGGAATGAGCAGGTTGACTTTGCCAAACGCCGCCGCGCGCAAAATGGCGCGCAGCTGATTGAGGAACATGGTGGGGTCGGCCAAGCTCCAGCGAATGGCCCGTAACCCCAGCGCCGGGTTCAAACTGGCTTCCTCTTTGAGGCTGCGATCGAGCGGTTTATCGGCCCCCACATCCACCGTGCGGATGGTCACGGGCAAGCCCTTCATGCCCTCGATGGCGCGGCGGTACGCGGCGAACTGCTCTTCCTCATCGGGCAATTGGCCTTCACGCCCCATGAACAGGAATTCGCTGCGGAACAAACCCACGCCCACCGCGCCCACGTGCAAGGCGGCAGGGGCGTCGTCGGGCATTTCGATGTTGGCGAGCAACTCGACTTTCTGGCCGTCCAGGGTGAGGGAGGGTGTGTGGCGCAAACGCGAGAGGCGCTCGCGCTCGACTTCGGCCTGACGCTGTTTGAACTGGTATTCGTCCAGAATGATGGGCGAGGGGTTGACGATGAGCACGCCCGCGTCCCCGTCGATGATCACCCAGTCGTCTTGGCGCACCAGTTGGCTTGCCGTGCGTGCACCCACCACGGCCGGAATGTCCAAGCTGCGCGCGACGATGGCGGTGTGCGAGGTCTTGCCCCCCACATCGGTCACAAAGCCCACGAACACGCTTTGCTTGAATTGCAGCATGTCGGCGGGTGAGAGGTCGTGCGCGACGAGCACGAGCGGGGCATCGACTTCATCGCCCAACAACAAGTCTTGTTGGTTACCCGTGCGCCGCGTGGCAGGAATGGCCATGGCGTTGGGGTGGCCCTTGAGGTGGCGCAACATGCGCTCGACCACTTGCTCCAAATCGCCCTTGCGCTCGCGCAGATAAGCGTCGTCCATTTCATCGAACTGCCGCGCCACCACTTCGAGTTGCGAGCTCAAGGCCCACTCGGCGTTGTAGAGGCGCTCGCTCACCCAGTGTTTGACGCCCTCGGCGAGCATGGCGTCGTCGAGCAGCATGAGGTGGACTTCCAGAATCGCGGCCAACTCGGGCGGCGCGTCCTTGGCCAGGTTGTCGTGCAACTCTTGCAACTCTTGGCGCACGGTGTCGCGGGCATCGCGCAGGCGCAAGAGCTCGGTGTTGATCTGGTCGTGCTCGATGAAATAGTGGGCCACGTCCACACGGCTGGAGGCCACCAACACGGCACGCCCGATGGCGATGCCGCGCGCGACCGCGAGTCCGTGGACGGTGAAGGTCATGTCATTCGCCTTCGCCGAATTTGTCGTTGATCAAGCCGAGCATGGCGTCCATGGCCTCTTGTGCTTGATCACCGTCCGTCTCAATTGTGACCTCACTGCCAATACCCGCGGCGAGCATCATGACCCCCATGATGCTCTTGGCGTTGACGCGACGGTCCCCTTTGCTGATCCAGATTTCGCACGGAAAGCTGCCCGCGAGCTTGGTGAGCTTGGCAGAGGCGCGGGCGTGCAACCCCAATTTATTGATGATGGTGATGGTGTGCTGGATCATGGACAGGTTGACGTTGCTGGTTTTGTGGCACGGTGGTGGTGACTTGCATCACGCCTTGGGTGCCGCCCGAGATGGCGCGCGCCACCAAAGCCTCCAAGCCTTCCTCGCGGTAGCAAACCGCGCGGTAGAGCATGGGCAAATTCACGCCAGAGATCAGGCGTGTGGGGCCCGTGCCGGTGATTTTTTGCGCCACGTTGGCCGGGGTGGCCCCAAAAATATCGGTGAGCACCAAGAGGCCATCCGTGGCCACGCCGCCCTTGAGCGCGAGCTGGGCGCGGGCCAGAGTGTCTTCGGGTGCCTCGTGGGGCAAGACATCGACCGCCAACACCGACGCCGCGCATTCGGGATAAACATGCAAAGCGCAATCCCGCAGGGCGGTTGCCAGCGGGGCATGGGCAATGATGAAGATGCGGTTACTCACGGGTCACTCCGACCCGCATTATCTCAGGTGGTATCGCGCCCGCGCGCAAAAATGAGGTAGGACACCACACAGGTGACCAAATAAATGCCCAAAGCCTGCTGGAAGGCTTCTACTTCGCTCGCGCCCAGGGCTTTGGCGCCGTCAATCAGCAGGCCAAAGCCCCACTGCACCACGAAGACACCCAAGAAGAGCACCAGGTTGTAAGCCGAGAGGGCTCGTCCCGCCAAGTGGTTGGGGAACGCCATGCCCACGGCCGGTTGGGCCAAGGCCACGACACTGGCGCTGACGCAAAACAACACCCAGCCTACCGCCCCGATGCCCTCCCCCAGGATGATGAGGAGGAGCTGGACGACAAAGTTCAGCGGCACGCCCCAGCGCATGAGGCGGTTGGCGTCCCAGCCGCGCGCAAACAGCGCAGGCGTGAACCAACCCCAGAGGGAGAAGGTGATGAGCATGGCCACATTCACCCAAAAGAGGCCGGTGGCGGCTTGCAACGGGGTTTCGCCCGTGACGCGAATCATCCAGGGGCCGGCCCACAGGGTTTGCATGGCAATCATGCCGCCGTAATTGAAAAAGCCCATGGGCGAGAGACGGCGGAAATAAGGGTGTTGCCAAACTTCGCGATAGCTCGCGAGCAAGCCCTCGCGCGGCTGATCGGGGGCCTCAGCCGGTGCGGTGCGCTCCCACTCGGGCACGCACCAATAGATGAGACACATGGAGAGCACAACCAGGCCCGCGAGCAGGACAAAAATCCAACGCCAGCCCACCAGGGGCAGGAGCCATTGCACCGGCAGGGTGGAGGCCAGCATGCCAAACGAGCCGGTCATGAGCATCCACGAATTGGCACGCTGCTGTTGGTGCAAGGGCAGCCAGCGGCGGTACCCGGTGAGCGGCGCCATCAGGCAGGCGCTCACCCCCACCCCAATGAGCACGCGTGCCAGCAAGAGACCGGAGAAGTCCTGCGCCCAGGAAAACGCCAAACTTCCCACCACCGCCACGCACAAAAAGCGCAGCACCACCTGGCGGGGGCCCAAGGTGTCGAGCCAGCGCCCCATGGGCAGTTGGGTCAAGGAAAAGCCTAAAAAGTAGCCCCCCGCGAGCAGCCCCAAGTCGCGCGCTTGCAGGCCCAGCTCTTGTGTGAGCACCGGCGAGAGCGTGGCCGTGATCGCGCGCAGCAAGGCCGAGAGGAAATAGGCGCTGGCGAAGGCGACAAAAATCCATACGACTACCGACAGAGGGTAGCGGGCGGATTCTTCGGCGGGGGTAGGCGTGGGAGGGGTAGTCGACATCGAAGCTGGGATTATTCCTCAGCTTGGGGTTTTGCGCGGTCCGCCCGGTGACATACCCAAGGGAAACACTAAACTCGAGCCATGAACGCTCTTGATGGTATTCGGGTCTTAGACCTCTCCCGCGTGCTCGCCGGCCCCTGGTGCACCCAAACCCTGGCCGATCTTGGCGCCGACGTGGTCAAGATTGAGCGCCCCGGCAGCGGCGACGACACGCGGGGCTGGGGGCCGCCTTTCTTGCAAACCCCAAGTGGCGAGGACACCCGAGACGCCGCCTATTACCTGGGCACCAACCGCAACAAACGCTCGGTGACCTGCGACATCGCCACGCCGGCGGGTCAGGCCCTGATTCGCGAATTGGTGCCGCATTGCGACGTCTTCATTGAGAACTTCAAAGTGGGCGACATGGCCCGCTACGGACTGGATTACGCGAGCTTGCGAGCCCTCAAGCCAAGCCTGGTGTACTGCAGCGTGACAGGCTTTGGCCAGACGGGGCCATACCGCGAACGCGCGGGTTACGACTACGCCATTCAAGGCATGGGCGGCTTGATGAGCGTGACGGGCGAGCGGGACGATTTGGGCGGCGGCCCGCAAAAGGTGGGGGTGGCCGTGGCCGATTTGTTCACCGGCCTCTACGCCACGGTGGGCATTCTGGCTGCGCTGCGCCACGCCGAGCGCACGGGCGAGGGTCAGCACCTGGACATGGCCTTGCTCGACACCCAGGTGGCCATGCTCGCCAACCTGGGCGCCAATTACCTGGTCTCGGGTCACAAAACAGGCAAGATTCCGGGGCGGGCCGGCAACGCGCACCAAAACATCGTGCCCTACCAAGTGTTTGAAGTCGCACCCAATGAGGCCGGCGAGAAAGATCATCTGATTTTGGCGGTGGGCAACGACGGCCAGTTTGCCAAGTTCTGCGAAGTGGCGGGCTGCCCGCAGTTGGCGCAAGACCCGCGCTACGCCCGCAACGCCGATCGGGTGCGCAACCGCAGCGAGCTTGTGCCCCAGCTCGAAGTCATTCTGCGCACGCGGCGCAAAGCCGACTGGCTCGCGGCGCTGGAAGCGGCCAAGGTGCCGTGTGGCGCCATCAACAATCTGGCTGAAGTGTTTGCCGATCCGCAGGTGCAGGCGCGCGAGATGGTCACGCGCTGGCAACACCCGCTCGCCGGTGAAGTCGCCCTCACCGCGAGTCCCCTCAAGCTCAGCGCCACCCCGGTGCGCAAAGACTTGCCCCCGCCACTCTTGGGCGAACACACCGAAGCCGTGCTGGCCGAAGTGCTGGGGCTTGCTCCTGAGGCCATCGCGCGCCTGCGCGAGCAAGGGGTGATCTAGGCCTTCGACGACGGCCAAAACAAAGGGCCCGCGAGGGCCCTTTGTTTTGGTGTTCGGAGCGCAGCGCCATGCCACGCGCCAAGGGATGGCTTACTTGCCGCGGAAATCGTCGTGGCAGGCTTTGCAGTTGCCGCTAAAGGTTGTGAAGGCGGCTTTGAAATCGGCTTCTTTTCCGGTCTTGGTGGCGGCCACGAGCTTGATGCCGTCTTGCTGGAACTTGTCGGAGAGTTCCTTGAACTTGGCCGATTGCTTCCAGATCTCGGGCTTGGCACGGGTTTCACCGCTGTCCGTTCCCTCCGTAAATGCAGCCCAGGGCAGGTGGCTCAAGGTGGACACGAGTTCGGCATTTTCTACCGCCACTTTGGCATCAAAGGGAACTCTGCCTTGGGCCATGGCGCCCAAACGACCGGTGTGGGCGGCCATCACGTTGAAGGCGGCTTTGCGGTACTTGATGGCGTCTTCGGGCTTGGCGAATTGGGCTTGGGCCTGCGTGCTGATGGCCAGCGTGGCCACGGCGAGGGCCGAAGCCAGTGTGTTGATGC
>JACCDW010099801.1_pt1 | contig 14960 bp, 9 predicted proteins | sample 7449781 | NCBI WGS metagenome assembly JACCDW01 (sample SAMN15323449, study PRJNA562643) | freshwater metagenome | isolation source: river surface water | place: USA:Blue River Watershed | collected 2017-08-18
GTCGTACTTTTGCAACAATTAAAAAAGTTATTGAAGAAGATTTAGGGTATTCATTTTTTTACAAAATAGTGAAAGCTTCTGATTATGGCTTACCACAACATCGACCACGACTTTTTATGGTCGGGTTTAAGGATAAAAGTATTGATTTCAAATTTCCAGATCCAATACCATTAAAGTACACTTTATCAGATGTATTTGGGGGAAAATGCAATAAAGAAGTTGGCTTCACTCTTCGTGTTGGTGGTCGAGGGAGTAGAATTGACGACAGACGTAATTGGGATGCATATATTGTAGATGGGAAACCAAGGAGACTTGGATCGAGAGAAGGAAAAAAGATGCAAGGTTTTCCAGATAATTTTCAATTTCCAGTTACTGAAATTCAAGCAATGAAACAGCTTGGAAATTCTGTTGCGGTCCCTGCAATACAAATGGTTGCAGAAGAGATTGTTAAAAAGTTAAAAAAACATGGAACAAAATAACATAAAAGCAAATAAGGGGGAGTGGTCAGAATTTTATGCCTTTTTAAAAATTCTCGCCCTGAAACAACTTTCAGCGGCTGACAAAGATCTTAATCCTATTCCAGGAAAGTTTTTTGTCTTCCGTAAAATTATTCGGGCTGAAAAAGATCAGTCAATAAAGACATATGATATCTCTGAGTCTAGATCAGAGATTGTGATTACAGATGAAGCAGGGACTATTTTAAGGACTGTTTCAGATATTGAATTAAATTCGAAAGCTTTAAAAGTTTTTGAAAGAATAAAAAATGGAGAAAGTTCCACTTTTGAAATTCCCGAAGCTCGTGCGTTGATGGAAGAATTTTTATGTACAAAAGTGAAGGCAAGTAATAATGAAAAAGCAGATATTGTAGCTGTTATCTATGACAGAATTTCTGAAACAATGCCTATGTTGGGTTTTTCTGTAAAATCTATGGTTGGCGGAGCTTCTACATTACTTAATGCTGGAAAAACAACCAATTTTGTATTCAAGGTTCGAGATTTTAAAGGTGATATTGAAAAAATTAATAGTATTAATACTAAATCAAAAATTAGAGATCGCCTCTCGGCGATTCTAAACGAAGGTGGTGTTATTACCTTTGATCATGTTCCTACGGTATCTTTTTCTTCAAATTTAAAAAATATAGATACTGCTTTCCCAAAATTTATTGGTCAGATGCTACTCGATTTCTTTTTAGGGAAGGGGGCAAGTCTTGTTGAACTTGTTAATGAGTTATCAGAAAATAAATTCTTTAAAGATGAATTCGGGCTCTCTCACTCTGGTTACGAACAGAAAGTAAAAAACTTTCTTGACGCTATTGCTCTCGGCATGGTTCCAAGTGTTGAGTGGGACGGGTTTACTAAAGCGCAAGGTGGCTATATTGTTGTGAAAAATGACGGAGAAATTGTTTGTTACCATTTGTACAACAGAGATGATTTCCGCAGCTATCTCTACGAGAATACAAAATTTGAAACTGCAAGCAGTGGCAGACATGACTACGCTACTCTATATGAAAAGGATGGCGAACTTTTTATTAACTTGAATCTACAGATTAGATTTTTAAAATAAAGAAAATATTTTACAAAAAAGTTTTTTTAATTTCCAGTGTGCTATTCACTTCTCTTTTTTTAGATGAAGATGTTAATATATGGCCGCAACATTCAGTTTTTATTGCTGAGTGTGTTATTTCGATAGATAAGTGTTCTTGATTGGGGACTCACCTGTTTAAGTAGCGACACCAGTAGTGCTGGATGTTGTAGATAAAGTTTGAAATCGCTGAAGAAGCTGTTTCTCGCTGTTGTTGTTACTTAAGATGGTGAGTTTTTAAGTTTACGATTTCCCTGCAATGTTTCTAAATGGTTGCAATGCATCCTTGTCGAGAGGAGAAAACAATAAACAGTTAGTTTGTACAAAAAATGAAAATAGGGAGAAATGCTGGTACTGGTCGTTTTACGACAGTAGCAAAGGCTCGGAAGTATGCGAGTACACATGTCGTAGAGTTCATCAAAAAACGATAGAACCACCTCGTAAGAGGTGGTTCTAGAGGAACAAAGGTCAGTTTTCATTTTCGGAGGAAACTGGCTTTTGTGTTTTTATTATACCTTTCGGTATAAAGTGGCAAACTAACATGTGTGCATAACTTCTGCAATTTCAGGTATAATATTAATAGAGTTACATTTTTTAGTATCTAATTTTTTATATTATATGCACATATTGGAACATGTCGAAGCCGCAATTCTTTTTCTTGCACCTATATTAGGAATTATTGCTGTAGTCGTTGATTTTTCAACATCTAATTTTCTACTATTATTGATTTTGTTAGTTGTTTGGAAGCATGCAAATGGTGCATTATAGAATATTATCCACCTCCATCTTGACAAAAAGCCAAATCTGACTATAATTGCCCCAATCGAATGCGAGAGTGAGTTACGACTGAACGCATTTGGATAATGAGGCTAAGAATCAAGGTTTCTTTAGTTTCTGGTTTACAAATTTATCCGAGTTTATCTCTTGCAAATCCTCCTTTCATAAAGGCGCGAATAATCCTGTCCAACTACAGGAGCTTTTTCGTTTGTCTTTTTGCCTCGGGAATGTTTGCGGAGAAAAACATGTTCGCGAATTTTTTAATAATAAATATAGACGTATGAAGCTTCAACCAATCAAGCCGGATACCGTGACCGGTGCACGTCGTCCACAGAAGCATTTTGGCAAATACCGAAAGCCACTTGCTCCGTTCCCAAACTTTGTAGAAGCACAGCTTGATTCATTCAAGTGGCTTGTTCGCGAAGGTATTGGAGAAATTTTCAAGGAATTTTCACCAATCAAAGACTATACTGGCAAGAAATTTGATCTCGAATTCGTTTCATTCGAGCTTGTTCCGCCTGCATACGATGAATTCCACGCAAAGAACATGAAAATGTCTTACGAGGGACAAATCAAAGCAATCGTTCGCCTCAAGAATAAAATCATGGGCGAGGAAAAGGAGCAGGAGATTTTCATGGCCGATTTCCCAATGATGACTTCCCACGGAACATTCATCATTAACGGAATCGAGCGTGTTATCGTACCACAGCTCGCGCGTTCATTCGGAGTATTTTTCACCGACAATGAAATCCGCGGAAAGGTGCACTTTGGAGCAAAGATCATCCCATCTCGTGGAGCATGGGTTGAAATCGAAGCCGACTCTGACGGAACATTTTTCGTTCGTATCGACAAAAAGCGAAAGTTTATGCTTTCGTCTCTTTTCCGTATCTTTGGAGCAAAAACTGACAAAGAGATTATGGATTTGTTCAAAGGAAATCCTGCGGCAATTCCATTTATGGAAAAGACCATCGCAAAGGATCCTGCAAAGACCTACGAAGAGGCACTCATCGAAATCCACAAGCGTCTCCGCGATGGCGATCTCGCTACCGTAGACAACGCGCGTGAATTCCTCGAAGGACTTTTCGGATCAGAGCGGTACGACCTCTCAAAGGTTGGACGATTCCGATTCAACAATCGTTTTGGAAAGGATATGGGAGTAAAAGCGCTCGAACGACGCACTCTTGCTGTCGATGATTTGGTCACAATCGTAGAACACCTTGTCTACTTGACCACAACCCCAGACGCAGCCGCTGATGATATTGATCACCTTGGATCACGTCGCGTGCGTTTTTCTGGCGAGCTCATGCAAGCAAAAATCCGCGTTGGTATGGCGCAGATCAAGCGAAATATTCAGAACCGAATGTCTACCGTGGATACCTCGGTGACACTTCCGGTTCAGTTTATTTCTCCAAAGCCACTCCAGGCTCGTATCAAAGAGTTCTTCACGACAAACCAGTTGTCACAGTTCATGCAACAGGAAAACGTGCTCTCTGAAATCGAACACTTGCGTCTCTTCTCGTCACTCGGTCCCGGAGGTCTCTCACGAAACCGCGCAGGATTCGAAGTGCGTGACGTACACTCGTCTCACTACGGACGTCTCTGTCCAGTGCACACCCCAGAAGGTCCGAACATCGGTCTTATCCTTCACCAATCACTCTATGCCCGCGTCAACGAGCTCGGTATGCTCCTCACGCCATACGCAGTGGTAAAAAATGGTGAACTCACCGGAGAAATCAAACACCTAAACGCACTCGAAGAAGAAAACTTCTACATTGCACAAGGTTCAACCAAGATTGATGACAACGGAAAAATTGTTGGAAGCGAAGTTGAAGTTCGCCACAACGGAAAGCCGATGGTTGTGCCAAAGAAAGAAGTTGCGTACATGGACGTGTCCGCTGGTCAGGCATTCTCTGTTGCAACCAGTATGATTCCGTTCGTAAATCACAACGATGCAAACCGCGCACTCATGGGAAGTAACATGCAAAAGCAGGCGACTCCATGTATCGTCGTTGAAGCACCCGTTGTTGCAACCGGTATCGAAGAAGTAGCAGTACGAGACACTGGTCGTGTGATTTACGCAGAGGAGGAAGGAGTTGTTTCTTCTGTTGATGCAAAACACGTCACTGTCAAAAACACCAAAGGAAAAGAGAAGACCTACAATCTCGTTCACTTCTCACGAACAAACGGATTTACTTCATTCCATCAGCGTCCAACCGTGTCGCTCGGTGAAAAAGTAAAGAAGGGAGATTTGCTCGCGGATACATCTACGACCGATGGTGGACAGATGGCACTCGGACAAAACTGTCTCGTGGCATTCATGTCATGGTTCGGTTCAAACTACGAGGATGCGATCATTTTGTCAGAGCGTCTCGTGAAAAATTCAAAGTTCACTTCGATTCACCTCGAGGAGTTCGTAGTAAATGTGCGCGACACCAAACTTGGCCCTGAAGTTACGACTCATGATATTCCAAACGTCGGTGAAGGAAAATTGAAACACCTCGACGAAGAAGGAATTGTCCGTGTGGGAGCAGAAGTGCGCCCAGGTGATATCTTGGTTGGAAAAATTACTCCAAAGGGAGAGACACAGCTCACCCCAGAAGAGCGACTTCTCCGATCCCTTTTCGGTGAAAAGGCTCGTGATGTGAAGGACACCTCAAAGCGTATGGAAGGAGGCAAGCGTGGACGCGTCATCAACGTGCAGATTTTCTCACGTGAAAAAGGTGACAAGCTCGACAGTGGAATCCTCAAGCGAATCCACATCGAAATTGCACAGCTCCGTAATATCCAGGTGGGTGACAAGCTCGCAGGACGTCACGGAAACAAGGGAGTTATCTCTCGTGTGCTTCCCGAAGAAGATATGCCACACATGGCAGACGGAACTCCGGTGGATGTTATTTTGACACCGCTCGGCGTGCCATCACGTATGAACCTCGGACAGATTTTGGAACTCCACTTGGGACTTGCAGCGCATACCCTTGGGTACCAGGCAATCGTTCCTCCATTTGCAGGTGCGACTGATACTGAAATCAAAGAAGAGCTCGTCAAAGCTGGATACAATGAAAACGGCAAGATGAAACTCTTTGATGGACGAACCGGAGATGCGTTTGATCAGGACATCGCGGTCGGATACATGTACATCTTGAAACTTCACCACATGGTGGAAGACAAGCTCCACATGCGTGCAATTGGCCCCTACTCGCTCATCACCCAGCAGCCGCTCGGAGGAAAAGCACAAGGCGGAGGTCAGCGTTTTGGAGAAATGGAAGTGTGGGCACTCCTCGGTCACGGCGCAGCACATACGCTTCGCGAAATGCTTACGATCAAGTCCGACGATATCGTTGGTCGTTCGGCAGCATTCGATTCGATCGTAAAAGCAGAGCCAATCCAGGAACCAAACATGCCTGCTTCGTTTAACGTGCTCTTGAACAACATGCGTGGACTTGCGCTCGACATTGACTTGATGAAAGGAGGCAATCGTATTACCAACTTGTCGAAGAACAATTCTTCTACTCCTAAATACTAATTGCCATGAAACAAACATATAACATTGCAAAAGATTTCGACGCGATTGGACTTCGCCTTGCATCGCCAGAGCGAATCAAGGAGTGGTCACACGGAGAAGTCACCAAACCTGAAACGATTAACTATCGTACTCAGCGTTCTGAAAAGCACGGACTCTTTGATGAAAAAATCTTCGGTCCAGACAAGGATTACGAGTGTTACTGTGGAAAATACCGCGGTATTCGCTACAAGGGAATCACCTGTGAAAAATGTGGAGTTGAAATCACTCGCGCGATTGTTCGACGAGAGCGCATGGGTCATATCGAACTCGCAACCCCAGTGTCACACATTTGGTTTCTTCGAGGTGTGCCAGGTACCATTTCTCTCATCTTGGGAATGCCGGGAGCTGAACTTGAAAAAGTGGTGTACTTTGCAGGATACATTGTCACCAAAGTTGATTTTGCAGAACGTGAGCGCATCATCAAGGATGTTGATTCAGAATTCAAAGCACGCGTAAAGGAGGCAAAAGACGATAAGACCATCGAGGCGCTCAAGCAGAAAGTGCTCGACACCAAAAAGGAAATCGAAGGTATCGTTCCAGGAAAAGTATTGGATGAAGTTTTGTACCACGCGTATTCAATGAAATACGGAACGCTTTTCGAAGCGGGAATCGGTGCAGAAGCAATCTACGAAATTTGTAAGGGAATCGATTTGCAGAAATTGCTCGCAGAGCTTGAAAAAGCAGCAGAAGGAGCAAGTGCTTTGAAGATGGAGAAATTGAACAAGCGTATGTCGCTCGTGTCAGCAATGATTGCATCCGGAGTGCGTCCAGAATGGATGTTCCTCACTGTGATTCCAGTCTTGCCACCAGCACTTCGCCCAATGGTCCCATTGGATGGCGGACGCTATGCAACAAGTGATGTAAACGATTTGTACCGACGCGTGATCAACCGAAACAATCGTCTTTTGAAGCTCAAAGAAATTGGAGCACCAGAAGTGATTCTCCGAAACGAGAAGCGTATTCTCCAGGAAGCAGTTGATGCACTCCTCGATAGTTCGATTCGTCACGGAGCAACCGAGAGTCGTGCAGTGAATTCACTCCAGCGACGCGAGCTCAAATCAATTGCCGACAATTTGAAAGGAAAGCGTGGTCTCTTCCGTCAGAACCTTCTCGGAAAGCGCGTGGACTATTCAGGTCGTTCAGTTATTGTGGTTGGTCCCGAGCTCTCACTCGATGAGTGTGGATTGCCAAAACATATGGCGCTCGAACTCTTCCGTCCATTCGTGATTGCAGAGCTCCTCAAAACCGAACTCGCATTCAATATCCGTGGTGCAAACCGTCTCATTGAAGATGGAGTGCCAGAAGTATGGGAAATGCTTGACCAAGTGATCGAAGGAAAGTATGTGCTCCTAAACCGCGCACCAACGCTTCACCGCCTTGGTATCCAGGCATTCCGCCCACGCCTCATCGAAGGAAATGCGATCCGTGTTCATCCACTCGTGTGTACTGCGTTCAACGCGGACTTCGATGGAGACCAGATGGCGGTTCACGTTCCTCTTTCAGATGAAGCTCAGGCTGAAGCGCGAGAAATCATGGCATCAAACAAAAACGTTTTGAAGCCAGGTAGTGGAAACCTCGTGCTCTCAATCGACAAGCTCGACCTCATGCTTGGTGCATATTGGATGACTCGTGAAGTAAAAGGTGAGAAGGGTGATGGAATGATGTTTGAGTCTCCAGAAGCTGCGATTTACGCAAACAATTTTGGAAACCTTTCATTCCGCGCTCCGATCAAGGTCCTCGCTCCACGAAATGCAAAGTACAAAGAATTTGATGGACGTGCATTTGATACCACTGTTGGACGCATTCTCTTCAATGAATGTTTCCCAGAGGACTATCCATTCGTAAACGTTGAAGTTGGAAAATATTCTGCACGAAAAATGGCGCAGATTGTCGAAGACCTCGTTGATACCTATGGCGTGATGAACGTTGCTCCAATCTTTGACAAGTTCAAGGCATTCGGATTCAAATACGCAACCATGTCAGGAACCACATTCAGTCTTTCAGACATTGTGGAGCCAGCAGGAAAGGGAGCGATTCTTGAAGCAGCAAAAGGTAAAGTTTCCGCACTCGAAGAGCAGTATGCAAACGGATTCCTCTCACACGAAGAGCGTCACCAGAAGATTATCGAAATCTGGCACGGTGCTCGTAACGAGCTCGAAAAGATTGTCCCTGGCGCACTCATCAAAGAAGGTCCAGTAACAAACATGTTCCTCTCTGGTGCCCGCGGATCGATTTCACAGATCACCAACATGGTGGGTATGAAGGGTCTCATTACCACAACCACCGGTGAGACAATCGAGTTCCCAGTGCTTTCGTCAAACAAAGCAGGTCTTACTCCAATCGAATACTTCATTACTACTCACGGATCACGTAAGGGTCTTACCGACACCGCGCTTAACACCGCAAAGTCTGGGTACCTCACTCGAAAACTCTTCGATGTGTCACAGGACGTTGTTGTGGGAGAAGTTGATTGTGGAACCAAGCGCTCGTTTGAACTCAAACGTGAAAAAGCTGGTCCAGTAGAATCAGCACTTGCGAAAAACCTTCGCGGACGTGTGCTTGCAGAGGATGTGCTCGATGCTTCCGGAAACGTTCTTGTTGAAAAGGGAACACTCCTTTCAAAAGACGACATCAAGAAGTTCGAACATTCAACAACACTTTCATTCCGAGTACGCTCACCACTCACTTGTGCGTCAGAGTACGGAGTATGTTCAAAGTGTTACGGAACTGACCTTGGTCGCGGAACTTTGATTGACCGTGGAGAAGCAGTTGGAACCATTGCAGCGCAGGCGATCGGAGAACCAGGAACACAACTCACGATGCGTACCTTCCACTCTGGAGGAGTTGCGTCTCAGGGCGGAGATATCGTTGCAGGTCTTCCACGCGTTGAGGAAATCTTTGAAAAGCGAACTCCAAAGAACCCAGCAGTGATTGCGTCTGTATCAGGACTCGTTTCTGAAATCAAAGATCTTGGAAAAGAGAAAGTGATTGTGGTTACACCGGATATCGAAGACAAGAGTGAAGCAAACAAGAAAACCGGACAAGTCGAATACATCGCTGGTCCTCGCCGAGTACTCTTTGTAAAGCAGGGAGACAAGATTGTGAAAGGTCAGATTTTGACCGATGGATCATGTGTGATCGACGAGCTCTTCGAATATGCAGGACGTGAAGCAACACAAAACTACATCATTGCGGAAGCAAGTAAAATTTACGAGCTCCAAGGTGAAGCGGTTGCAAAGAAACACATCGAGGTGGTTATCCGTCAGATGTTCTCACGACTTCGCGTTACCGATCCTGGAGAGACCAAACTTTCTCCTGGCGATGTGATCGAGGAATATCACTTGATGCACGAGAATGCAGAAGCAAAGGCAGCGGGCAAGACAGAAGCAACCGCAGTGCCAATCGTGCTCGGTATCTCAGACATTGCACTCTCACGTAAGAGTTTCCTCTCAGCAGCATCATTCCAGCACACGACTCGTATCCTCATCCGCAGTGCAGTGCGTGGAGCAGTTGATGATCTCCGAGGACTCAAGGAAAATATCCTTATCGGTCGTCTCATCCCAGCAGGTTCTGGATTTGCCGGAAGTGAAAAGCAAAAGATGATTACTGAATCAGGACGTGTTCGACGTGAAGCATTTGCAGAAGCACAAGCAGTAAAGGAAGCAGTAGCACGAGCTGAACGCGCTGAACACAAAGAAAATTAAAATCTTTTGATTTTAATTTTGTGCTGGTCTGGTCGTGGTCGAACGTAAAGTGAGGGATTGTTTTTTGAGAAACATTGCGGAGACTCGCGTGCATGGTCTGTCAACGACCTCGAGCAAAGCGAGAGGCTCTTGACAGACGCGAGTCGAGCATAGCGCGTTTGCTCGCAGGGCAAACGACGCGTGTTTCACAAAAAATCAAGCCCGAATGCCCATGTCTTCACATGTAGATAAAATTAAGGAGCGACTTTCTATCACCGATGTGGTTGGTGCGTATTTGAAGTTGGAAAAATCGGGCGCACAGATGAAAGCCAAGTGCCCATTTCACAACGAGAAAACTCCGTCGTTCTATGTCTCTCCCGCGCGCGGGACGTACTACTGTTTTGGTTGTTCGGCAAAGGGTGACATCTTCAATTTCGTTCAAGAATTCGAAGGACTCGATTTTCGCGGTGCACTCAAAGTGCTCGCAGATCGAGCGGGAGTTGCGCTCACGTTTGAACCGCAAAAAGATCGCACCGAAGAGGATGTGCTTTTTGCGATTCATGAAGACGCGACGCGATTCTTCCAAAACGAGCTCGGGAAAAACAAAGACGCGCTCTTGTATTTGAAAAAGCGCGGACTTGCAATCGAGATCGTTCGAGACTGGCGAATTGGATTTGCACCGGACGGATGGCGAAATACGTTGCAGTTTCTCCAGTCGCGCGGATATAGCGAGGCAGACATTGAAAAATCTGGACTCATAAAACGGGCAGACGATGAATACAAAGGTGCGCGCGTCTACGACCGATTCCGAAATCGAATTATGTTTCCGATTTTTGATTCGAGTGGGCGAGTGAATGCATTTTCCGGACGCATCCTGACCGATGATCCAAATGCACCAAAATATTTGAACTCTCCCGAGACTCCAATCTGGAACAAATCATCTGCACTCTACGGACTCCATGCCGCAAAGCATGAAATCCGGATCAAAGGATTTGCGGTTCTCGTCGAGGGTCAGATGGATCTCCTCATGAGTCATCAGGCGGGATTCAAAAACACGGTCGCGACATCCGGTACGGCACTCGCTGAAAGTTTGGTAAAGGCAGACGGCAGTCCAACCCAGCTCGGGCTCTTGAAACGACTTGCACCGACGATTCTCCTTGCATTCGATGCCGACAAAGCGGGAATGAAAGCCTCCGAGCGCGCGATTGGGATTGCGCTTGGTGCGGGAATCGAGGTAAAGGTGGTGCGGATTAGTGGCGGAAAAGATCCAGCCGATCTCATTCGCGACAATCCGAAAAATTGGGAGGAGGCAGTCGCTGGCGCAAAGCATGTCATCGAATATCTGCTTGAAACGTCATTACTGTTGGCGAGTGATCCACGCGAGCTTGCGCCGATCATCAAAGAAAAAGTGTTGCCTCGTATTGCCGATATTATCGGAAACATGGAGCAAGCATATTTTGTAAAGATGATTGCGACTCGCGCAGGAATTCCCGAAGAAGCCGTCTGGGCCGACCTCCGTGAAGTGTCCAAAAATCGAAAGCCACAAATCACGCCGTCGTCGCCACCCAAAGTGGTCCGCGAAAATCCATTTCGCGAGCGGGTCTGGGGCTTACTGTTTTGGTACGATGAATTGCCCGAGAAAAAAACGGTTGCCGAAGAGATGAAGAAAGAAATGATTCGGATGCTTGGAGAGAAAGAATTTGAAAAACAGCTCGCGGTGCTCGTCCCGAAAAAAGCCGAGTACGCCGTCCAAGCCGAAGTGCTCTATCAAGGAGGGAATACCAAAGAGATTGTCGGAGAAATTCTCTCTCGATTCGAAAGCGAAATGCTTCGAGAGCGGCAAACCAAAATCCTCCGAGATATTCACACCGCCGAAGCAAAGAAAGATAAAGAGAGTATGATGAAGTCCATCAAAGAATCCGCCGAGATTAGTTCACGTATTAAAGAGCTCGAAAAAATCATCCATTAAATTATTTATGAAAAAACCAAATCCAAAAGTGACCGCGAAAAACGTAAAAAAGAAAGTTGCGACACTCAAAAAGGTAAAGGCAAAGCGTTTGGAAAAAATTGTGCCAAAGCCAAAGAAAAAGGTGGTAGCGAAAAAAGTCGTCGCTCCAAAAGGCCCAAAGCTTTCCAAAAAAGACGCTGAACGCGAAGAAAAAGTCGGACGCATTCTCCTCAAAGGAAAAGAGCGTGGCTTTGTGACGTATGATGAAATTCTCAAAGAATTTCCAACCGTCGAGGATGATATTTTCTTTTTGGATGTACTCTACGAGCGCCTCGCGACTTCTGGGATTGATATTTTGGAGGGAGGAGGATTCCTTAGTATGGATGCAGGGGATTTGCTCGGGGATAAAAAATACGAATCCGATGGACGCGATTCTTCGTACGATTCGATTCAGATGTATCTCAAAGAAATCGGTCAGTACCCACTCATTTCTGCTTCCCAAGAAAAAGAGCTCGCAAAGCGAATCGAGAAAGGGGACATGGAAGCAAAGACCTTGCTTGCCCGTGCAAACCTTCGTCTCGTGGTTTCGATTGCAAAAAAATATGTCGGACGATCTCCGGACCTCACCATCCTCGATTTGATTCAGGAAGGAAACCTCGGTCTCTTTAAAGCGGTTGATAAGTTTGATTGGAAAAAAGGATACAAGTTTTCAACCTATGCGACGTGGTGGATTCGTCAGGCGATCACTCGTGCGCTCGCTGACCAGTCGCGCACCATCCGCGTGCCCGTGCACATGGTAGAAACGATTGCAAAATACAAACAGGTTGTGCGACGCCTCTCACAGGATCTTGGACGTGATCCAATGCCGGAGGAAATCGCAGTGGAAATGGGACTCGATGTTGAAAAAGTCTATACGATTGAAAAGATCGACCAGAGTACCGTGTCGCTCGAAAACCCAGTCGGAGACGGCAGTGACGACGACAAGAGTGTGCTCGGTGACTTTATCGCCGACGACAAAATTCTTTCTCCCGATCAGGAGTCTTCACGACGAATCGTGCAGGATCAAGTGAAAGAAATTCTCGACACCTTGCCACCAAAAGAGCGCAAGATTCTCGAAATGCGTCATGGACTCGTCGATGGTGTGACTCACACCCTCGAAGAAGTGGGGCAGGAGTTTGGCGTCACTCGTGAACGTATCCGCCAAATCGAAGCCAAGGCACTCGAAAAAATGCGCAATCACGACAAAGCGAATCGTCTCAAGAATTATTAATACAAAAGAAAAAAGTCCCCGCAAGGGGATTTTTTTGACAATAGTATTTTTTTTGCTACTATCCTTTTTGTGAGTCTCTTTGTTGTGGGGTATGGTACCCTAAAACACGGTGACTGGATTGGAGGCAATATGCCAAGAATCAGAATCATTGCAATTCCACCAGATCAAGCTCCTGAGGACATTCGTAAGGGTTGGATTGGGTGCGAGTTTTCTGCAGAATCACCTGACGAGCCCTTTCCAGGAGCACGGTGTGGAATTCGTGAGGGTTCACCCCAGAATGTTAGGGGTTACATTGTTAATGCAACGACCGCTTTCGATGAATTAAGAAGACATTCAAAACATTCCTATGATTGGTGGGAAATAAACGGGTTTGTCATGTTTTTTGCAGGAAAGAGTCTGGTTTTTCCCGAAGACGTTTGCCAGGTAATCTCATAAACTATCATTGCTCTATTCAGTCCTGGGGAACACTCAGGACTGTTTTTTATCTTTGCTTTTAGTGTAGAATACCCCTCATGGTAGCGGATAAATACAGCGCGGTGTGGGTGTCGCACTCGTCGATGGGGGATTTTTTGAAATGCCCGCGTGCGTATTTTTTGCATAATATCTACAAAAATCCAAAGACTGGAAAGAAGATGAACATTGTGAATCCGGCGCTCTCGCTCGGGCAGGCGGTGCACGAAGTGGTCGAAGGACTCGGTGCGTTCAAAGCCGAAGAGCGTTTCACTGGCGACCTTCTCGCGCGATTTGAAGAAGCGTGGAAAAAAGTCTCTGGTAAAAAGGGAGGATTTCAAACCGCCGAAGAAGAAGCCGAACACAAAGCTCGCGGTCGCGCGATGATCGAGCGTGTTGTCAAAAATCCTGGGCCGCTCAAAAACAAAACCGTAAAACTTCCCGAGCGCGAAATGCTTCCCAATTTCTATCTCTCCGAAGACGAGAATATTATTTTGTGCGGCAAAATCGACTGGCTCGAATATATTCCCGAGGACGACAGTGTTCGCGTGCTCGATTTCAAGACCGGCAAAAACGAAGAAAACAGCGAGTCGCTCCAGCTCCCGATCTATCTCCTCCTCCTCAAAAATCTCCAAAAACGAAAAGTGTCCGGCGCCGCGTATTGGTACCTCGACCGTGAAGACACTCCAGTTGCCGTTGATTTGCCCGACGCAGACAAAGCCTTGGAATCCGTCCTCGCCGTCGCCCGCCAAGTCAAAGCCTCTCGCGAGAAAAAAGAATTTATCTGCCCCCGCGGCGAAAAAGGCTGCTTTGCCTGCCGCCCATTCGAAGCCATCCTCCGTGGCGAAGCCGAATATTTAGGAGTCGGGGAGTATAACCAGGAGTTGTATTTGGTGAAATAGAGCTTTTTATATTACTGCCACCAAAGAAAGCCACCGCGTTTTCTTTGGTGGTTTTTCTTTTTTAATGTTCGCTCTATTTTGTTTACAGATGATGCTATAATCCCAATATGAACTCGGAAGTTTTTGATCAAAAATACAAAGCCTTGAACCCGCGGCAACGCGAAGCTGTGGATACAATTGAAGGACCGGTCATGGTGATCGCTGGACCAGGGACGGGTAAGACGACGATTTTGACATTGCGCATTGCGAATATTTTGAAACAGACCGACACGCCGGCGTCGGGGATTTTGGCGCTTACGTTTACCGAGGCGGGGGTCAAGGCGATGCGAATGAAACTCCGCGAGATTATCGGCACCCGCGCGGACGAGGTGCGGATCCATACCTTTCATGGATTTGCTGCCTCCATCATTGCTGAATTTTACGAACACTTTCCGCATCTCTCGCGGACGAAGCAGATTACTGATATCGAAGCTGAAGCGCTTGTACGAGACATTCTCAAAGCGAAAAAGTTTGCACCGATTCGACCACTCGGCGAGCCGGATTTGTATATGCGTGCGATTTTGGGAACGATCAGTGATGCAAAAAAAGAAGCATGGACGCCAGAGATTATCCGTGCATTTGCAACCGAAGAAATCGAGCGGGTGAAAAATGACGAGAGCTCGCTTTCGACTCGTGGACCTACCAAGGGGAAACTCAAAGCCGAGGCGTTGAAGCGAATCGAGAAATGCGAGAAGACAATTTTGTTTGCAGATGTGTACGAACAGTACGAAGCCGAAAAGCGCACGCA
>JACCDW010405068.1_pt1 | contig 14956 bp, 10 predicted proteins | sample 7449781 | NCBI WGS metagenome assembly JACCDW01 (sample SAMN15323449, study PRJNA562643) | freshwater metagenome | isolation source: river surface water | place: USA:Blue River Watershed | collected 2017-08-18
ATGGCCGGAAATATTTGTCGGTGCGGCACCTACCACCGCATCCAGGAAGCAGTCGCATTAGCCTCTAAAAAAGTCAAGAAATGAAAACGACACGTAGAAATTTTATCCAACAAACGGCACTCTTTACGAGTGTGTTTACCCTCGGATTTGATTGGTTTGAATCCAAGGGAGCTGGGATGGCAATAGCTTCAGAGCCAGGCCGATTTAATGCTTTTTTGAGCATAGATGCGCTGGGAAAAATTCGCTTATACTCACCAAATCCAGAAATTGGACAAGGGATTAAAACGGCTTTTCCTGTGGTTGTGGCTGAGGAATTAGATGTGGATTGGAAGCAAGTAGAAGTCTTACAGGCAAATTTAGATACACAGAATTTTGAACGCCAGTTGACCGGTGGTTCGGGAGCCTTGAAACATTCGTGGGAGCGTTTACGCAAAGCGGGTGCTAGTGTACGCCAAATGATGGTGCAAGCAGCTGCGAATCAATGGAAAGTAGATGCAAGTGTTTGCAAAACCTCCAAAGGATTTGTGTTAGGTCCTGCAGGCCAGAAAGCCTCGTATGGTTCGTTAGCAGCGGAAGCGGCTAAGTTGCCCGTTCCTGCTACCGTTACGTTCAAAGATCGCAAAGATTATAAGATCATTGGCACACGGGTTCGTGGCGTCGATAATAAAGATATTGTTACTGGTAAACCAGTTTTTGGCATTGATGTTCGTAAGCCAGGAATGGTTTTTGCACAGATCGTCCGTCCGCCTTTTGGTGCTACATTGAAATCTTTCTCTGCGGAAGATGTGAAGAAAATGCCTGGCATTATTGACGTTGTTTCCTTTAAAAATAAGGTGGCTATCGTGGGTACAAGTACCTATGAAATCATGCAGGCGCGTCAGAATTTGACATGTTCGTATGGATCGGATACGCCTTTAGAGGGAAATGATACACATCAGGCGTGGTTTGATGCAGGGATGAAGTCGGATAAGGCGACGGTCCAACGGAAAGATGGGGATTTTGCGAAGGCTATTTCGGAAGCTGCCAAAGTCATTGAGGCAACGTATGAGTGTCCATTTATTGCGCACAGTCCGATGGAGCCGATGAACTTTTTCGCGGATGTCAAGCCGGGTTCGGTTTTATTAGCTGGGCCTACGCAAGTGCCACAGCCTGCTCAAAAAGCAGTGGCCACGTTGTTAGGTGTTCCTGAAAATACGGTGCAAGTGGAGTTAACCAAAATGGGCGGTGGTTTCGGTCGGCGCTTAAATAATGACTTCGTCTTGGAGGCTGCTGAACTATCGAGCATCATTAAAAAGCCAGTCTTGGTCATGTGGACGCGGGAAGATGATATGGGGGGTGGAATTTACCGTCCAGCTGTTCGCTACCATTTCAAAGCAGGTATTGATGCCAAAGGAAATATAACTTCGTTTTATCTACGTGGAGTAGGTTTGAATGCAGGTAATTCAACCCGTCAGGACAACTTCCCCGTTGGGGCAATTGACCATGTCTTAATCGAATCCGTAGATCAGAAATCTGCCGTGACTACGGGTCCATGGCGTGCGCCAATTACCAATTTCTTGGGATTTGCGGAGCAGGCATTCCTGGATGAAGTAGCTGAAGCAGCTGGAAAAGATCCGATTCAAATGCGCTTGGATTTATTAGCTCGCGTGAAATCAAATCCAGTAGGTAAAATTACCTATGAGGCTGACCGCTTTGCGGAGGTGATCAAGCAAGTAGCTGAGAAGTCTCAATGGAAGAAAAAACCAGGGGTACACCAAGGATTCAGTGTGTATTATTCACACTTCTCCTATGTGGCACAAGTAGCTGAGGTACAAGTAAAAAATGGGAAACCACAGGTAACGCACGTAACTGCTGTAACGGATTGTGGCGAGGTGATTAATTTAAGTGGTTCAGAGAACCAAGTCAAAGGTGCGATCATCGATGGCATGGGCCATGCGATGTTTGCTAAATTGAATTTTCAGGCGGGTGTGACGAGTCCGACCAACTTCAATGCGTATCGCATGATTCGAGGAAATGAAATTCCGAAGATTGATGCGTATTTTGTGGATAATGGCATAAGCCCAACGGGATTGGGAGAGCCGGCTTTGCCGCCTACAGGTGGTTCAATCGCTAATGCGATTTATGCGGCAACCAAAAAACGTTTCTATAAACAACCATTCTATTGATGGCCATTCCCAAAGTTCAATATCTAGATAATCTGCGTGTTACAGCAACCCTTGCGGTATTGCTGATCCATTCGGCCGCAAATGTCTTATTGAACTTTGGGAAAATACCAGATTCCGCCTGGTGGTTTGCCAACCTATATAATGGGGGATTTCGGTATGCCGTACCTATTTTTGTGATGCTCTCTGGAGCATTATTGCTGCCCAGAGAGGAGGAGATAGGCTCATTTTTCAAGAAGAGCTTTCTGCGAATTATCGTCCCTTTTCTTTTTTATAATACCATTTTTACGGTGTTCAATTGGCAAGTCCGTCAGAGTGGCCGACCGCAAAGTTTAACGTGGATTTTTAATCAATTTTTTGAAGGAGCATCGTATCATTTTTGGTACATCTACATGATTGTGGGTGTATACCTATTTATACCTATTATTGGTGCTTGGGTACGTCAGACGCGTGAAAGTCATGTACAGTTCTTTCTAGGTATGTGGCTGGTGACTATTTTGTTCGACAATCCACATTTCCCCGGGCTGAGCCTGCCGGTCAAATTGCCCTATTTTACAGGTTATTTAGGTTATTTAGTTCTGGGTTTTTATTTAGCTAAACATTCATTTTCGCGAATTTTGGCTTGGTCTTTGTTTTTGATTGGTACGCTTTGGACCATGCAAGGTACGTATGTACAATCGCTGGAAGACGGAAAGTTTTATGGGTTGTTATATGCCAATTTTTCGCCGAGTGTGGTCATGTCGACGGCCGGATTGTTTATGCTATTTAAGTCCTATGAGGGAACGATTCCAGGAACAGCTGGCTTTCGAGATTGGATCAGTTCGTACAGTTATGGCATTTATTTAATTCACATCATTGTATTATTTTACTTGGTTAAAATTAAGATTTATGGGGCAATGTGGCACCCAAGTATTGGGATTCCACTAACAGCCTTTACCTGTTTATTGATTTCTGGTGCGATCGTTTGGGTTTTGCGCAAAATCCCTGGGATAAAATACCTTGCAGGATAAGGATTTTTCGTACCTTTCGCGCCTATTGGTTCTAAATATGAGACTATTATTATCATTTGTATTTGTTTTGGTAGGCCAGCTAGCTTGGTCTCAAAATTCAACCATCTCCTCTGGTGGAGTAACTAAGTTGGTGAACGGCCGATATTATTCCCACGTAATTGGTCAGTCCAGTGTCGTGACGGGGACAACGGTCAAGTCGGGCATTACAATCCGCCAAGGTTTTAAACAGCCAAATTTACTTGCACGAAGTATTCAAAAATCAGGGTTGAAGGTACAAACAACCGTTGAAAATCCGATTTCATACACCGTTTTTCCTAATCCATTTGTGGATAAGTTACGCATTCAATTCTCTGAGAAAAGTACCTCAAAAACCTATTTGGTCATCTACGATATCGTAGGAAGTGTTATGTGGGAAGCCACGTATGCTGAGGGAATTACCGAGATTAATCTAACTGATTTTCAGAATTTTCGTCCCGCAAAATATGTCCTGCATGTGGTGCAAACGATGGGTAAGCCTTTTGTGGCTAGTATCGTAAAGGAATAATTATTGGTTGATGATTTTGCCATCCTGCATTTCAATGATGCGTGATGTTTTATTGGCAAATTCATTGTCGTGAGTCACAATTAATAGGGTTTGATGGAATTCTTGCGCTAATTCCTCAAAGGTTTTGAATACGATTTCACTATTTTTTTTATCCAAATTACCGGTAGGTTCATCACCCATGATTAACAATGGATCATTGATTAACGCGCGAGCAATGGCCACGCGTTGTTTTTGACCACCTGATAATTGGTTGGGCATTTTGAGGGCCTCGTTCGAGATACCTAATACCTTCAACTTTTCATAGGCCCGGTACTCTACCTCGGATTCACTGTATTTTCCTAGTTTTAGGCCGGGTAACATGACGTTTTTGAGGACATTGAATTCATTCAGTAAGTAGTGAAACTGAAATACAAATCCGATTTTTTCATTGCGAACACGCGCTAATTCCTTTTCGGATTTCGTCGCCATGGCTACGTTGTCGATGAACAAATCGCCTTGATAGTCGGTATCCATCGTCGAAAGGATATACAAAAGCGTCGACTTTCCACATCCCGATTTACCAATCACCGAAACGAATTCACTTTGATTCAAACTGAAGTTGATGTTGTCTAACACCTTTACCGTCATAGGATCATGAAAGTATTTGGTGATGTTCGTAGCCCGTAAAACTTCTTTGTGAATATGTGCCATGCTTATTTTCCGCGAATGATGATGACAGGGTCGATTTTACTAGCTTTCCGCGAGGGAAAATAGCCTGCAAAATAGGTGGTGACAATGGAAAATATACCCCCAATAATATAAAATGCTGGATTGTAATTAATGGGATAGGTTTTGATCGTGGGTAATGATTCTGTGTTAAATGGGATATTATCGATGATATTGGACATTCCAAAACCCACCAATAAACCTAAGATTCCGCCAAAAATACCAATACTTAACGCTATGAAGATGAAGATAAGGTTCACATCTTTTCCTGAAAAACCAATGGCCTTCATGATGGCAATTGAATCCATTTTTTCATAAATCATCATGTTCAGGATGTTATAAATACCAAATCCCGCGACGATCAATAAGGTAACGCCCACCGCATAGGAGATAATACTACGGACTGAACTTCCGGTTTCAAACTGTGAGTTAGCTTGTTGGATATCAATGGCATCTGTCTCGTAATAGCGCTGATACTCTTTCGCCATGGCTGGTGCTTGCAAGATGTCCTTTAACTTTACTTGTACGTCGGTGATGTAATTATTAGAAACACCCAATAGTTTTTGTGTGGTGCTAATCGAACAATAGCTTTGCACTTTGTCTAAATCTTGTAGGCCTGATTGGAAGTAGCCGACCACCTTGAGTTGCAAGCGTTCGCCTTTACTAGTTGTCACTTGAACGACGTCGCCGATGTTCGCGGCCATTTTATCTGCCACACCTTTGCCTAAAATGATGCTATTCGGTATGTTTTTTAGGTCTAGGTAGTTGCCTCGCGTCACATAATCACTGAACATGAATAGCCGATTTTCTTCATCAGGGTCGATGCCATTGATCACACCTGTTAGGTCAATGGTTCCTACATTATAAAAAACTTGTGCATTGATTTTTGGGGCAACACCTAAAACGCGCGCGTCTTGCTTGATGGCATGCATGATTTGCGCGCTATTGTACAATTCAAGCCGTTGGTTTTTAGGCTTAACCGAATTAACAAAGTTGGCCGAATGAGGCAACATTAAGTCGATTGGCTGGTTTTTGGATACATTGATGTCATGGTAAAGCCGAATGTGCGCAGTTCGGTTCATGATTAAACCGTCCAGTAAATCATTCAATCCATTCATGAAACCCAGCAAGGTGACAAACATCGCTATGGAGAACGTCACACCTACCGCGGCGATCAGCGTTTGTTTCCAGCGGGCGAGCAGTAATGAAATCGATACTTGAACAATTAATTTTAAGTTCATTACTGGGGTTTAATTACTTGGTCTTTGGAGCTAAGTCCGCTTAGAATTTCTGCTTTCTGGAAATCGGTTAGTCCAAGTTTAACAGTACGCGTGGTCCCATCTGCCAGGGTAACTATAGAATCATTTTTCAAGTAGTTGCGCGGTAGAATTAGGGCGTTCTGTTTCGTTCGCAGGATGATGTTCGCTTCAAACGTGACATTTGGATACAGTTTTTCAGGTGCTTTGGTGAAGCTTGCTTCTACGAGAAAAGTTTTGTTGCGCTCGTTCATGATGGAAGCAATTTTGGTCACTTGTGCTTCAAAAACTTGGTTTTTATAGGCGTCAAAGGTGAGCGCAACTTTTTGACCCAGCTTTACTTGAAAGATGTCATTTTCATCCACTTGTAGTTCAAGTATGTAGTTCTGTGTATTTCCTAAAACGGCAATCGGTGTTTGTGGGCTTACGAGTTCCCCTTTCTCTTTTAGTAAGTTGAAAACGGTCCCTTTCACTTGACTTTTTAATATAAAATCTTCGGATTGTCTCGCTGAAATCTGTACGTTTTTCTTTGTTTGTGCTGAACTGAAATTGATTTGTCGGCGCAAATCCGTCAAGCGCTGTTGGGCCGAAACAAAATTAGCCTTCGAACTTTGGTAGTTTAATTCTGCTTGTTCGTAGGCGACCCGGGTGCCTACTTGCTGTGCCCAGAGGGCTTTTTGGCGCATAAATAAACTGGAATCTAATTTCAGTTTCGCTTTCGATGTTTGTACGATGGCTTCAGCTTCAACTAATTTTCCTTGATTATTAGCCTGATCATTGTAGTTGGCAGCCAACTTAGCGTTATCTAAATTGAACTTTTGGGTCTCATTCGACACGCGTAATAGGGGTGTGCCTACCTCAACTGCTTGCCCTTCTTGCACATAAATTTCTTCGATGATGCCACTCACGGAAACAAATGCTTGGTATTGATCGGCAGATTTAATCGTGCCTGACGCGTATATAGATTCGGTGATGTTGCCTGTCGTAGGTGAAATGCTTTCTTCTTTTTTGGAACAGGCCATGAGTAGCCAGAGACTAGCAAAAATGAATGTATGGTTTAATTTCATTTTGCTAAATTAAACTTTTCGCGCAATAGAAAAAATGATATTAGTCGCGAATGCAGCGAATGCTAAATCCGGCGTCTTTATCGTTTGTAGACGAGGTCGAGGTACCACCTGCAGTCGGAATCACAAATCCCCGCGCATTGACGTCCGTGTCACTGGTAGAGCTCCAATAATGTGTTGTGATTCCACGTGCCTGAATGAGTCCATCAGATTGTCTCAGCCAGCCCGCATTATGCAATTTGATGTCAGAAGCAAAAATATTGGCTTCATATCGGTAATTGATTGAAATTGTTCGCCATTCTTGGTAGGTAGGCAAACGCCAGCCAGTACCTAATTCGATCGTGCAAGGGTCTTGAGCGGCGCTCCAATCCGTATTTGTTAAAGTTCGATTTGGCCAAGTAGTGGAAGGTGTTCGTGTCGTGGTATATCTATACCCTGTTTTACTGCCGAATTGCCAATACCAGCCAGCTGCATTTTCGGTTGCATCCGTCGCACTGCTGGGTTGGTTTGTCGATCCGAGGTTTTGTAAAAGCCAACATTTATTTGTGCCGGTGATACTGGAATAGGCGAGTTCATAAGTAATCGTTTTGTTGACCGGAGCGACTCTTCCCGCCCCAGCTACATGGACAACCCGAAGGTTCGTGCAGGGAGGAAGCGCATCTAGTTTACCTGATGGTAACACGCCATCAAGTGTAAAACGTTTGCCTGCTTTATTGACGAATTCGCTTCGCGTATTCGTGATTTTCCCCTCTAGGGTAACTGCTTGGCCTAAGATGATTTGGGGTATGCAAATCAACAAAATGAGTAGTCTAATAGGCATAGTCGAATTGGATACGGTCGCCAGCAACCAAGGTGAAACTGCTATTGTTGGCAGGAATGTACGTAATCACATTCGTTGCCAGTGTATACGCGGTCTTGTCCGTGCGTACGCCATTGATGAACATACGTACTTTGGAATTTGAAACAGGTGTTTGCGTTAATGTAAAAGTTAACTGATTCGTATTAGCTATAAATTGGTCACTTTCATCCGTATCAGGAGCTGATATGGTCCAAGTAGAACCCACTACCTTAAGTACATAGCCGGCTGTGCTTGGCGCTAAACTAGTCACGGCGCCTGTTCCGTTACCAATCAAAAGTGCGCCAGTTGTCAGGGTAGATGCGCCCGTTCCTCCTTGAGCAACGCCCACGGTTCCTGTAGAGGTGAGTACCTTGGAAGCATCTGTAAAGATTACTTTGGAGGCTGTTAATGCACTATTTGTTTGTGATCCGGTTAGCTCGAGGTTTCCGCCAACCGACATATTGCCGCTCGACGTAAGACTAGCAAAGGTTTTAGCCCCCGCCAATGTTTGCGTTCCGGTGGTCATAATGCCGGGATTTGTTGCATCCGCTGGACTAAGACTTATCTCGCCACCTGCTGTAATGGTTAGTGCTTTAGCCGTCGAACTGCCATTCACATTTCCAAGCGTGACCGCCGGCGATGCATTTTCCGCCCCCCAGACTCCCGAGCGTGAGATTAATACTTGCCCATCCGTACCTGGACTAATGGCTGTGACAGCAGATGTTCCGGCTCCCACGAGTAAAGCAGCACTTGTTAGGGTAGAAGCACCCGTTCCCCCTTGTTCAACGCCCACGGTTCCTGTAGAGGTGAGTACCTTCGAAGCATCTGTAAAGATTACTTTGGAGGCTGTTAATGCACTATTTGTTTGTGATCCGGTTACAATAAGGTTTCCGCCAACCGACGAATTTCCGCTCGAGGTTAGACTGGCAAAGGTTTTAGCCCCAGCCAATGTTTGCGTTCCGGTGGTCATAATCCCAGGATTTGTGCCATCTGCTGGACTAAGACTTATTTCGCCACCTGCTGTAATGGTTAATGCTTTAGCCGTTGAACTGCCATTCACATTTCCAAGCGTTACCGCCGGCGATGCATTTTCCGCCCCCCAGACTCCCGAGCGCGAGATTAATACTTGCCCATCCGTACCGGGACTAATAGCAGTGACAGCAGATGTTCCGGCACCTACGAGTATGGCAGCACTTGGTAGGGTGGTAGCACCCGTTCCTCCTTGGACCACGCCCACGGTTCCTGTAGAGGTAAGGACCTTGGAGGCATCTGTAAATATCACTTTAGAAGCTGTCAGTGCACTATTTGTTTGTGATCCGGTTACTACAAGGTTGCCGCCAATTGTCGTATTTCCACTTGTGGCTAAACTGGCAAAGGTTTTAGCCCCAGCCAATGTTTGCGTTCCGGTGGTCATTATGCCAGAATTTGTCGCATCCGCTGCGGTTGGCTGACTCGCCACCCAAGCTGAACCCGAATATGTTACAATATCCCCAGCCGACGATCCTGACAAAGTGTTAAGGCTGCTCGTTCCATTGCCAATAAGTAGACCTCGGCTGGTGAGTGAATTAAGTCCCGTTCCCCCGTTGGCAACAGGTAATACATTAGTTACTTTCGCACTTAGGTCGATAGATCCGGCTAACATCCCATTCGTGATTTTGTTAGCACCAACAGCCGTCACCCCCGCATTGGATATACTAATATCACCCGAAATAGACTGTGCTGCGGCGGCATTGGAAACATTACCGATCCAAATTTTTCCATCCAGTAAAGTAGTTCCCGATGGGCTTGTGGCATTTACGGTTTGAGTTGAGATCGACGTGATTCGACCTTTCGCATCTACTGAAATAATGGGGATTAAACTGGCACTTCCAAAGCTGCCTGACACCACCCCACTATTAGCCAATATCGCCGAAATAGCTCCCGTTCCAGAACCCGTTAGATCACCACTTAAGGTGATGGTTTGATCCCCGGTATTTGACCCGATGATCGAGGCATCATTTCCGACCGTCAATGTCTTTGAAATTGTTCCTCCAACTAGATTAAAACCTGTTCCCAAACTACTTGGACGGACACCATTCACCGATTTATTTGTTAAGTCTTCGGCTCCTGCCAACGTACTCAATGTTCCGGCCGTGGGTAACGTAAGGGAAGTAGCTGCAGTCACGGTCAGGTTTGTGGCATGTGCTCCATTCAAAACCAAATTACCTCCCAGCGTGAGTGTTTTACCCGAATTGTCGATCCCCGTACCACCTTTAGCGGCGGATAAAATGCCTGATATCTTCGCATCTGTCACTGCTCCATCTGCGATTTTTAACGTACTAATGGCATTCGCCGCGATGCTAGGACTAGTTGCCGTTCCCGTGATATCGCCGGCTAATCTAATTTTTCCAGAGGTTGTCGATGAAGCGTCTGGCGTACCACCTGTACTGACGGTATTATCCACATAAGCTTTATTTACGGCATCCGTATCGGCTGAAGGGGCATCTTGTAAAATCACCTTTTTACCTATTCCGAAACTTAAATTGCCACCCATGTTTCCTCCAGAAAGCCGAACGTAACGCGCATCGAGCGCCGCCTGATCGGTACTTATTTCATTCCAGATTGCTCCGTCGTAAATAAAAGTTCGACCATTGTTGGAGGAAGTCGGATCTGCTGAAACAATGTATATGTCACTGTTTGTCGGGGAGCCAACAGCGGTAAAAACCCCACCATTATATATGCCTGTATATGTTCTGCCATATAGAATAGCTACATTTCCGCTACCGTCTGGCGTGATGCCATTGACCTTTTGAACGGCACCCGTGACGTCACTAACGGGTATGGCACTAATGGAGAAGAATGGATTTCCTGCTTTGACATAGCCTGAGCTCATGCTGTTCGTTCCTAATCCACCATTAGCCACTGCAAATACCGTGGATCCAGATATCGTTCCATTTAAGACCGGACTTGTAATTGTTGGGTTGGAAGCGCGCACCAAATTCCCACTGCCTGTCGTATTTAACGCTGCTGGACTAGCCGTGCTCCCACTGAAATTCCCTAAAACCGTACCATTGGCCAACAAAGGTAAATTGCCTAATGTAATGTAATTCGCTGCGCCAAATTTGTCATCCACATAGGTTTTGACTGCATTTTGTGTTGGGAATAAGGTCGTACTCGTCCCTAATGCGGCATCGGATTTATTGGCCGTATTTTCTTTTAAGTTCAGCGCGGTTAAGGTGGCTCCACCCACCGAACTACTAACTGCTAAATCCACATAGGTTTTTACGGCTTTTTGACTCGCATAATAGGTGTCACTGGGCGTTGAATTTCCTAGGTCAGTCGCGGTAGATTTATTGGCTATTAATTCTGCCCCAGTAATTTGTGCGACCGGGATGCTGGTAGAGGCCGTGTAGGCTGAGGTACCATTTCCATATAAAAAACCGGTCAATGTTCCCGCTGTTCCACTGCCTCCATGTGAAGCTGTGATCGTTTCAGTCACATTAGCTGCATTTCCGGCAATGTTTCCCAAAATTTTTGAGCCACTTACTTGGTCAATTTTTTCATTTGTTACCGCACCGTTTAATATTTTAATGGAGGTAACGGCATTATTCGCAATCGAAGGAGAAACAGATGTTCCACTCAAATCTCCGGCTAATTGAACAATTCCCTTAACCGTTGTGCTGGCATCCGAAACACTTCCATTGCTTATTTGAGTATCCACATAATCCTTGATCATTTTCACAGAAGGGTACTTGGTCGTAGATAATGCATCCGCACCGATATTATTTGATTTATTGGAGGCGATTTCTTTGCCTGCCAGACCAATAACAACCGGTAGTGTAGAGGTACCACCCAAATCACCCGCCAACTGAACAATACCTTTTGAAGTCGTACTGGCATCTGATACACCACCGATACTAATTTGGGTATCTACATAATCTTTAATCATTTTCACGGAAGGGTACTTGGTCGTGGAAAGCGCATCCGCATTTATGTCATTTGATTTATTACTGGAGATTTCTTTACCAGCGAGGCTAGGAACTAAGGGAGCTGTCGCCGTTCCTCCAAGATCTCCTCCTAATTGAATGATTCCTTTGGCGCTCGAGCTCGCATCATTGACGGATAGTGCAGCAATGGAATTTTGAACAAAAGCTGTGGTGGCCACTTGCGTTGAGTTTGTGCCATTGCTTTGGGTAATGGCCACAGTCCTGCTAGGTAATTGAGGGATGCCCGTGAAAATTGGGGAGTTTTTGTCTGCTTTGGCATTTAAATCTGCGGCTAATGCGGTACCCAACGTGGCCTGATCCACATAAATTTTTACCGCTTTCGCCGATGGATATTTGGTGTCCGAAGTACCATCTGCGGTAATGTCAACGGTTTTATTACTTAAAATTTCTTTTTGAGAAAGTCCCGGCACGGTAGGATTTGTCGCGGTGCCGGCGAGATCACCGGTTAGCTGAACTTTTCCAGGGGCCAATGTCGTTGCATCCGGTGCCCCAGAAACCACCACTTGGCTAATCGCTTGATCCACATAGGTCTTAACGGCTTGTTGGCTCGGATACGCCCGATTACTCGGATTCGCGTTCCCCAAATCCGTGGCCGTCGATTTATTGCTTAACGATTCATACGAACCACCTAAACTATTGAATTGATTGATCATTTGCGCCCGCTGTTCATTCAGCTGGTTGGTCAACGTTGTGTAATTTTGATTCACTTGATTTTGAACCGTACCTACCGTTTTGTTCGACGTAATCAATGCGTTTTCTTGCGCCTCGATGCGCGTATCTTGTGTACTGATACGTTTTTCTAGACTAAGTCGCTGGGTTTCCAATAGGACAAATTGACTCGTTGTCTTGAGTTCATTTGCCACCATTTTATCTTCCAAGGGTTTTAAATCCTTAGAAATTAAATACCCCGGATCATTTTCAAAATGGGATAATTTTTTGGGGGCATGTTGCACATTCGCATATTCTACGGATGAGGCATATAATGCATACGGGGAGTAGTTAAATGTCTGATTACTAACCTCAACGAAGCTAGATTCATTTTCAAATTTAACAGCCACCACGAGTGACTTGACTTTTGCATCCCATACCAATGCACTCCATTGGCGATATACCGCATTGCTTGACTGCGTATTTCCGGTACCTATTGTCAAATTGACCAAGCCAAAATCATCTGTTTTGGTTTCATGTGTCTCCTCAAAGTCAGTGACATTTCCTGTTTTTATCGTAAATCGAATCGTGACTTTTGCTTGAACAAGGACTTGATTTTGAATAAATGTGCCCGGTATTTCAACGGGTTTGGGATTCAAGATCACCGCTTGGTAATTGATTCCCGTATTTTGCGCCCAGCTGTTCCATCCTAGGAATAGCACGATCAGCGTGCTGATAAGTTTTTTCATATGAATTAGTGGGATTAGTTAGGGAAAAGGCGAATGCCAACGAACACCGTCGCTGGTTGGAATGCCAATAAGGTGCCATGTACCTCGGACACCCCCATGCTTTTCATCGACTGAAATCCGAGGTGAAGTCCAGCCATCGAGTTGATTCGGTAGTTCAGTTGGACTACATAACCAGCCAAAACCTGCAACCCATTGAATTGTGAGTCTGTCCGCAAATCCAATAGTTGGGTATCCAAGCGTTGGGTCCCTTGAATGAGGGATTGTCCATTCAATTTGCCCAATACCTCCACTGAAGTTTTTTTGCTAATAGGAAGCTGAAATCCGGCGTGTAAACCAATTCCTACATATTCAGTTTGATAGGCGAATTGATTAATTCCCACATTGCCTGCTGCATTATATTGGTCTGAAGATAATTGGACACCTAACCGAAGCATACTCACAAGTTTTGCTTGCGTCTGGTGATTGCTAAAGTAAACGGCAGATTTATTGGTTTTAAGGAGTAGTTTCGACGTATCTAAAAGGACTTTTTGATAGCCTATTTCCAAGTGTCTTCCAGATGATGGACGTAAAGCATCCAACGTGTTTCCTTCTGAATTTGTAAATTGGTATTGCGTCAGGTTGGTGCCTACTTGAATCGACCAGTTTTGAGCATGAAGCGGTGGAGAAATGGCTAATAGCCAACTAATGCCTACAAAGACTACATGAGTCCATGCGGCTGGGGAGGATAAATTCATTAATGTATTTTTTAGAACTAGGTTGGTAATTCGAAATTAGCGAATTTTAGCGTGTAAAAAAGATATAAACTTATAATTGAGACCAAATTGACATGAAAATTACGACTGCGATTGATTATGCGGAATTGAGCCAATTGGCCAGCGCGAGTATTTTGAGTTCTGTGCGTGCAAATCCATCTTTGTTTTTTTGTGCTGCCACCGGTGGATCGCCCACAGGCATGTATGCGGAAATGGCGAAACATGCGGAGGATTTTACACAGATGCGTGTCATGAAAATGGATGAGTGGGGAATCATTCCTTCGGAACATCCGGATTCATGCGAATCATATTTACACAAGCATTTATTGGGACCTTTGGCCATACCTGAAACGAGGTATTTCGGATTTGATACGAATATGGCGGATACGGATTCAGAATGCCTTCGGATGCAAGGAGTCATCGCGCAACAAGGTCCTTTTGATATTTGTATTTTGGGTTTAGGTAAAAATGGGCATATCGCATTTAATGAGCCAGCACCATTTTTAAATCCCAAATTTCATAAAGCTACTTTGGCAGCATCAACGATCCAGCATGATCCAGCGTTATCGCAAGGTGCTGAACCGGCATTTGGTTTATGTGTGGGTATGGAGGAAATCTTGCAATCGAAAAAGATTATTTTCTTAGTGACAGGAAATGGTAAGGAAGCGGCATTCAAACAGATTATGACGAAGCAAATCACGACGGATTGTCCAGCTTCATTTTTGTGGTTGCACCCGAATGTGGAGTGTTATACGACGGTTAAGTATACATGATTTGATACATCGCTTGGGTTCAATAACCAAGCTAGTTGTCGAGTCTATAAAGGTATTTTCAATCGAATAAATTATACCTTTTCTGAGTGCGAGTACCTTTGGAAAACTAGAAGGATAACTATTTGTCTTTCAGCATATTATTTGATGTAGCATTCGCCAGTTGAAAGTACTATGGACATTTTTTCAAAAGTGCCATTTAGTTATTTTTTAGGTTAAATTTTGGTTACCCAAAATAAAATGGTAAAATTCGGAGAATTAATTAGATAACATTAGCTTAATATTAATGTAATCTAGTGACCATTATACCAATATACATTTGCCTTTTAACCAATTTAATCAACCTATTTATGAGACTACTCGTACGCACTTGTGCGCACAAGTTAATGACACAAAGCCGTCATGCGGTTTTTCTATTAACTAGCGCAATTCTGTTACTCTGTTTGCAAACCAATGTGGTTTATGGACAAGG
>JACCDW011989226.1_pt1 | contig 14954 bp, 22 predicted proteins | sample 7449781 | NCBI WGS metagenome assembly JACCDW01 (sample SAMN15323449, study PRJNA562643) | freshwater metagenome | isolation source: river surface water | place: USA:Blue River Watershed | collected 2017-08-18
ATTGGGACTAATGAGGGGGAAAGTTTGCAGGAATATGTAGACTTGTATGAAAAAATATACGCCTTTGAACCAGATCCAGAAGTTTTTAAAAATTTGGTAAATAGATTTTCAGATAAAAAAAATATTATATTTGTAAATGCAGCTTGTTCAGATAATGAAGGTACAACTACATTATATGTAACTGAAAATAGACATTCTACATCTTTGTCTGAATTATCTGATTTTTCTTTGCAGTATGGATTTTCTGGGGGAAAGGCTTCCTTTAAAACATTCGAGGTAAGAACTATAAACTTGCTTAATTTTTTGAATGAGCAAAATATAGATTATATTGATACTTTAATTACAGACTGTCAGGGCAGTGATTTGTCAATTCTAAAAACTATTAAGTCATTTATAGATGAAAAAAAGATTGGTGAAATATTTTGCGAAACTCATGGCAATTCTGTAGTTCTTTATGATACATTAAATAATCAATTTGATGGTTTTAAGGATCTACTATCTGAAAATTATATAATTAAAGATTTTTATCTTGATGGTAAACTAATGTCAAAAGATACAGAACCTTTTGTTGAATGGGATACACATTGGATGTTGAAGAATGATATCATTTAATTATCTTGGCAATCTTGGACGTCTGGGAAATCAAATGTTTCAGTATGCCTCTTTGAAGGGCATAGCAAGAAATAGGGGATTTAATTTCTGCATACCTCCACAATCTACTTTTGGATTGCATGATTTGAATGTTAAAAATTCAGATTCTAGTATCTACATATTTCCAAAATTAAATCCAGATGATATTAACATTACATCAAATCCTGTCAGAAATGAATCCTCATTTTCATTTGACTTTGATTTGTTTAATAGTTGCGATGATGATATTGATTTAATGGGGTATTTTCAGAATAAAAAATATTTTGAAAATATTGAAGATGAAATTAGAGAAGAATTTTCATTTTCCAGTGAAGTTAATGATTTGTGTGGCGAATATGTGAATAGTATATCTAGTAAAAATGAACTTATTTCTCTACACATAAGAAGGGGTGATTATCTTTATCTTAGCGACCATCACCCCCCTTTAGAAATAGATTACTATGAAAGGGCTTTGCAAAAAATAAAAAGTAATGCTGAGGTATTAATTTTTTCGGATGATCCAGAATGGTGTAAGACACAAAAATTGTTTTCATCTGATAGATTTTTAGTTTCTGAATCTAATAATTCAGTTTATGATTTGTGTCTAATGACTATGTGTTCTCATCACATCATTGCTAATAGTTCTTTTAGTTGGTGGGGAGCTTGGTTATCAAAAAGTAAAAATGTCATTGCCCCAAATCAGTGGTTTGGTCCTTCTTTAAAACACCATGATACATCAGATGTTTATTGTAGCGAGTGGCAAGTTATATGAAATTAAATGGATATTTTGATAGAATCTTCTGCATTAATCTAGATTCTAGACCTGATAGGTGGGAGTCAGTATCAGAACAATTCTCTAAACATTCAATAGATGTTGAAAGAATATCTGGAATTGATGGATCAAAAATGAATCTTGAATTTCCCCCAGAAATTAAAGAGGGTGCTGTTGGATGTGCATTGTCTCAGTTTTTTGCCATTAAGTATGCCAAGCAATTGAATCTAAAAGATTTTCTTCTTTTGGAGGACGATGTAGAGTTTCATGAAAATATAAATGAATTATTTTCGAAACATATTCATGAAGTTCCTTTTGATTGGGATATGCTATATCTTGGTGGACAACACTTTCATGGCATGAATCTACAGAAAGTTTCGGAGCATATTTATAAGTGTGAGTATACTTTAGCAGCACATTCAGTTGCATTTAATCATTCTGTTTATGATAGATTTATAGATAACCTAATTGATATTACTAAACCATGCGATATTCATTATGCAGAATCACATAAGGAGATAAATGCATATGTCTTTATTCCACACTTAACTTGGCAAAAAGAAAGTTATTCTAATATTGAAAAGACATATGTTGATTATACATTTTTGAAGGACCATAGATATCCTCAGTGGGGTAAGCCATGAAAAAAGTATTATCATATTGTGTATATGGAGATATTCCAAAATATACAATAGGTGCTATAAAAAATGCTGAAAGTAAAAATGATTATTTCCCAGATTGGGAAATTAGAATGTATCATGATGATACAGTTCCTGTAGAAATTTTAAATAGATTAGATAAACTTGATGTTAATTTAGTGAATGTGTCTACAGACACATCAGGAATTTATTATCCAACTAAGGAAGATTCTAAAACATATGGAATGTTTTGGAGATTTGTTCCAGCAGGAGATTCTGATATAGATTATTTTGTATCTAGAGATACTGATTCTAGATTTTCTGAAAGAGAAGTTCTTGCTGTGAATGAATGGATTGAATCAAATAATCCATTTCATATTATTAGAGAGCACCCTTGGGGACATACTTGGGTCATTAATGGTGGAATGTGGGGATGTGAAGGTGGATTTATTGAGGATATAGATCAATCAATTAAAGATTATTTAAAAGTCAGTAAGTGGTCACATGAACAAGCTGCAGACCAATGGTTTTTGAAGGAATGTATTTATCCAGTAGTGAAAGATTATTCATTCATTCATGATGAGTTTATAAATTATGAAGGAAGATCTGTTGCAATCAAAAGGGATAGATCTTTGGATGATTTTGCTTTTATTGGTGAACCATTTGATGAGAATGAAAATTATGATCAATCTCATAGGGATTTAATTAAAAAATATTACAATAGGGGAAATTAAAAATGAAATGTTTAGTGACTGGTGGTGCAGGATTTATTGGTTCAAATCTTGTAGATGAACTTGTAAATCTTGGGCATGAAGTTGTAGTAATTGATAATGAATACTCAGATGTTCATGAACAATTTTATTGGAATGATAAAGCTAAAAACTATAAGTATGATATTTGCGATTATGACAAAACACGTCCACTCTATGATGGTGTAGACTGTGTTTTTCATCTAGCAGCAGAGGCAAGAATTCAACCTTCAATTGAAAATCCAATTCAAGCTGTTACTATCAATTCTGTAGGAACCTGTACTGTTCTTCAATGTGCCAGAGAGTCTGGTGTGAAGAGAGTAATGTATTCATCCACTTCTTCTGGGTATGGAATGAATCAATCTCCAAATATTGAAACTCAACCAGATGATTGTTTGAATCCATACTCAGTCTCTAAAGTTAATGGGGAAAAACTGTGCAAAATGTATACTCAACTTTATGGACTCAGAACAATTGTATTCAGATATTTCAATGTGTATGGGGAGAGGCAACCTCTAAAGGGTCAATATGCTCCAGTGATTGGAATCTTTCTTAGACAGAGGAATGATAATGAACCACTGACAATTGTTGGAGATGGGAATCAGAGGAGAGATTTTACACATGTTAGTGATGTGGTAAGTGCCAACATTCTTGCAGCAACAAAGGAAGTGGATGATGATGCATTTGGGCAAGTTTATAATGTTGGTACAGGCACTAATTATTCTGTAAACCAAATAGCAAGAATGATTAGTCAAAATACAGTAAACATTGCGCCTAGACCTGGAGAATCTAGAGTTACTCTTGCAAATAATCAGAAAATTAAAAGAACATTCGGGTGGGATCCTAAAGTTAAATTAGAAGAATGGATTAAAGATCAATGACTGATACTTCTACAGTAAAAAAGAAATTAAAAGGAATAGGACATGTTCTTTGGATTAACTTGGATACTGAAGTTGATAGAAAAAAGCACATGGAAGATTTGTTTAATTTCTATGAAATAGAAAATACTAGAATCTCTGCTGTTGATGCTAGAGGAGATAATGATGTAAGTGATCTTCTTGTTGGTAGATATCCTGAACTAGTAACTCAAGGTGAACTTGGGTGTACTATGTCTCATCTAAAGGCTATCAAGCATTTTTATTATGAAACTGAATTTGATCATATTATTATATGTGAAGATGATATAGTTTTTGATACTGTTCCTTATTGGCCATTTACTTGGAGTGGCTTTATGGCACAAGTTCCATATGATTGGGATGTTATTCAGTGTGCTATTACTAGCACTAAAAATTTAAGAGCAAATCTTCATCCACGCCTCATCAATGATTTTTGCGCTGCCTTTTATGTAATAACTAGGCATCATGCAGAAAAAATAATCAAACTTCATTGTAGGGGTGATAAGTATAGGCTAGATCAAAATTTAAAACCCAGAGCAGTTTCTGAGGAGATTGTTTATAATACAGGAAGAACATACTCTATGCCACTTTTTGTTTATAGGTATGATTTTGATTCTGGTATTCATCAGGATCATATAGAAATATTTCACAAAAATAATGTAAATGGTGTTTTGAATTTTTGGAAAAATAGACCTCCTGAAATGGACACCAAACAACTTTTAGATTATGATTATTATGGGTTCTGGGAACCTCTTGTTGGTTAGGAAATCAAAACATAAAAAAGTATAAATGCCTACTAATTCACCTTGACCTAGGACATTTTTTGCTATATACTGATGAAACAATTCTTAATAAAACTTCAATGACTGTTACAACTAATGAATTTGGTCAACAAAACATGTTTGCTAAAGAACCTGTGATGCATTATGATGAAAACTATGGCATGTATACTGCCAATGAAATTCGTGAAATTACAAATGGTCGTTGGGCTATGATGGGATTTGTTTCTGGTCTTATTTCTTATGCCATCACTGGCAAACTTTTCTTTGGTATTTTCTGATAGGAGGTAATCGAAAATGGAAAAAATCTTTACTGAAGCAGCAGAACGTCTTAATGGAAGACTTGCAATGATTGGATTTGTTGCTGCAGTTGGTGCGTATTTGGTGACTGGTCAAGTCATTCCTGGAATCTGGTGATGACTGAACTATTGTTCACCGTAACAAGCATTGGATTTCTGGTGCTTCTATTTCATTCTATTAATAAAATTAGTGAAACTTACTGATGTTTAATATTTTTAAATCTAAATCTGAAAAAACTATGGAGGGTAAAATGCGTAAAGAAGGTTATGAAGTTCCTGAAGTTGAATTTGTATTTCGTGAAGCAGGTGAGTTTGTAACTCGCAAGACTTCTGAACTCTTCAACAACAAACGAGTTGTTATTTTCTCACTGCCTGGTGCATTTACTCCTACTTGTTCAGCATATCAACTACCTGGATTTGAGGAGAACTACGATGAATTTGCTGCACTTGGCATTGATTCTATTTACTGCATTTCTGTTAATGACGGCTTTGTTATGAATGCCTGGGGACAAGACCAGAATATTGATAAAGTAAAACTCATTCCTGATGGGAATGCATACTTCACTCGTGGTATGGGATACCTTGTTAAGAAGTCTAATCTTGGTTTTGGTGATCGTTCTTGGAGGTATGCTGCTGTAGTAGATAATGGTGTGATTGAAAAAATCTTCGTAGAAGCTGGTTTCAGTGATAATGCAGACACAGATCCTTATGAAGTTTCTACTCCAGAGAATGTCCTTCAATATGTGAAGTCAACTGTAAGAGAGACAGTTCCTGTCTGATAAAAATTTAAAATAATTTTTACTCTGCTATCTAAATAGATGGCAGAGTTTTTTTGTATATGCCTAAGGGTACATTGACAAAGGATATAATTAAAGTTGAAGTTTTGAAAATGAAAAGAGAGTTATGCTTAGAGAGAGTTGATTGGAATGATGATCCAAAAAGATTAGCACATAAATATTTGAATAAAATTCTAGACAAAATAGCAGAATATAGGGAGTAAGATATGAAAATAGATCTTCACAATTTTTTTAGATATTATGATGAAAAGAATCCCAAGCATGTTGCTGCTGTAGAGCAACTTGAAAGAGATTTGGACAATTCTCCTCTTATGGATGATTCTTCAAATTGGGTCAGAATTTATAGAACTAAGATAGAATCCCCCACCTCAGGAATTCCAAATGTTCTTAATGTTCCATTCTTTCCCCAGACTGATAATTATAGAGATCCTGAAAGAACCTGTAATTCATCTGCCTGTGCTATGGCATTAGAGTATTTTAAACCAGGAACTCTTTCTGGTGCTAAGGGAGATGATGCCTATGTTAGAAAAGTATTTTCTATTGGCGACACAACTGATCATTCAGTTCAAACCAAAGTTCTTGAGAGCTATGGTATTAAGTCACGCTTTAGTTACAATCTTAGTTTTGCTGATCTTGATAATGAGCTTGCAAATAGGAAACCTGTTGTTATCGGGTTCTTTCATCGTGGTCCTCTATCTGCTCCTACTGGTGGGCACATGGCTGTAGTTATTGGAAAAAGGGGAGAGGACTATGTTATGAATGATCCTTATGGCAGCCTTAATGATGGATATACTGGCCCTGTGTCTAATGGTAAGGGTGTAGTTTATAAAAAGTCAGAACTTGCTCGTAGATGGTGTCCTGCTGGTAACGATGGTTGGGGTAGGATTTTTGATGCAGTAAAAAAGTAGAAAGTTCTATGGAAACTAAATTAATTTTCTTCTTCCAATTTAGTTTTTAGTGCAATTACAGTAGTAAGAATAGCTAACAATGTATCATATCCCCTTCTTTCGGATTCTTTACAGTCTGAAGGAGGGGGATTTTTTAATCCTCCTAGAACATTTGCATGATTAATAGTTCCTGGGATCATAAAATTGCATGTGATAAAATTTCCTGCAACAAACCCTATAATAGAGCAACAGACTATGAAGATCAGTTTATTTAAGATTGAACTTGACTTTTTTTCTGCCTCTTTTTGCTGGCCTTTTGATGAACCTGCTGACTTCTGTTGGTTGTTGCTTTGCCCTAGTCCTCCTATTTTCATTGAAAATACCCTCGTTAGTTATTAGCCTCATAACTATTAACGCAATGAGAAATATTTTTTTCATTGTTAAACTATTTACTTTCCTTTATTTTTTATCTAGTAATAGTATGTATATTATGCAATAAAGTGTTCCTAAAAGAATTACTCCAAGACCTATAGAAACATCCCATGGAAATTGATTCATAATTTATTCTCTTCTTTATGGATCCAAGTTTTTAATTCTGCAATATATTTCCTAAGCATTTCTGCCTTTTCAAGATGCCAAGTATCACCACTCTTGAAGTATTCTTGAGTGTGATTGTCAATTGCTTTTAATATATTGTGTATAGGGGCATTCCAAGGTTCACGCTTGGGCGTATTCCATTCCCTTGGCATACATCACTTTCTTTTACCCCCATTCTTTGCCTTTCTAGCAGTAGCATTCCCACAGTTTTGCTTAGCATTAGCAGACTTACCTTTCTTGCTCTTAGGTTTTGCCATCAGAAATACTTATTGTTCCTTTGTATTTAGGACATTGACCAGAGATTCTTAATGTGTTATGATAAATACAACAACAGGTTAAGAAATGTAAAGTTTATTAACCTGTTAAGTGCCCTACCGAGACTAATGGGCACTCTAAATCCGTCTCTAATCTTGCCTTCACTTGGGGGTAGTGAAGGAAAATAATGTAAAAGAGTAATCCCTATACTCATACTTATTTCCTTTAGGTACTAATGACTGCTACTATTTCACAACAACGTTCTAATTCTACTTGGGAGCAATTTTGTTCTTGGGTAACTTCCACCAACAATCGTCTTTATGTTGGTTGGTTTGGAACTCTTATGATTCCAACACTTCTTGCTGCTGCTATTTGCTTTCTAGTTGCTTTTGTTGCAGCACCACCTGTAGATATTGATGGTATTCGTGAACCTGTTGCTGGTTCACTTCTTTATGGTAACAACATCATCTCTGGTGCTGTTGTTCCAAGTTCCAATTCTATTGGACTTCATTTTTACCCAATCTGGGAAGCAATGAGTCTTGATGAGTGGCTTTATAAATAATATTGGGTCACTTTAAACTGGGTGAACTGCTGGAAAGCTAAGTTTTCTATGAAACATAAACACCACCTTACTCCAAAATATCTTGGTGGTTCTGATGAACCTCAAAATCTTGTTGAAGTTTCTCCAACTCAACACGCTATGTTTCATTATTGTAACTGGTGTCTTTGGGGAAATGAAGAAGACAAAATTGCTTGGAGAGCACTTGCTGGTTATTCCAGTAAAGAGCAAGTAATAGAGCAAGTTCTTTCACTTGCTGGTAAAAAAGGTGGTAAGGTTGCTAAAGAAAGCGGACAACTTAAATCCGCAGCACTTAAACAACCTAAAAGTGTTAGGCAAAAGATTGGTAAAAATCTTATCAATTATGCCTATAAAAATCCAAAAAATGCTACACAAGAAACTCTTACTAATAGAAAGTGCAGTAAAGTATTTCATATTTACGAAAAACTAACTGAAAGAACTATTGGTAATCATATTGGAGATGTAGTTTTTAATCCAGAAGAAGATAAAACACTTAAAACTGTGTGTTCTATTATTTTGGATAAGTATGGAATACAAGTTAGTCCATCACATCTCAACAAAGTTTCTAATGGAAATAGACTTTTAACTAGTGGTATTTCTTGTAGTTGGATTATAGAAAATATGCCAATCAGCAGCCAAGCCACAGACGATACTTCTGTGGAAGGTTCAGAGACTAGTCGGTTTTCCAAGCGTGGAATGTAATACGACATTAGCGCCCAGCACCTTAATAAAATAAGGTGAAGATATAGTCCAGTCCATATGGAAACATATGGTTACCCCCGACTGCTATAATGGGGGTCCTTACCAACTTGTTGTGTTCCACTTCCTCATCGGTATCTTTGCCTATATGGGTCGTGAGTGGGAACTTTCTTATCGCCTTGGTATGCGTCCTTGGATCTGTGTAGCATATTCAGCACCTGTTGCTGCTGCATCTGCTGTGTTCCTTGTTTATCCTTTTGGTCAAGGTTCTTTCTCTGATGGTATGCCTCTGGGTATCAGTGGCACCTTCAACTTCATGCTTGTATTCCAAGCAGAACACAACATTCTAATGCATCCATTCCATATGCTTGGTGTTGCTGGTGTGTTCGGTGGATCACTGTTTAGTGCTATGCATGGTTCTCTGGTAACTTCTTCACTCGTTCGTGAGACCACTGAAACTGAGTCCCAGAACTAAGGTTACAAGTTTGGTCAAGAAGAAGAAACCTACAACATTGTTGCGGCACACGGGTACTTTGGTCGTCTCATCTTCCAATATGCTTCGTTTAACAATAGTCGTTCTCTGCATTTCTTCCTTGCTGCTTGGCCCGTCGTGGGTATTTGGTTTACCGCTCTTGGTGTATCTACTATGGCGTTCAATTTGAATGGCTTCAACTTCAACCAGTCTATTGTGGATGGTGGTAATCGTGTGATTCCTACCTGGGCAGATGTTCTCAATCGTGCTAACCTTGGTATTGAAGTGATGCACGAACGCAATGCACATAACTTCCCTCTAGACCTTGCTAGTGCTGAAGTAACTCCTGTTGCTCTTACTGCACCTTCTATTGGTTGATATATAACTGAATATACCTTATGATAAGGGGACCCTAGAGGTCCCTTTTTTATGTTTATAACATTGGCAATTTTTATTTTTATTGGTCTTTTCCTCTTCCTAATATCTTTAGTATAAGACTTATGATCACAACAAATACTCCATATAAACTAGCAGAAATAATTAGAGATACTTGGCCTCAACTTTATAGACAAAAGAAGTTCTCTCTAAAAATAACTTCTATAGATAGTAAAGATAACATGGCAAATTGAAATGAAAGTATGTCGTGTGGTATTTTCCACAAATAGAATAGAATTTCTTAATAAAACATTTAGATCTACGAAAAAATTTGATTTTACTGGACTGGATGTACACCACCTGTTTATTGATGACTACCCTCTAGGGAGAGATGATAAGTTTATAGAAGAATTAGCATCTCATTATGGATTTAATGAGATTATTCTTCATAAGGAAAACAAAGGAATTACAAAAACTTGGCAAGAACTTTTTGATTTGGTGAAGGAAAGAGATTATGATTACATTCTACATCATGAGGATGATGTAGAATTAATGTACCCACTAAAAGTCTTGGATTTAATTGAACTTCTTGAACAAGATAAAACTCTTTCCCAGGTACAATTGAAGAGAAATAATTGGTATGATTATGAAACTGAAGAGGTTGGACCTAAAGATAGTGATGTTGTATTTAAAAATTATAGGTATGAGAAAGCAACTCCTTATTTTTGGATGCTAATGTCCCTATATCCAGCATGGATTGCCAAAGAACCTATATTGCAAGAAACAGGATATAATCCATCAGAATCTGTAATTGCAAATTATCTTTTACAGAAATATAATATAGGTGCTGGATTATTAAAATCTGAGAATGGAGGTATCATGGTCAACCATATAGGTGAATATTTTCATGGTAAAAGAGTTGCAGAAAATGAACCTGGGTGGGAAGGATTTAAATTTATCAATCCAGACATTAAGTATTGTTCAAAAACTGGAGTGATTGTGGAATGAATGTCAACCTAATAGTGGCAGATAATTTTTATGATGATCCAGATCAAACAAGAGAGTTTGCTTTATCGCAAGAATTTTCTGTGAGAGGAAATTATCCAGGATTAAGGACAAAATCTTTTTTAAATGATAGTCACAAAAAAGTAATCAATTCCCTAATTAACTATGCTGGAGGCGAAGTAACTGATTGGCTTTTAGATGAAAATGGTGATGGGTACACTGGAGCATTTCAGATATGTACTTCTATGGATAGAACATGGATTCATTCTGACTACAACAATATGTGGGCAGGAGTTTGTTATTTAACTCCAAATGCTCCTTTGTCTGGTGGGACTGCTTTGTATATGCACAAGGAGACTAAAAGTAGGAAGTCTATAGGGTCCGTTGACTATGGATCTGATGCCTATGACTATACTAAGTGGGAGGTTGTGGATAGAGTGGCAAACGTGTATAATAGGTTGATCCTCTATCCAGGAAATCTATTTCATGCTTCTGTAGATTATTTTGGATCTGATCTTCAAACAGGAAGATTATTTCAAACATTTTTCTTTAATACTAGATATTGACTATGAATAAAAAAACTAAAATCTGCCTGAATACTATGGCAGGTAATGAGGAACATGTTGTCCTCAGGATGCTTGAATCTTGCTACAAGTATATTGATTATTGGGTGATTCAATGCAATGGTACAGATAGAACTCAAAGTATGATTGAAGAGTTCTTTAAGGAAAAAAATATTCCAGGATTTACCTATAATACTACCTGGAAGTGTCATGGATGGAACAGGGACGACACTGTTCAAAAATGTTTAAGTGCAGATCATGGGTGTGATTGGATTCTAAGAGTTGATTGCGATGAGCAACTTCAAGTAGATGATGATTTTGATTGGAGTATTTTTGACGATACTTCAGTTCATAGTTGGAATATTACTGGTCATTCTCCAGGATCTTATTACTTTAGAACATGGATGTGGAATGCAAAACTTCCTTGGAGGTTTTATCATGATACTGCTCATGAAAGAATTTATCTCCCAGATTTGGGAGAGGGATTTCAAAGAGTCAATCTCCCAATGTCCTTTAAACATATTCTAACAAATGATGGAGTTACTTGGTCCAATCCAACTAAATTTTTAAGTGATGCTCTTAAACTTGAAAACCAAACAATTTCAGAAGGAACTCTTTTAGAGAATACCTATCACTTTTTCTATGTTGGAAAAAGTTATAATGACTGTTATGGGAATCCAGATTTTCCTCTTGGATATGAGCACCAAAAAGAATATGCAAGAAGATGTATTTTTTATTTTGAACAACTTGTTAAGCATGTAAATATCAACTATCAGGATGACATGATTTATTATGCTCAATATCTAGCTGGAAATGCATATAAGTTTTGCAAAGAATATGACAAAGCAATTCAGGCATATAAAGATGCAGAAAGATATTGTCCAAGAAGAAATGAACATTTTTGTGGATTGGCAGAAACTTATTGGGAAATGGGGGATTATGAAAACATGTTGTTCTATACCAACATTCTCATGAAACCAGAAAGAAAAAATCCATTTCCAGATTTTTGCTTCTTAATTCATAATGGTGCATATAATGATACTGGGGAGTATGCTAAGTATCTTCATGATGTAGCCTTGTCCAATGTATGATTATCTGATAGTTGGATGTGGATTATTTGGATCCACATTTGCAAGACTTGCCACAGATTCTGGCAAGTCTTGTTTAATTATTGATAAGAGATCTCACATAGCTGGTAATTGCTTTACTAAGAATGTGGAGGGAATTAATGTTCATGCATATGGACCTCACATATTTCATACTAGCAATAAAGTTGTATGGGATTTTGTGAATAGATTTATAGAATTTAATCATTATATTCATTCACCTAAAGCTTGGTATAAGAATAAAATGTATTCTTTACCATTTAACATGAATACATTTTATGAATTGTGGAATACAATTAATCCACAACATGCAAAACTCATAATAGAATCTCAAAAGTTTAGGGGAACCCCCAAAAATCTTGAAGAGCAAGCATTATCTCTTGTTGGAAGTGACATATACGAAACTTTAATCAAAGGGTATACAGAAAAGCAGTGGGGAAGATCTGCACAAGATCTTCCTTCATTTATTATTAAAAGACTTCCTCTAAGATTTACTTTTGATAATAATTACTTTAATGATAAGTATCAAGGAATTCCTATAGGTGGATACACTAAAATGTTTGAAGGTATTTTGGATGGGATACCTGTTGAACTAAAGTGTGATTATTTTTCTGATCCTGAATACTATAATTCCTTGGCAAAAAAAGTTGTTTATACTGGTTGTATAGATGAATTTTTTAATTATGAATTTGGAAAATTGCAATATAGATCCTTAAAGTTTGAAACTGATATTTTGGATGTTGATAATTTTCAAGGAGTTGCTCAATTAAATTACACTTGCAGGATCAAAGACTGGACAAGAATAGTTGAACACAAGCATTTTGAATTTTCTAATTCAGATAAAACAGTTATTACTAGAGAATATTCAGTAGAACATACTAAGGACATGATACCCTATTATCCAATTAATACTATTGATAATCAAAGTCTATATAAGAGGTATTTTGATAAGACCAAAGAGTTTACCAATTTCATTTTTGGTGGTAGACTTTCAGAATACAAATACATGGATATGCATGTAGTTATAGAATCTGCAATTAATAAGTTTAAAAAAGATGCTTTTAACTGACGCTTCAATTAATAGAAATTTTGATAAGAGAATTTTTGTGGTGGATAACTTTTATGAAGATCCCTATGCAGTAAGAGAGTTTGCCTTACAGCAAGAATTTATAGAAGACCTTAGATACTATAAAGGAAAGAGGACTGCAATTCAATATTATGCCCCAGGAACAAAAAGAATTTTTGAGGAGATCATAGGAAAGAAAATAACCATCTGGGAAGAATATGGAATGAATGGCGTTTTCCAAACATGTAATTCCCAAGATCCTTTAGTATATCATGTAGATTTGCAGCACTGGGCTGGGATGGTTTACCTAACTCCAGATGCTCCATTTGAATGTGGAACTTCTATGTATGCCCATAAAGAAACAAAAATTAGATATCTTGAAAGTCCTGATAGTGAAGATGCAAATTATGTTTTTAGGGGAGGGTTTTATGACAAAACAAAATTTGAGCTAGTAGATACTGTTGGAAATGTATTCAATAGATTGGTTATTTTTAATGGCAAATGTATCCATGCTGCTTCCCAATACTTTGGGCAAACTGTAGAGGATTCTAGACTATTCCATATGTTTTTCTTTGATTGATATGAATTATAAATTTAGCTTAATTACCCCAGAGCACAGTAAAAAAAATATTCCATTTCTTTTGGAACTCTATGAAAGTATAAAGGAACAAACTTATGAAAACTGGGAATGGGTTTTATATTTAAATGGCGATGTAAAAATACGAGATATACCAGATGTAATTTGTGAAGATACAAAGGTAAAAATTTATACTGGGATTAGCAATCCCAATGTAGGTTTTATAAAAAACAAAGCTTTCTTTTTGGGTCAAGGTGATATCCTTGTAGAAGTAGATCATGACGATTTACTTTCAAATGATTGTCTAGAAGAGCTTAATTTGGCATTTCAAGATCCTGAAATAGGATTTGCCTACAGCGAAGATCTTCTTTATGACATGAGGGGGGATGAATTTAAGCAACCTTGGAATTCTGCTAATGGATGGACTCATAAATGGGTTAATTTTAGAGGTGAAGACTTTATTAAAATTGATATGTTTCCTCCCACAAGTCATAGCATAGGAATTATTTGGTATGCTCCTGACCATGTTAGGGCATGGAGAAAAGATCTATATCATAAACTTGGGGGACATAATCCAGAATTAAATATCTGTGATGATCATGAATTAGTGATAAGAACTTATCTTGAAACCAAGTTTAAATTCATTCCCAAAATTCTTTATTATTATAGATGGCTTCCTGGAGGAGATAATACTCAACTCCAACGACTTGATTCAATTCAAATTAAAACTTTTGAACTATTTCATCAATATGGGCAGGCACTTGCAGAAAGAGATGCAGATTTAAATGGATTGCTAAAAGTAGATATTGGTGGGGGATTATTTCCAAGACCTGGATATCTCACAGTTGATAAACAAGATGCTGATGTAATTTGTGATCTTAATGATGGAATTCCACTTCCAGACAATAGTGTAGGTGTTATTAATGCTAGTCATGTTTTGGAGCATCTTAAAGATCCAATCAAAAGTATGAGTGAAATATACAGAGTTCTTTGTGATGGTGGTTGGGCATTTATTGAAGTTCCTTCTACTGATGGTAGGGGTGCATTTCAAGATCCAACTCATGTGAGTTTTTGGAATGAAAATAGTTTTTGGTATTACACTAGAAAAGAAAAGGCACAATTTATTAGAAATGAAACCATCAGGTTTCAAGAATTTAGACTTGATACCTCTTGGTGGGATGATCAAATTGCAGTGACAAATGCTTGGTTATG
>JACCDW011277754.1_pt1 | contig 14949 bp, 12 predicted proteins | sample 7449781 | NCBI WGS metagenome assembly JACCDW01 (sample SAMN15323449, study PRJNA562643) | freshwater metagenome | isolation source: river surface water | place: USA:Blue River Watershed | collected 2017-08-18
AAGCTCTTTAAGCTTATTAACATTGATCTGTTGATTGTCACTTAAGACTTCTGGGGCAATTTGGCTAAGTAGCGCAAATAGATCAGACTTACGTTGAGAAAGTACGTCAGGGCTATATCCCAAGTCTTTATTTTTATTTGTGTAAGTCATGGCGCCTATCAATACTTTTGTGATTAATTAAATTGTCTTGAAATGCTTAGTTAACAGACCAGGTAATGGTAAAAATATTTTCTGAAGCAACCTTTTGAGTCATGCGCTCAGTAAGCTGAGTAATAAGTTGATCGCGTTTGTCGTGAATGTCGTCCTCAATCTGAAAAATTTCTTGCCGTTGCTTGCGTTGCAAAAGCTCTAGCTTAGCTATTTTTTCTTGCAAGGCTTGTTGTTCACCGAGGGTAGATGCTTGACGGGCCTCACGCTGAGTCACTTTAATTTGTTCTTTAGTATTTTTAAGCGCCTGCTCAGCGCCAAGCACCATATCATCGGCCCATCGGTCTAACTTATCACGGGCCTCACTAAAGTACTTATTATTAGTTTCGAGCGAGCGAGCTAGTGTAGCGTCAGCATGGCGTTTCGACTCTTGTTGCAAGCGGGCTAACATTTCTGGTGGAGCTTTGGCCATATCCAACTCGAAAGTAGCTGCAGTGGCGATAAGCTTCTCGCAGGTTTCTTGATCTAAGCTTTGACCTTGGTTGGTCATGGCTGAAAAAAGAAGATATTCCTGCTTCTCGAAGCTGTCTACGCTGAGTTTTTGAAGAGTTAGAATACCTGATTTGCCACGTAGATTCTCAACCACAGTGATGCGGGCTTCATTTTTACTGGGATCAAATAATAAGTGCTGTACTGGCGTATCGGCAACTTTAGCAGTTTGCACCACCCATTCACCTAGCGGATGCGATAAACGGTAAGTGTAACTATCTAGATTAAGATCGGTAATTGCGACTGAATCAGGGTCTTGAGGTTGTTGTCGCGAAATAAGGTGATAGCGACCAGGTTTAACAGCTTGAGACATACTGTCAGGTAATGGTAGCTTGAGATCAAAACTAAGTTGCTTAACATCAAACCTTGCTAAATCTTTAAGAATATGTTTTGATAAGTCCCAAAATCGTTTACTGAAACGATCTAGGTGAATATTGGTATCTCGAAGCTGAAGGCGTAAACGTTCATGCACATCAGCGTCGAAGTTTTCTATTAGTTGTCGACGCGTATCTTGCATCCGAACCTGGATACTTTCATCCATCTCTGCACGCAAGGCAGCAAAAGCTGCATCAATTTGCTCTGGCGTACGACAAGTTTGGTAGATCGAGAGGATGCGTTTTTCAAAGTCAACACCCGATTCAATGGTACCCAATACTTCGTCTGATGCACCAAATACTCCATTAAACAAACTGAATTTATCTGCAAGCAACTCTAGAACACGCCGGTCCGCATGATTGCGCTCATTGAAAAAGTTGATAACCACCACATCGTGCTTTTGCCCATATCGATGACAGCGACCAATGCGCTGCTCAACGCGCTGAGGATTCCATGGTAAGTCATAGTTAATGACGAGTGAGCAGAACTGCATATTTACACCTTCTGCAGCAGCCTCTGTAGCAATGAGAATATCGGCCTCATCTCTAAAATATTCAATCAAAGCTGCGCGGATATCGACATCTCGGGATCCAGTGATGCGACCCGTACCTTGGTTCTGTGTAATCCAGTTGTTATAAATATTTGTAGATTCTGGGCTGCTATTGGTTCCGCTAAAAAGTACTACTTTGCCAGCATACCCGTTTTGTTCCAGAAACCGCTTGAGATACTCCTGAGTTCGTCGAGACTCTGTAAAGATTAGGGCCTTGCGCTTGGCACCCATATCTGACATGGCGGTAAATCCCACTTGCAAAGCTTGTACTAGAGCTTGCGTTTTGGTATCAGTACCAATACCTTGAGCCCATCCAATCAATCGATCAAGCTCGGCAATTTCCTCATTCAGAAGTTTTCTATCCACTGCAGAAGAATCAGTTATGGACACCTCATTTTCTTTATCGTCATTCAATATCTCGTCAAGAAGATCTTCTTCAAGCTCTTCATCCTCAATGAGTGTATCAATCCAGTCGTCTTGCGTTTCAATCTTTTCGTCACGAAGGGCCTCTAGACGTTCTTTCATACCAAGCAGAGTACCCGCTATAGCCAAAGAACTGGAGGCTAGTAACTTACGCAAAATAAGCTCCGTCAAGTGCTTTTGACTCTTAGGAATTGCATAACTTCTGTCCCTCAGTAAATAGGCTGTAACTGCTTCGTACAAACGATGCTCATCATCAGTTGATCTAAATTTTTGGGTGTGAGGTTTTCGCTCGGTATAGCTAATGTACTCAGTCACATCTTTGCGCAGGGTTCGTTTGCAAAAACTTGCTAAACGATTACGCAAGCTATTTATGTCACTACCTATACCTGTAAATTGACTACGAAATGCATTGACATCACCAAAGATTCGTTCATCAATAAGTGTTGAAAGTCCATACAGCTCTAGAATCGAATTCTGAAGAGGTGTTGCTGTGAGTAGCAGCTTGCGGCTGTCGTTCGTAGCCCAGCGAATAGCCTGACCCATTTTGTTGCTCTCTCTGTATGCATTACGAAGCTTATGAGCCTCATCTATGACTACTAAGTCCCATGCCATGGACCTTACCTCTTCTTTGATCCGGGTTGCATAAGCATATGAAACAATAACTACCGCCTTTTGTTTCATTGGGGCCAAGCCTTTGCGCTGTGTCTCACGCCAGGTTTTTGAGTCGAGAATTACTACCGGTAAATTAAATTTCTCCTCTAACTCCAGCGCCCATTGCTTTCTCAATGATGCGGGACAAATGACCAGCAACTGACGTTTGCGCTCTGCCCAATATTGACAAAGAACAATGCCAGCCTCTATGGTTTTACCAAGCCCAACTTCATCCGCAAGTAAAACTCCCTTAGATAAGGGTGAACGTAAGGCAAAAACTGCAGCCTCAATTTGATGGGGATTGAGATCCACGCTAGCGTTGAACAAAGCTTGACTTAATCGATCAATGCCGCCACCTGCATGCTGCAAAGTTAGATCATGAGCTATATATTTGGCCTGGTGGGGAGTTAACATAAGTTCATGAGATAAAGCTTCTCAAATGATTGATTTAATTTATAAAATTATAACTAACACATTATTAGGAATAACATTCCTGTTTTTCAAGAAACTGAAATAATTTAATCTCATGCGAGCACACTATTTAATGTATTTTAGCCACTGCAGCTGAATTTTTAAGCTCATAAAAAGAGCTTATTTTAGGAATTTCCTTGATTTGGAATTTGGCTCACCCTATGAGCTTTAAATCTGCCATATTCGACTTTCCCTAACAACTCTTGGAGCCCTATGACAGCACAGGTATCTGAAACTCTGATTTACGGTGGCAAAGAACTGATGATGTTTACGACTCCTTTGGATCCCTATTTAAGAGCCAATGAGCTTAGCTTTATTTCACCCCATACAGCCTGTTGGCGTGGCTATGAGGGCACTTGGGAAATTAAGGGTTCGGAGTCTAATGAAGGTCTTTATTTAATAGCCCTTCAGGCGCACCGGTCCCATGAGGATATTGCTGACTTAGAGAATATATTTCCTGGATTTCCAGATGGGGTGTTTGCCCACTGGTTCTCGGGAGAGATTCGGCTTCCACAAGGTAATCTGCTGAAATACATTCATGGTGGCTATGCCAGTACCTACGAATACGATCTGTTCTTAGAGATCAAAAAGGGGTTAGTTGTGAATAAACGCGCTGTTCACAATACTGTGGATCATGATGAACGCTGATTTTTATGATTGGATAAGTTGGCTCTATGTTTATCTTAGTATTGGCGCGACCACCATCCTATTTTTCTTAGGACAGACTTATAAAGAGCGTCCTAGTAAATTTATTAAGGATATGCACTCAGCCCTTGGCTATGGAAAGACTCTCAAAGATCATATTCAAGATGTATTAGTCTATTCCATCGCTTCTATAGTTGTGGTTATTGGCTGGCCCGGGTTCTTGGTTTGGGCATCCTTTAAGAAAATGAGGGAAAGACGAGAGCAAATGAAGGATGAAGAGCCAACGTTTATCTGCAAACCTGAATACTTGATTCGTAAAGTAAGTTTAATTGAGGCAGAGCAAGAAAATATGATCAACGATCCGTTGGGGCTAACCCCCCAATTACCATTTGGTCACCTGAATGCTGCATGGGCACAGTTCTTAGGTGAATTTGGTTTTGATGAATCTGCGCAGCTTTGGTACTTTGAAGTTCCCACAGGCTCTGATATCCATGAGTATCTCACTTCTGATGGTCCAATCAGCGGTTATGTCAAGGTACTAAAGGGCAAGGTAGTTGGTGAATTTGTAATTGAAGGATGCTAAATCCAAATGACTACCTATAGATACTTAACTTCACTATTGGCTCTTTGTTTAGTTGCTTGCTCCAATCCCACAGCCGATTTTCATGCCTGCCGGTATGACAGCAAAAAGACAGTCTTGCTCGTAGATCTCAAGCGGGACTTACGAGTATTAGGTCTTGGGGAATATGACGAGGAAATTGAAGAGAATTTATTGCTGCTCTGCATGAAAGCTCGAAAGTGGGTGTGGCACCCAGACAAGGCTATTAATTACTCAACCCTGGATCCGAAGTCCTATTTTCGGTTTTGAACGGAAAAATTAAGCGAACTTTCATTTGATACTTTGGCAAATTGCTGAAAAAGAATTAAATTAATACGAATTAAATTATCTTTAGTGGGATTTACCCTCATGGATAAAGCATATAGCTTAATAAATAGACGAATTCTTCCTGCGGCAGCAATTACTTACCGTGAAAATATTGGTAGACAAATAATCTGCCATATGTGTGGAGAGCCAGTTTTTAAAAAAGAGATGAGGGTTGAAGCTCGTCAAGAAAAAACTCATTTCTTATCTCACTATGCCGGCGATCCAACAACATGCAAGGAAAGGGCTAAGGGGGCCAATAAAAAAATAAGTGATAAAGAAAAAAAGACTCAACTACAACATCTGTCAGAATTTAATAATATTTTTAGAGAGCAAATTACTAAATCGTTTCAAAAAATTGTTTCGAAAAAAAAATTTGAAGAAAATAAAAATAATTTAAATATCGCAAAAAAAATTGCTATTGATGACTTAGAGACTAGCTCAATAAAAAAATTAATTTCAGAGACGCTTAGTTATATAAATGAAAAACTTGAAACTAGATTTGGTGATCAGTTTAGCAAATTAGATGAAGCATTAATTTATGTTAATAAACATCTTAATTCACAATTTGGATTAGAAAATTTGAAATTTTTGACTTGTGTTGCAGTCATCATAAGTTATCGGAATACGAATTTACTAATTAGTGAAATGTTAAAGCAAAAAAATATAAAGGAACAGAAATTTTTTTCAGAAAAATTATTTATTGCAACAAAGAAATTATTAGCTTCATATATCAATTGGATTGGTCCAATTGAGAAAATTGATTCTTTTCTTAATAAGAAAAAAATAAACTTAAATGCTTCTTTGGCGAAATCAAGTCATGGAAGTAAACAGAAAAACCTCAATACCTCTGCTTCAAAGGTATGCACAACATGTAAAAAAGTTGTAGGAAAGATTTATCTTAAATGTCCTTATTGTCTGGGTAAATTAAAAAATGAAACTAATGTTAAAAGACAAATAAGAATTTCCAAAGAAAAAGTGGTACTGAATAAACCCAAAAAGCAAAAGGCTAAAGCCTTAATTGCTGATCCACTTGGCATTGAAGAAGTTAAATTTTGTGAATTTTGTGGGAAATATTCATATACAGGCTCCTTGGAATGTCCAGCCTGTTTAAGAAAATATCGAAATTTAGTTTCTCTGAAATCTGATGTAAAAGCTTCGAATTTAAAAAATATTTCTTACTCAAATGATACTGATTCATCCCTTAGTAAATTTGAAGAAAAACAATACTGTGCAATTTGTAAAATTCGTTACTTTAGCTCAACTCCAAATACATGCCCATACTGTTTTAATAAAGATAAGAAAATTATTAATCCAAAAAACTCAACAGTAGTTAATAGAAAAATAAAGTCAAATCGAAGTTGGCTTGAAAACCAACCCTGGGATGAAGAAAATTTAAAAGCACATCAAAAATTAAAAGGTTCAAATTGAAATATAGTTAATAGGGAAATAATGGCTTATACATATGAAATTTCAGCTCAGGAAATCTGGCTTGTAGAAAAGACTTATAAGTGCTCATTGCTAGAAGCTATTAATGCTGGGGATGGTATAGCATCTATTCATGAGATTAAAGAAAAAGTTATAACAAAAAGATTAAAAAATTCTTTTCAAGAATATCCAAAAGGTTTTTTAATTGACTGGGGTAATTTTCCACAATCTGAAACTTTTATAATTCGAGAAGTTCAGCTTGTCTCTACAACAACTTATTCAATAAACGATAGCACCGAGGATGCCACTTATTGCTACGAAAATGCATATGAATCAACTGAACCTGGAGATTACTCGGTCTTAGAGTGTAAATTTATTGATGATGATAATTTCTATGCAGTTGGATATCAAATTGATGGGGTTAAATTAGCTTAGCTAATCAATCGCCCCGTTTATAAGCGTTATTTAAAGTGACTCCTAAAATCAAACTTACGCTGTCCGTAACTCCCTTTCAGCAAGCTTCTTGCTAGGATAGTTATCGGCCGCTTTGCTATCAGTCTCAATCAACTTTCTGGTATTGGTCCCTCGCAGTTGCTCAATCGCCTGAATGACTTGTAAGTGGCTATAGTGCTTTTCAATCATTAGGACGCTGGTGCCCATTTGTTTAGCTAAGGTATGAATAGGTACGTTATCGTGCGTAAGTGATAACGTGGCATAGGTATGCCGCAAGCTATAAAAGACCCTCTTTTGATTAGTTTTTGGATCAATCAATAAACCATGATCCGCCAAGAAGTTATCAAACATATGGTTTAAGACATCACTGACATCTCTACCCTCTTTAGTTCGAAAGATGTAGTCATCGTTCGTGGGTTTAATCAGTTCAGCTAATGGATCGGTAATCGAACTTTTGACCCCATAGTTTCGCAAGGCAATTCGCTCTAAAACTCGAATACTAGGCAAGCGTCCAATGATCTGCCGCTGCCCAGTCTTACCCTTCACGGTTAACTCGCAACTGCGATTTAGGCTATGGACCTCAATTGCCTCACCTTCCTCATCAAACTGATCGGTCACAGTACTAATCGGGTTCATCATGAAGCGGATTTGCTTCCATTTCATATCCAATAGCTCCGTGCCAGGTCGTGCACCGGTATCAATGAGCATCTCCACATAATCACGTAGGATTTCTCTGCGTTCTCTGACGTCTTTAGTCCTACTGGATTCAATATAAGGGCCAAGATTCTTTAACAAAGCCCTAACCTCATGAAGCTCAAATGCCGGACGGCGTTGAGTTTCTTTGGTCTTGCCATCTAACTTGGGACGATTACTGTCCGTCAAATACCCACGCACAACTGCTTCATCAAAAACTCGGTTAAATGCTGCGTTTTGGGTTTTGCGATGGCTATTGGATAAAACTGATCCATACTTGGCTTCACGATCGGTATAGTACTGCTGTAGCGCATCGTAATCAATGTTGGTAATCAGTCGCTGCCCCAAACTAGGTATAAAGTGCTGATTGATGATGCGGATGTAATCCTTGTAGATGACTTTGCCTAAACCTCCTTTTAAATCCCGCTCCATCCGGTCGATAGCTAAATGAGCGATATCTTTGAAGCGCTTGGTGACCACTGGAATCCCAGAGCGTTTACGGATTTCGGCTTCGACTAATAGCTCTTTGGCTTTGTTAACAGCGAGGTCGAATTTAGTTTCCTTAGTAGTTGCTCTGATCCACTTGTTATCGACCTTAAAGCGGCATTGCCAGACTTGGCTGTGTTCACGCTGATATAAGGTTAAGTTACGGTTTATGAGTTGATGTGTAGTTTCTTTCTTGATTGCCATATAGTTAATTTAGCTTCAGAGACCCAGCAAGAGCAACCGAACTGGCTAAATTTCAGGGGTCAATTTAGCCAAAAGAAAGTGTGGCTAAGTGTGGAAAATATTGGGCAGTTTGTGGAGAATTGTGTAGGGTAAGCGTTACTTTAATTAACACCTAGAATTATCTTTAAGCTCTGCTGCGAGCCTTTCGAATTAAGTCGCCAAGACTGACTCCGTCCTGCGATACCCATCTATTGGCATTCGAAGTCCTGCCACGTACTACTGCCGCAGCAGCAGATCCCGATGAAAAGAATTGATCTTCGGCAAAGAAAGCCTTCTGATCGATAACCTTGATAATGCCCGATTCAACTAATTGGCGTCGTTGACCAGCATATGCAGGACTTTGCTGCTCAAAGGTAGGGAATACAGGCTCCATTACCTGGCTACCCTTTTTAACCATAACCCCACCATCTACAATTTCTAAAGTAGAGTCCAAATTTTTGTAGTCCATCTTGAACTGCATACCTTTAGGCAATGAAGAATACAGAGCAGCCTTTTTACCTTCTGAGCTATCAGATATATCAGACTGATCATCCTCCTGAGCAATAAGATCATCCTCATCACCCAATGCTAATTGATGAAACCCTAATAGCGGAAGGATTAAAAGAATATCGTTAAGGAAATTTTCAGCGAATGCATACTCAGATTCAGACAATGCGGGAGCAATTGGCATATTGCCATTTTCCAATTCAGCCTTACCAGCTTCTTTTGCAATCTGTACTAAGCGTGACTCAAGATGTTGAACATGCGCCTTATTTAAACGACCCGCTTCAGAATTAAAGAAAATTGCTTTTTTCCAAAAGTCTTTTTGACGGACGTGAGATTCAAGACGAAGACCCACCGGATCACCCTCACCGATATAAATTCTTCCGTTACCAATCAGCAGATAAACCCCTGGCTGCTGAAATTCTTTGCGTCCTTTAACCTCACCGATAAGCCCGCGAGGAAAAATCGTAGCTTTTCCAAGCCAATTATTCATGGAGGCAACAAGAACACCATCAGGATCGCCAGAGGGTACAAACACCTCTAATGTAAACGGTCTCATTTTTGTCTTTTAAATGTATAGTGGTTTAGTGTAACGCCCAAATAAAAAGCCACCCATGAGGGTGGCTTTTTGTACTGGTGGGCCCACCAGGACTTGAACCTGGGACCAAAGGATTCCGGTTTGTGTGATTTTCACCACTCCCTGGACTATGCCTTCACCGTATAAAGATTGGTAGATCCTTACTTAGGTGGGGGGGTATTAAACAGGTTCCATGCGAATTTCTGTGTTTTAGGTGTGGCATGTTACGGCTATCCCGCCGGTTTTAGAAAGAAATCAATTGCCAAGGCGACCACTGGTGGCTCGATGCGATGCGGGCCCCTGAATTCAAAGGAGGTAATGTCATAACCTGCGGCCTTAAGTTTGGCTACGTGAGGACGCGCGCTAGTTTCAATTGGCAGCTGCTCGTCTTCCAAACCGTGGGCGATGAAAATGCGAGGTGCGCCATTTTGCTGAAGGACTGACATAAAGCCTCCTGAAAATACGATCACGTGGCTAACGACGTCACCATTGGTCACGCCTGTTGACAGCGCATAGCTACCTCCGTCCGAAAACCCAGCAAATCCCAAATGGGATGGATTGATAAAAAAACATGACGCCACTTCGTGCAATGCTTTGTCCAACCGCTCTAGGTCTGGGCCGTTACCACCCACGACCAAGTCCCAAGTTGGAAACTGAGACTGTGGCAGCAGAAGCAAAAAGCGATGCTGACGCGCATAATCGATCAGGAATGGCAGCACTTTGTCGGCGCTACCACCAGCACCATGAAACATCACGAGTAGAGCGATTGGGGCTCCAGGCTGCAGGCCGTCCGGCACGATCAACACAGCGTCGCGCTCGCTAGCAATACCCAGTTCATGACGACCAGCGGGCAAGGCTTGCTTGTTGGGCATGATGCCAGGTCGAAAACTGAGCCGGCCGAGCAGTGAATCTCCCAGGAAAGACGTGTCAAACGTTAGCATCTTAGACGGGTTTACCGATACTACGAAATGCTGCGCACTGAGTAAAGGCTTCCTCGCTGAGCAACAAATTCCTACGCTTGCAAAACTTGAGCGTCAGCTTAAGTAACTCCTTAATATCGCGGCCGCTGGCAGCTGCATAGGTTATTGTCAAGCGCTCAACTAGGTCGTCGGGTAGTTCGGTGTTGAACTGCTGCGCTAGCGATTTCCATAGTTGTTTCGCCTGCACTTGTGTCGGCGTCTCGAACTGGATGATGGCAATACAGCGCGACAAGACGGCGTCATCAATGTCGGCTACGCGGTTGGTGGTCATGAACAGCAAGCCGTTGAAGTACTCGAGGGTACGCAGAAACTCAGCCACGATGGCGTTGTGCTGCAAATCATTATCGCGGCGACGAATGTAGACGTCGGCCTCGTCGAGCAACAGCACCGAATCCCAGCGCGCCGCTCGCCGTAGGATTTTTGAAAGATTGGCTTCCACTGAACTTGCTGTTACGCCGAGTTGACCAGAATGCACACGGTATAGTGGTTTCTCGACGACCTCGGCATAGACCTCTGCAGTCAACGTTTTACCTAGGCCGGGCGCCCCTTTGCACAGGATGGTTGTTCCACCTGACTTACCCTCGACAATGTCCTCCATTAGAAAGTTTCGATCAGCGGTCAAGATATCAATCAGGTCGCGATGAGCATACGGCAGAACCAGCTTGTCACGCAATTCCGGCTTGTAACGATACTCCTTAACATTTTGCACATGCGCCCATACGTTGCGGTGGTAATCCAGGTGGAATAGATGTAGATAGCAATGCTGGGGAATTCGTTCAAAACCCTCGCTGATACCGCTTCCGCGCCAGAAGGTTGCATCGGCGGTGGTATCAAAGTGGCGCTCCAGCAGCTCTTCGTCATTGACGCAGCGGGCAGTTGTACCTGCTTGCAGCCGCATGCATTCGAGTTGTGGACGAGGCCCTTCGTTGAACATCCAAACAGTACCAGAAACAGTAAACTGCGCACCAAACTTGGGCTGCATCTGCATGAAACGCTTTAAGTGTGTCTCGTATTCGTTTTTGAATTCCGCACATTCTTTGAAGTAACCATAACCCGTCATCAATTCGGGAATCGTGCGATCCAGAATATCTTCAGCATAAAAGGTGATGCTGTTGGTCATGCCAGTGCGCCTTAGTCTCGGATCGGTAATCGGCCCCCGCTCTGCGGCCCGCAAGGTGTTGGCCAGAAGGCCGATGATGACGTAAGCTGCGCCATCAGCAGGCTGAACATAGCGCATAGAGTGGACCAGCCAGGGTAGTAACACACCGTCCTTGCCGAACCTATAGAGCCAGCCATCGATCATGTCACGCGACAGCCAAGCGATCAGACCGGGGATCAGATGCTCCAAGCTGGGGATTTTTCGGGCAGCCGGCGCGGCGTGAATATTATCTAGCGCCAACATTTGGAACATAAGTTCACGCTCATTGGCCGTTCGGCACAGATCGTAGAGGGTGTTAAGTGAGGTGGCATCGAAAAGGCCGCTAGGCACCACACGTTTGCCTTGGGAAAGGCCGAACTCCCTCAGCCGCTTAGCAAGCGGCGAATCCTCATTGATCCTTCCAAGTAGCGCATTGGCTAGGGTTTCTGGTATTTCGAATTCCATGTGCTCTTTTTACTCTTTTACTTTCTTATTCATTTAATAAATCATAGAAAGCTAGATCTAAAACATGCTTGACTGCAGTCAATGCGAGCCAAAATTGGGTCCATTTCGAGTGTGTTGCGCGTCCGAGCAATGCTCAAAAGACAAAACCCCCAGAATTGCTGATGAGGGTTTGCTTTTCTGGTGGGCCCACCAGGACTTGAACCTGGGACCAAAGGATTCCGGTTTGTGTGATTTTCACCACTCCCTGGACTATGCCTTCACCCTATCCATTACTGGATTTAACTGCTGTTTATCTATTCAAAGTTTGATGAACAAATTTCTCTAAACTGTCAAATAGTCTATCTGAAGCAATTTCTGCTGCAACCTCATCTCCTTTAGCTATTGCTAATGCGAGTTGGGCATGTAATCTTCCAGACTCTTCATCATCCTGATTTTGATGATGTACAAACCAAAATCTCCTTGGCAATGCATCCAATGAGTTTAATGCACGTGACGCATAATCATTTTTTATACAAACAGATAGATGATCGTGAAAAGCTTTATCTGCCTGCAACAAAGAACGGCCATCTTTCTTTTTTACCGCTTCTAATAGTTGCTTAGCTATCGTCTCCATCTTTATGCGCTCATCATCTTTTGCACGTTTTGCTGCTGAAGCGGCAGCAAACTTTGAAACAGACCTCCTAAACTCTAAAAGTTTTAATTGGTCCGAAACATTAATTTCAGTGACAACTATTCCTCTTCGGGGAAGTATATTTACAAGTCCTTCACGAGCAAGACGTTGCAATGCATCACCAATCGGTGTTCTGCTCACATGCAACATTTCACCTAAATCACTTTCTGAAATTATTTGGCCAGGCTTAAGCTTTAGTGTAACTATCATTTCCTCTAGTTCAGCATAGACACGCTCAACCAAAGTTTCAGTACCATTCTTTTGTAGGGACTTCTTTTTATTAATTTCTGTTTTTTTTAAGACTGTTTTTTTAGATTTCACTGACATTTTCAAAAAAAATAATGGGGATGTTATAGATCCCCATTATTAACTTTTTTTAAGAGAATCTAAAGTTTTATATCGACATTTTTTGTTTCAGGTAAGAATATTGCTCCAAATATTACTGTTATAGCAGCGATAATTATAGGATACCAAAGTCCATAATATATATCACCTTCTAGGGCAACCAATGCAAATGCAGTAGTTGGCATCAAACCGCCAAACCAACCCGTACCTATATGATATGGTAGTGAAAGAGATGAGTACCGAATTTTTGTTGGAAATAGCTCAACCAAGATAGCTGCAGTAGGGCCATAAGCCATAGTGACATATATTACTAATATAAAAACTAATAAAAAAACCATAGGTTTATTTATTTCATCAGGATTTGCTTTCTGAGGATAACCTGCTTCCGATATTGAAGCATTTAATTGCGTTGTAAACTCTTTCATCTTTGCAGCAGCCTCTTCTTTAGAGAATTCTGTTGCATTAAAAGATTTAATTTCTTTTGTGCCAACCTTTACGCTAGCTATTGTCCCAGGAGCAGCATTTTCAACTTGATAATTGACTGAAGATGATACTAACTTTGCCTTGGCAATATCACAAGAAGAGGTAAATTTTTTTGTTCCAGTAGGATTAAATTGGAATTGACAATCATTGGGGTCTGCAATTACAACAACTGGTGAATTCTTAAGTGCCGCTTCTAGTGCTGGATTTGCAAAATGCGTTAAAGCCTTAAAGATTGGAAAGTATGTCAAGACAGCCAATGCCATACCCGTAAGAATAATTTTCTTTCTTCCGATACGATCCGAAAGAGATCCAAATACTAAAAAGAATGGTGTTGCTAATAAGAGTGCTCCTGCAACAAGTAAATTTGCGGTAAATCCATCAACTTTTAAAGTTTGGGTTAGAAAAAGTAATACATAAAATTGCCCTGCATACCATACACACCCTAAACCAGCAGTAATGCCAAATAGTGCTATCAGTACAATTTTCAAATTTTTCCAGTGAAGAAAAGATTCAGATAATGGCGCTTTTGATTCAGTACCCTCCTCTTTCATTTTTATAAATATTGGGGACTCGCTCATAGATAAACGAATCCAAACTGATATTCCTAATAGGATGATTGATACTAAAAATGGAACACGCCAACCCCATTCACCAAACACCGTCTCACCAAGAATCATTCTTGTAGACAATATTACAAGTAAGGATAAGAATAAACCTAGGGTTGCTGTTGTTTGTATCCAAGCAGTAAATTGACCACGTTGACCATCCGGAGCATGTTCAGCCACATACACCGCTGCGCCACCGTACTCCCCGCCAAGAGCTAAACCTTGTAACAGTCTCAATGAAATTAGAATTATTGGGGCTGCAATTCCAATGCTTTCATATGCTGGTAACAATCCAACGGCAAATGTTGATAAACCCATTATCAAGATTGTCATTAAGAAGGTGTACTTACGTCCGATCATGTCGCCTAATCGACCAAATACTAACGCCCCAAAAGGCCGGACAATAAAGCCTGCTGCAAAAGCCAGTAATGCAAAAATTAATCCAGTTGTGGGATCTGCTTTTGCAAAGAATTGCTTTGCGATTACGGCCGCCAAGGATCCATATAAGAAGAAGTCATACCACTCAAATACCGTACCTAACGATGACGCAATTAGTACCTTTTTCTCTTCTTTACTAATACTTCTCTTGGAATTTTCTTTCTTGGTATAAGTTGAAGTAGTCATTGAAATCTCCTTAATTGAATATTTTTATGAAAGAATTTCAGGTATTTGAGATATCGAATTCAATTCAATGTCAGCAAATAATCCAAGCTCATCAGGAATTGCATTATTGCGATTAATCCATATCGCCTGAAATCCAAAAGCTTTTGCTCCTGCAACATCAAAATAATTTGAAGTTACAAACCCGATTTCATTTCTTGCTAAATTAAATTTATCAATAGCTAGCTGATATGTTCTTGGATGAGGTTTGTAGACTTTGACTGCATCAACACTAAATAATTCATCAAAGTAAGAGGCAATACCAGCGGTAGTTACTAATTTAGATAATAACGATGGAGTTCCAACTGACAGAATTGACTTTTTAACCCCAATGATCTGGGGAATAGTTTTTTTTGCATCATCAAATGGTGATAGGACCTCATAAGCATCCATTAAGGATTTTCTTTCCTTTTCTCCAGCTTTTAGATTTAAGTATTTCATTACATAAATTAACGCTGCTTCGGTATTTTGATTATGTGGAATATATCTACCCATTAATGTTCGTAA
>JACCDW010279860.1_pt1 | contig 14945 bp, 14 predicted proteins | sample 7449781 | NCBI WGS metagenome assembly JACCDW01 (sample SAMN15323449, study PRJNA562643) | freshwater metagenome | isolation source: river surface water | place: USA:Blue River Watershed | collected 2017-08-18
CTTCCACCAAACGCAAATGCCCCAGTTTGCCAATCAGATAAGGCTTGTTGTCCAAATCGGATTTGCTGACTTCTCCCAAATTCTCAAATGGGATTTTCTTCTTTTCCAGGTTTTCAGTGGAAGTCACGACTTCCAAACGACGAGTGTCCGCTCGGCGAATGACTTTCAGGGGTTCTCCCCGCCATCCGTAAGCTCTCAGAACCGTTCCGTCCTTGTCTTCCAATACCAGTCTTTTTTCCATTCAAGCTTCCTTGCAAGCCTTAGTGGCGAGCGGTCGATTTCTTCAAACGATCTTTAAAATCTGAACGAACACCAATCAGAGAATCCAAGACCTTGTCTTCTTCGACAGTGGTCACAGCTTCATCTGAAAAATGATATTTCCCTTGAACCAAGAGATCTTCAAAAGAGTGAGCCGTTGATTCGGCTTTCTTTTTTGAATCTTTCTGAGTGTCTTCAGTGGTCGGCGCCGCAAAAGCGACAGACACCGCCAACAAAGAAGCTACCAAACCAAGAATCACATTTTTCATTTGTTCTCCTTGTTCATCGTTTGCAAACGAGTTTGCAGATATTGAACCATGGCCAGATTTTCGGATTTCTTTTCCAAAGCCAAAAGCTCTTCAATCGCTTTGGCATCGAAAGGATTCTGATAAACTTTGCGACGAGCTTCCTGTACCAGCTGCAAGCTCGGACGAACAGCTGCTGTTGGAGCTTCGATCACCAGAGAGTTCAAAACCTTCTGTTGGTCAGCGGCTGCAATCTCTTTTAAAGCAGCCACTTCGACAGCCAATGCAGGTCGCAACGCAATCTGCCCCCAAGCCTGCTCCAGTGACTTTTCCCAAGTTGCGTTTTTCCAGAACTCATCAGCTTTGGCTTTCGCTCCCGCTGACTTGGTTTGGAAAGGTGCGGCCTGCGCCGACAGCAAATTAAGATACTGCATTTCCTCTTCACCTTGCAGTCCGGCTGGAACTGGAGCTGACATCAGATCCGAGTAGAATCGACCGCTCTCTTGCGCCAAGAAATGCAAGCTCACCAATTGAGATGTCCAATCGCCGTTTTGAATCGCCTCTTTCGTCAAAGCTTCCAGCTGCTCCAAAAGAGCCGCTCGAGCTTTGATTGATGAAGCGAGTTTACGGTCATTAGCAGTGTCGAGCTTGTGGCTGAGCACTTTGTTCTTCTGCTCATTGAATTTCTTCAAGAAGGCCACTCGCACCAGCAATTTGCCAGGCTCAGTGACTTTGAGCTTCTCATCTTTTTGCACGGACTTGAGAAGAGCCTCACTGCCAGTTTTGGCGTAGACTTCCGCAGTCAGCTGAGCCCAAAGAGCCGGAGCTTTCTCCAAATGAGGACGCTGAGCTTCGAGTTCTTTGATCGGATTTTTCGCTTTGCGCACCAGCTCAGCGGCCACCAGACGCTTTTGCTCTTCGTCTTTTGCCGCTTTCAAATAACGTTGATAGTAAGGTTCACTTTGAGAGCCTGACAGCTCCGCAAAAATCGCAAGCTTCAGGGCTTTGTCTTCCAAAGTTAAAGCTTTTTCGAGCTTTTCAGTTGCTGCCAGAGCTGTTTGGAAGTCCAAAAGCAATTCACTGAAGTAAGCTTTTCTGCCCCAAGCAAATTCCCGGTCTTCGGCATTCAACCCGCTTTGCGCCAGAAGATCATCTGCTGCCGCTTGAGCTTCCGAGAACTTCTTGAGTTTCTCAGCCAGAATCAATTTGTTTTTATAATATTTGATTCGATCTTCTGCCGTCGCATCTGCCGGCTTGAATTGAGCGAGCTCCAAATAAGCTCCGTTCAAATCCTGAGCCGCACGAGCTGCTGATTTGCTCAAAATAGACTTTTGCACGATCTGTTGGAATTCTTGAGAAGAGTTCTTAAATACTCCAGCATATTCCTGTGCCCAAGCTGCCAATCGAGCTTCATCCTTCAAAAGCACCAATCCATCCAAAGACAGATCTGCTGCTTGTTTGCGAATGTCCGCCGAACCTTCATTTGACATAGCCAGTTTTCGAAGGGCCTCGACAGAGCCGGCATAGTCGCCTTTTTCGTATTGAGAGCGGGCTTTTTGGTATCGAACTTCGAAACTTTTGGTTTTCTTCAAAGAAGTCGACAAATACAAATCACCAGCTTGCGCAATCAAAGCTTCATTCTTTGAGATTTCCGCAAGCTCAATTTGCATCAAGAGCAGACTTTCCAATTTGTCTGCGTCTTTGCCTTGAGTCTTCAGCAAAGCAATCGCTTTATTGTTTGCAGCCCAAGCTGTTTTTTCATCTTTGAGATCTTGAGCCACTTTCGCCGTGTAGATGTGCATGTCGACATCTTCAGGGAATGTGGAAGTGTAAAATTGGTAAGCGCTCAACAGTTCCGCAGTGACTTGTTTCTTCTCGAGCTGATTCCAAGCCACGACAAACTGGCGGGCCCGCTTGCGCAACTCTTCGCAAGAATCAGTGCCACAAGATTTGAATTCGCGCCAAACTTGCAAGGCTTTTTCATAATTGCCGAGAGCATCGCTCTTTTGACCGGCATCGAATTGCATTTGCGCCATAGAGATCTGAGCGCTCAAACGATCTTCAGGTCGGTTCAAATGCGGATAAATCCACTGCCAAACTTTCAAGGACTCGGATTTTTGTCCCAGTCTTTCATATTCGCCGGCGAGAGTCTGAATGTTCAAATTTCGAATCTTTTCAGGACTCATTTCGTGCAACTTCTGAACTTGCGCCAAATTGAGTTTTTCTTTTGAAAGGAAAGTCACCAAATCACGAGAAACCTCTTCGTGAAACTGGGGATCGATCGGAGCACCCGGAGCACCCGTGCGAGAGAGAAGCGCCGGAGTTTTCAAAATATCAAAAGTCTGCTCAATCGCTTGAGAGACCTGACCTTGATTGAATTCACACCAAGCACTTCGATAAGCCGCCAATCCCTTCGAGGATGCGGATGGGTTTTTCAGAACTTGAGCATAATGAGTGAGAGCTTTGTCGTGCTCGCGACGTTTGAAGTAGATCTCCCCCAAAGAGAGATTCGCTTCCGCTTGCAAATTGGCATTGCCTTCATTGCTCAGAACTTGTTTGTAGAACTGGATGGCTTTGTCTTCGCTGCCAGTGACTTCGTACAGATGACCCACTTGAATCATCACTTTGCCTTTGCTGGCTTCAGGAGCTCGGTCGATCACTTCCAAGTACAAGCGCAGGGCTTTTTTACGATCAGCATCTCCTGCATTGCAAACCTGACAGCCTTGATCCAATTCCTGCATAGAGAGGATTCGGGCTCTCTCCGCAAACAAGTCGGCCAATCGCAAAGTGACAGACACTTTGCTGGGATCTTTGGGAGCGAGCTGCATTTGAACTTTGCTCAATTTATCGATCAAAAGATCGCGACTGGCCGAGTCCATATTGGCGGACACCGCCCCCGCTAGTCCAAGAATCAGACCTGCCAAAACAAGATTTTTTTTCACGGAGCCCCCTCCTTATTTCATAATCACGGCGAAGCGAACTTCTCCGAAACCGGCATGTGATGCCGCCAGAACAACTGCATTGAGAATGGAATACGGAACTCGTCGATCGGCTTGGATCGTCACGATTCCAGGGTATTCTTCATTGGGGTGAGTCTCAGTGAATTTCTTTCGAAGCTCCAAGAGGCTTGCCACCAATGAGTCATTGGTGATCGGCTGATCTTCGAGGAACATTTTGTCTTCTTCGATTTTGACGACTGGATTTCTCTCCAAAACATCAGCACGAGCTGCTTTTGGCAATTCCGTGCTCTTGCCGATGGAAAGCAAATCTCCAGTGCTGGAGAAGCTCATCAACAAGAAAATCACGAGAATTGAAAAAGCATCAATCAAGGCCGTGAGAAGAAGATCGTGTGCGAGCCCCTTCTTGCCTCCGCTGCCTTTTGGATTCAATAATGAACCTTCAGCCAGCGGACTTTGCAAAGCCGTTTGTCGAAGATAACTTTGGTTGGCTAACATGGATTCCCCTCTCCACCCAATATCAAAGCGGCGCTACGCCCAAATCAATCACGTTCAATTTTTTAAACTCATCCATAAGTGCAATGATTTCCTCGTAAGCGGAACCCGCTTGCGGTTGAATCAGTGCTGTTTTCAGAGACGGATCTTGAGATTTCATTTTCTCAACCACTTTGTTGAGTTCGGCGAGATTGGCTTTCCCCTCAGACCCCGCCAAAGACATTTTTCTCATACCCGCAGGAATCATGGAGGACTGCTGAACATCCAATGTCAGCTGCCCGTCTTTTCCCATGAAAACCCAAAGCAATGGCTTTTTCTCTGTTTCAGCAGCCGGCTGGCCACCCACGGCCTGCTTCACATTCATTGAACCGACATTCAGCCAAACTGCCGTCAAAAGAAGAAAGCAGATGCAGACTGAGAGCAAGTCAATGCAAGGAATCAGGTTGATTTCAAAATCCAAATGCTTGTTTTTTTTGTGCATGAATTCCGCCGTTTTTTAATTACGCATTGAATTCAGGAGCATTGGCAGAAGTTGAATTCTGCGTGCGAGTGCTCTTGAAACCCACTGGCTCATAAGCAAAGCTCAGCCAGTTGAAGATTTTCAGAGAACTTCCGTTCATCTCTTCAGCCAACAAGTTGGCGCGGTTTTGCAAGATCGCGTACGCCACCAGAGCTGGAATCGCAGTGATCAGACCGTATGCTGTGGCATTCATCGCTTCCGAGATACCAGCTGAGAGCAAAGCTGCTTTTTCTGCAGGATTGGCATAAGCAACAGCCGCGAAGGACTTGATCATCCCAGTGATCGTTCCCAAGAGACCAGTCAAAGTCGCAACGTTACCAAGCATTGACAAGAATCCAACACGTCGCTCAAGCAGAGCGTTTTCGTGAATCAGGACTTCATCCATTTTTCCTTGAATTTCATCTTTGCCGCCGAAGAACTTGGCAGCTTTTGCACCTGCCAGAGCTGCGCGAGCCACTGGAGACACATCTTTCAGGTTTTGCGCTTTGGAAATCACAGCATCCAATTCGCCACGACGGATATTGTCTTCCATCCCCTCAGCGACTGCAGCTTGATCCAGCTTGCGCTTGATAAACAGAGCGTAAACTCGCTCCATGACGATTGCCAGCGAAAACAACTGAATCGCCAGAATTGGCCACATCCAGAATCCGCCATGCTCAAATGCCATACCGATCTTGGTCATCAAATCCATTTTGCACCCCTCATAGATTTATTTTTTTGTTAATCTAATATTCACAAACAGAACAAACAGGAAACTTCCTGTCATCAAATTTTTCTCAACACGACATGTTGCTTTGTTCAGCAGATGTATTCCTGTCAGAGAATTTCAGAATCTGTTTTTTGGAGAGGCCAAATGCCTGCAAAGCCGCCACAGTCGCGACAACTGTTCTTAAGAATTTTATAGCGACTATAAATAGAAATTTTTGAGAACCCTTTGCTCACGATTCAAGCATCAAGACAATTTGTCTTTTCTGTCACAAGCACCTCGAGTAGGTTTTGCCAATGAATCTTTCAAAATGGACATTGGCAGCGCTTGGCTGGACATTTTTATTTATTGGCGTGGTGGGGATTTTTGTACCTCTTTTGCCCACAACTCCCTTTCTCATTTTGGCCACTCTCTGCTTCAGCCGAAGTTCTGAAAAAGTTCACAATTGGATTCTCAATCACAAAACCTTGGGGCCTCCCGTTCGGGACTGGAATGAAAGAAGGGCCATCGCTCTGCGCCACAAATCGACGGCCACTCTTTTAATTGCCCTCTCTTCTGCTTTTGTTCTGACCTCGGGACGAATCCCTGACTTTGGAAAAATTGGCTATTCTTTATTCATGACGTCAGTCCTGATTTTCATTTGGACTCGGAACTCAAAGTAGACTTTAGCCCCTTCAACCCCCTCTAACTTCGCAAAAACAAATCAATTTAAGACAGTTGCAATTCAATTCCCCGGAATTGTTCTGAAATCTTTAATCTTCAATTGTAAATTTCCGATAAAGACGGAGAGGACAACTTGAAGCAAGACGAAAACAAACGCACAGAATTTTTTCTGCAAAAGATTGAAGAGATCCCCTCCCTTCCAAATGTTGTTTTGGAACTGATGCGCTTAATTGACAATCCCATGACTTCCACTCGTCAAATTGAACAGGTTTTGGAAGTGGATCAAGGACTGTCCTTAAAAGTCCTCAAATTGGCCAACTCGGCCTATTATGCGATTCCCGGCGGCGCCACTTCAATGAAACGAGCATTGACCTTTCTGGGTCTGAACACGGTCAAACAAATCGTTGTTTCGGCTGCCGTTGCCAATCAGTTTAAGAAGCTGGACAGTCCACAGTTCAATCTCACCGAGTTTTGGAAACATTCGGTGGGAGTTGGCATCACCGCCGAAGTTATCGCCAAGCATTTGAAAATTCGAGCCCCCGAAGAAGCTTTCGTGTGCGGCTTGGTCCACGACCTTGGCAAATTGGCTCTGCTGATGATTGATAAAGAGAAGTTCCTCAAAACCGGCATCTTGGCCAACGAAAAGAATCTGACTTTCTTGCAGGCTGAAATTGAACTGGAAGCTCCCCGGCACGCACATTGGGGACAAGTGCTGGCCAAGAAGTGGAAATTGCCGATTCTGCTGCAAAGTGCGATTCGCGATCACCATGTGGTCAGCCACAGCTTGCGCCTGACTCCAGATCCGGAATCCAATCAGATTGTGGATATTATTTATATTTCCAATCAGTGGATGCATCATTCTGGATTTGGAGACAGCGGTTACAAAGGAGCCGAAGCGTTGAACCCGGAAGTCCTGGGAAGACTGGGATTGAAACAGGAAGACGAACAACTGGAAACTAAAATCAAGGAGTCTCTGGCCCATGCCGAGCCGCTCATTAAAGCGCTCACCGGCTAATCTCACGATACCGGAAGAGCTATTTCATCTGTGGACTTCCCAGAACTCTTGGCTGGGATCTGTGCTTGTCGACCCAAGCAGCAGCCTGATTTTGCAAGGCAATGATATTGCGATTCACCAGTGGCTCCCCGCCCACTCTTCCGATTCCAAAGAAGTTTCCGCCCAACAACTGAGCGGGCAAAAATTCGAACAGTTTCTGCACTCAGATGAATCCACGCCGGCGCTTTTGAAAAAGCCCTTGGAAATGGCGGACGGTTCCTATTTCGAATGTTTATTTCAACGCAATGATGGCACCGTCTATCCGGCTCAGGTTCTGATCAAACGAATTCAACACCAAGGCAAAGATCTTGTGATGGTTCTTTTTTCCGACATCAGCGCGCAAAAAAGAATGCAGAGAGATTTGGAAGCGAAACAAGAAGGTCTCGTCGAGACCCTGGAAGACCTGAAGAAAAGCCACGCCGAACAGCAAGCTCTTTCACAAAAGGTCTTAGAAAGCCAATCAACCTTGATTTTGAATTCCAAAATGGCAGCGCTTGGCGAAATGGCCGGCGGAGTCGCACACGAAATCAACAATCCTTTGGCGATCATCAAAGCATCAGCCTCGATTCTTCGCGATCATTTGAACAAAGCGCCGACTCCGGATTTGGAGAAACTGGGAACTGGTTTGGCGCGCATTGAAGAAACCGTCACTCGCATCGCCAAAATCGTCAGCGGCTTGAGGTCATTCTCTCGCAATGCTGCACAAGATCCGATGGATTTGATCGTCGTTTCGCAAGTGATTGAAGACTCATTCTCGCTTTGCTCCGAGAAATTTAAAAACCAGTCCATTCGTTTGACATTTGATCCGGGAAGTTTCGGCCAGATGCGAGTGTTGGGGCGAGCTGCTCAATTGTCGCAAGTCCTGATAAATTTGCTTGGCAACTCTCGAGATGCGATCGAGAGCCTTCCGAACAAATGGATTGATGTGAAACTGAATGCCGACGAAACTTTTATTTCCATTTCCGTCACAGACTGCGGAAACGGAATTCCCGAAAATGTTTTGCAAAAGATCATGCAGCCATTTTTCACGACGAAGGAAGTTGGAAAAGGCACAGGCTTGGGGCTCAGTATTTCCAAGGGAATCATCGAAGACCACAAAGGCAGTCTGACTTATGATTCCAGCTGCCCGAACACTTGCTTTGTGATTCGATTGCCGCTCTTCAAATCCACTGCAACAAAAACCCCGGGCTGAAAAGAAGACTCGACATTTGACTTGAACCGGACCTTCCTTTCTAAGTCCAGACTCTCTTGGATCGAGCTCTAGAATTTCCAAACAAATATTATTTGGTTTATGCTCTTCCCAAAAGGAGCACTGCATGAATCAACATCCCCGAGCGAAGCTTTCGAGCAGGCATTCTCTCCTGTTGGCCTTGGCCACTGGATTGATCTTTGTTGCTTGTACAAGCGAACCCAAACAAACTGAACGTCAACCGGCCTCTCATTCTTGGGCCAATTATCACTGGGCTCGCACCACTCCCCAGTTCACTTTGAAATTGGGAGACAATTTGACCGGCGACTGGAAACCGCACTTATTGCAATCTTCTTCAGACTGGAACAGCCCGGAAATTTTCGGCGCCAGCTTCACCCCTGTCTTGACTTCAATTGTGGCCGGACAAAGTGGAAAACGATGCTCCATGGTCAAAGGAACCTCGCAAGTTTGCAATGGCAAGTATGGCAATAATGGCTGGCTCGGACTGGCCACGATCAACATTTCTGGGGACCACATCACCTCGGGTTCAGCCAAAATGAACGACACCTATTTTGCGACGGCCAAATACAACAACCCCAATGAGAAAAGGCACGTGATGTGCCAGGAAATGGCGCACACTTTTGGTTTGGGTCATCAATCCGAAGACGGTAGCTCGCAGAATTCCTGCATGGACTACTTCTCAAATACAGGCGCGTTTGCCACCAGCACGACCAGCACGCGTCCGAATGCCCATGATTTTGAACAACTCAATCTTCTCTACGGAAACCACCTCGACAACACCACGACTGTTGCGAGCTCCGCGAGCGCGCCCTCAGCCCAGGAATTGGCCTCAGAAGACCCTCGCGCCTGGGGCTCCTTGAGAAATCAAAGTCGAGATGGTCGTCACTCGACTTACGAGAGAGCCAATCCGGATGGCTCTTTGACTGTGACTCATGTCTACTGGACTGAGGAAGCCGTTGGCAAATGTCCGACTTGTGATCACCGAGACGATTCTCACTAAAGACCCTTCGAAGATTTGGGGCGCGCTGCTCAGCACTGTGCGCCTCAGTCTCACTCCGAGATTCCATTAATTGTAAAATTCTTCTCTGCAAACCCTTTCCTCGTGCCTTGAAAATTCCGATAATACAGAGTGCAGAACGAAAGCAGATTCAGCTGGCCAAATTGGCTTCTGATCAACGATGAAACTTGGAAGTCCTCGCGCTTGGCTGGAGTCCTCAATGGAACTCTGGCTCTCTGCTTTTTGAGTGCTTTCTGGGGGCACGAAAGTGTCATTATAGCCCCGTTGAGCAGTTTGTTTGCCGTGACCTTCCTGCGCATTGGACTGTCTTTTATTCACTCGAAATATCTGACTCGAATTCCCAACCGACAAGCTTCGGGCTGGGATGCAGTTTTGATCGCGATCACCACACTTTCGGGTTTTTTCTGGTCCTGGGCCATTTACCGAGCCCTGTCGTTCCAGGAAGAGCCGATGATCGTGCTCATTGCGCAGGGAACTCTTTTTGCTTTGATCAGCGCTTCGACATTGAGTCTCGGAAAGACAAAATTTTTGTTCGCTCTGCACGCTTTCCCTCTGATGATTGGCGAATCGTGGTTTTTGCTCAATCATTCAAACTCTCCGCAAGTTCTGATTCTTTCCTTGGGAGCCATCGGCACCTTCACCACTTTCGTGTTCTACCAACAACAAATCTTTTACGAAACCTGGCGTCATAGCGAACAGCAGGCGAAAGAGCTGAGAGCGGTTCTCGAGAGCATCCCTGGCGGAGTCAGTTTAATCGAGAACGGTCGCTACGTTTTCGTGAACGAATATGTGCAAACATTGACGGGGCTCACTTGGAATGAGTTCGACGGAAGAAAAGTCGGATTCGTCTATCCCGACAGTCCTTTAGCAAAAATGGTAAACCAGTTTTACAATTTGCCAGACGATCAGCTCATGTCCGAGGTCAGCTTGGGACCCCCAGGACGAGAGAAATGTTTTCTTCTGATCATGAAGAAACTTCCAACCGATTCTCATCAGCGTCTACTGATGCTGACTTTGGACATCGAAGAAAAAAAGCGCCTGGAAAAACAAGCCGAAGCACAAAAAACTCAAATGGTCGCCGCTTCCAAATTCGCAGCACTGGGAGAAATGGCGGCTGGGATTTGCCATGAAATCAACAACCCCCTCGCCGTGATCACGAGTGTCTCGGACATAATGCACCGTCGAGCCAAAGACTCTTTGGGAGTGTCGACTTATTCGGAAAAAGATCTCAAAGATTTGGAGAGAATCAAATCGACTGGTTTTCGAATTGCTAAAATCATTCAAGGACTCAAATCCTTTTCCCGGAATGCCCAACTGGATCCGAAAATTCGAACATCACTGGATCAAGTGATTCGCGATTCTTTGTCTCTTTGCGAAGGCCGATTGAAAAAAAATGGGGTGGAGTTGCGTCTCAATGTGACGCCTTCGCTGGCCATTATGTGCCGGCCAGCTGAAATCACCCAAGTGCTCTTGAACGCCATCAACAATGCTTTGGATTCGATGGAAAGTGTTCCGACTGCCAAATGGATTGAAATTGAAGCCGTTCAAGATTTCGGAGCGCAGCGAATTCGCATTTGTATTCGCGATTCAGGCCCGGGAATTCCATTGGAAATTCGCGAGCGGCTGATGACGCCCTTCTTCACCACCAAAGAGGTCGGCAAAGGCACAGGACTGGGACTTTCGATTTCCAAAGGAATTATCGAGTCACACCAAGGCCATTTCTATTTCAATTTCGAAGCCGCCAACACCGAACTGGTCATCGACCTCCCCACTCCCACTCCCCTGGCCGCCTAAGTCAGGCCGCCTAAGTCAGGCCGCCTAAGTCTGCCTTTCTCTTTTTCCTTCACGCGGCGCGCCGCTAGCCAGAAGTTTCTGCCACGCCTCTTCATTGAAGCCGACAGCTCCTCCTGAATCCGTCAAAAGAAAGGGCCGCTTGATCAACTTGCCATTTTTCGAAAGCATTTCCAGAGCTTCAGTTTCGCTCATTCCGGCTTTGATTTTGTCGCTGATTTTCAACTCTCGATACTGAATCCCCGAGGTATTAAAAAGATTCTTCATAGACCCGCCACTTGCTTTAAGGTAGCTGAGCATTTTTTTGAGCTCTCCGAGGCTGGGTGGCTGTTCCACAATCGCCAAGGTCTCAAACGAAAAACCTTTTTTCTCTAAGAACTTCAAAGCCTTCTGACAAGTGCTGCATTTTTTGTATTCGTAAACTCGAATGCCCATCTTTTTCCTCCAGGACCCAGAATTCTGGTTCAACCGGCCAACCAAAAACACCTTTAACGCTCCGGGCGAAGGAAAAAGAGAAAGGCAGACTCGGTCGGAAAGCGGGAGTAGAAGAGGGAGCCAGGGGGAACTATGACTATGGTTCGAATGAATTGGCTGTCTCTGGTGGGAAAATTGATGGTGGGAGTGGCTTTTGTCAGCACTCTTCTGGCGGGCGCGGAAGTTCTGGCCACACCAAAGCTTGGCGACTGGGTCGTCTACGAAAGAAGCTTCGACGGCCAAGTTAAAGACACTGTCGAAATCAAACTGATCGGCCACAAGCCAGAATCCAAATTGTTCTACAAACAAACGACTGTCCGCCGCAACAATCAATCCGAAGTCACTTACGAACCCATCTCCGAGCATCTTCTGATGTCGGAAGAAGTCATCGAGAACACCTTGCAGAAGTGCATTCCCAAGGGTGGCACTCTGGAGAATCTCGTGATCAACCATCAAGTCGTCCTCACTTGCCAGAAGCCTTTGGTCGAAGACCAAGTCATGGGCGCGCAGTGGATTGGTCACATCCCATTTGGTCTCGCCAAGCTGGACTATGAAAGTGGCATGGAGCGAATCGAGATGGTGGTCATCGACTTTGGTTTCGGAAACTGACCGGGACTTTCTTCCAAGTTGTTTCAATTTGAGACAACATTTTTGAATTCATTATTGAGAACGCCCTCCATTTGATAAGCTAAGTTTTGATCTGTGGGGGGATAGAATGATGAAACTTTCTCGAGGAATGCGAGTCGTTGCCTTATTGTTCACACTGAGCTGCTTCGGGCTTCTCTATCAGAACTGTTCCTCGGGCCTCTCAACAGAAGCTCCCTTGTCATCACAAAACAACTCGAGCACTCTTTCCACTGACACAGGCCAACCTGTCGCCAATGGCTCTGGCAATTTCGTCAATATCGCCTATCCCAATGAGCAAGCTTGTAATTTTGCTGTCGCAGATTTCATCCGCTCGAAAATTTCCGTGGGGGCCTTGGTGGCCTCATTTCCTCGATGCCAAATTGGTCAAGGCTGCGGAATTTCTTGCGGTAAACCCGACGGCTCTTCTTGCGTCTCTGCAAATCCCACGGCATTTGGAGTTTGCCTGAGCTCCAATGAAATCGATCAAACTGTTGAGCAAAATATGCAGGCTTTTTCCAATCAATCGAGCTTTACTTTTGCCGCAGCCAATAGCACCACTTGCAATGACTCAGTAAAAAATCGATTCCGCGAAGCCACCGGCCGCATGCTCTCATCTTTCAGTGGCTGTACGACCGGCGGCAGCTGCGAGAGTTCCAATTCCGCATTGCCTGGCTTTTGCCGAACCTATCCACAATTTTCAAAATTGGACGAGGAGTTCAGTTCTTCAACCACTCCGACAAACACGAGCACAACAACCACCCTTGCGCCGACAACCACGACCACAGTCCCCGCCAATCCCCAGTATTACAATTTTGTCGGCGGCACTTTGGATTCTTGCCGATTGCTGATTGCTGATTTCATGAGAACCAAACAAGCTGTGGGCGTGCTCGTTTTGACCTCTCCACAGTGCGCGATGGGAAAGGGTTGCGGAATTTCATGTGGCAAGCCAGGAACCAATTGCCAATCCGCCAATCCCAACAGTTACGGAGCTTGCCTCACGGATAGCGATTTGAAGCGCTACTACGACGCCAATTTGCTCGCTTACCAGCAACAAAATGGATTTAACTTTGTGGCCGGCGACATTGCCACTTGCAACCAGAGCGTTTCAACTCGTCACCGAATTGCCGCTGGAACGGAAGTCGCCTACAGCGAATGCAAAATCGGCGGCGGCTGCGGACTGTCTTGCGGAAAACCCAATGGGACGACTTGCGTTTCCGCCAATCCATCGAATCCCGGCACTTGCTTCACTTATCCTGAGTTTTCGAATTTGAAATAATTTTGAGTGCTCTTCAAAAAACGGACTGCGCGAGTGAGAAAAACTCCAAATGCAGTCCGTTTCTTTTTTCCCGATTCTCTTCCGTCTTTCACTAAAATTTATTTACACCCTTGGCTCATCTTGAGACTCCAAAACGAAGCCAGTGGGGTTTCTCAGTTCGAGTCACTTGAAAGATGAGACAAATTGCCGATAAGTAAGATGGAAATATGAAACCAACTGAACCATCGGCTCACTCATTGGATTTCTTCGGGAGAGATCATAATGGCTCCATTATGCTCTACACTCTTGTCTTTGTGGCCGTGGTCGCCGTCTTCTTTTTCAGTTTTTCCAATGTGATCCACAATCTCCAATTGCAAGTCGCGAGCAATCAAAAGAAAGCGGATCGGCAATTCGACATCACTCAAATTTCAAAATACATGACCATGCAGAGTGGACTGGATGAGTCCTCGGCAGCTCCCGGAAATGAAGCACTGTCGGTTTGCCTTCGTGGAGGCGCTCAGGCCTCCTGTGTGGAAAACTGTTGTGAGTCTGGGAAAACCACTGATTTTTTCTTCGTTGATCCCACTGACAACAATCCCGATATCAATCTGAAAAAAAAGCTGACGGGACCTCCCGCCTCTCCTGCTTACTTCTACGCCAATGGCTCGCCCTGTGTCTTCAATTCTCAGAATCCAGGCGACTGCACTTACAGTCTGATTTCAACTTTTGAAGCTCAATGTCCGGGAGCACAAGCCGACTGTGAATTTGCCGAGCATTTGAAAATCAAAGTTCGAATGCTTTTCAATCCTTTGGCACAACGAAATTCCCTTTTGATGAAAGATCGTGAATTCAATCTGATCTCTTTCAACAAGCGAAACTATCGCCCGGCCGTACTGCCAATCTCAACTGTGACCTTGTATTTGAACAACCCAACAGAACAAGAAGTCAGTGTCATTGGAGATTCCGGCAATCCCTCGGAACTGCAAAACTTTTTGTTTAAAAAATGTGAAAGCAGCAATCCTTCGGTTGTCACTTTAACCTCTCCTCCGGATGCGCCCTTCAGTGGCGGCGCTGTGAAAATCAAAATGAAGCCGATGTCTCTTGGAGTCGCTCAAATCAAAATGCAAATCAGCGATGGCGGCCTTGAGAACGACACTTCCAAAGAATATGCTCTTGATGTCAATGTCTTACCGGGGACGGGCCCATGATTCGGGGACTCCGAATTTCTTCAAAAGGCTTTTCACTGGTCGAAGTTCTGGCAGCCGTCGGAATTTTCGGAGTTTCCTTGGCAGGACTTCTGACTTTTTCCTCATGGGCCATCCGCTCCATTCAAACGGAAAATCTCAAGGCCAATCAAAGCGTTGAAAATTTAGAAATGATGAAAGTGCTCACTCAGCCCACCTACTTCGGAGCCTTGAGTGAGTTCTCCGAAAATCAAGATCTGAATATTTGCCTTTTGGAAGACAAATTGGAATGCGACACTTCCCGCGAATATCGGATTCTTCCCTACAATCTAGCAACCCGGGAACCTTTGAACTCAGCGAGCACAAGTCGAGAAGGAACTTTGAAAAATGATATCTCTTTCAAAGTTCATTGTGCCAACGGAGCCACTTCCTGTGACAGCGCTCAGTTTTTTACGGTGATTATTCGCACTTCAATTATTTACGGTGGC
>JACCDW010752587.1_pt1 | contig 14943 bp, 17 predicted proteins | sample 7449781 | NCBI WGS metagenome assembly JACCDW01 (sample SAMN15323449, study PRJNA562643) | freshwater metagenome | isolation source: river surface water | place: USA:Blue River Watershed | collected 2017-08-18
GCGTACCCTGAACCTATAAAATATTGATATGATAGGCACATAATATCGATTACATATAGAGGGTGTAAAAACAAAAACAAAAAAATGAAGCATAACAAACAAGGTAAACAAGTGCTTTATATTACTGGTCGACGCTATCTATCATCGTTTAAAGATGTTTGAAGCAACGAAGAACGAGCAGGTTCTAAATATTCTAAAACAAGAAGTCGAAAACATTTACGAGAGATATGAATATGATATGTCAGCTATTATCGATGTTTTAGATGATATTGCTAAAGATATGTCAAAGCTTAATGATAAATGGGAATGTATTATAGCCGACAAGAATACGAACTATGTTTACGAGTATATTACAAAGCTAATACATTATGTATACTGTACTATTATACAAAATCAGGACGAAGAAGGATTTATTTTCAACAACGTTACGATATTGTCACGTATAGGTATGTTTGATCAGATATTTAGATACAGGAAGATAGATGATGTTGGTATTAAACAAGAAATTGCTAATATCTTATCGTGTGTTGTTATGTTCTACAAAAGTCATCCATCATTGTTCTCATCAATTATGTTACAAGCAATTCATGAGAACAATAGTAGTGTGCTAAGTCTTAAAATATGTAGATGTACCGAATGCGTAGATTATTATCAAACAGTACTCCAAGTATATATATATCATCGGACAAACGAAGAAAAAATAGATAAACGGGTTCTAGACAAATTGTGTATTATTTGTAAGAAAAGAACAATTAAAAGAGCTTACGAGATTAATATAGTATTAAATAACATATTTATATGTTATATTGAAAACATTTGTATTGCAAGCAGTGATCATCTTTACACGCTTGGCAAGGCGGTTTCAGAACTTGCAGATAAAACCCTGTGTCCTGAATTTAAAGAAATTTTCCGAAAAAGCTCCCAAGATCTGTTATTACATCAAAATGTTAGGACGGATATCGAGCATGCAGAAGCATCCGCAAGCAGATTATTGAAGGAAATAGACCATACGAAAGAAGTAGCAGCCAAGAAAGCAGCCAAGAAAGCAGCCAAGAAAGCAGCTAGGAAAGTAGCTAGGAATACAAACAATGAAGAAAAAAAAAAGGTAATAGATATCCTAGAAAAAGTAACAATAGCAAAGAAACCGATCCTAATAACTGATGATGACGATGATATAGTAATGATAGACAGAACCTACGAAGAAGAGGAGTGTGTAATGTGTCTAGATGCAAAAGCGTGTATTATGTTTCCAAATTGTAGACATGTTGTATGTTGTAAGGAATGTGTTGATATCCTCTTTAAGGCGAAAGCTAATGCTATGATATGTCCTTATTGTAGAGTTCCGTTACAAGTTCCTATGTAATACAATATTCTATATTTGTTACATCACCGAACATTATAGAGTATTATTTTAAGTCTCGGATATAAAGCTAAATATTGTACAATAGGTAATTATGGCCAATCCAACATACATATTTACTACAGATTGGTTTTCTCCAAATATCCCTGTCTGGAATGAGTTTCTTAAGCCATATAGAGATATTCCTGTTAAAGCCTTGGAAATAGGATCATTCCAGGGAAGATCTACAACATGGCTTTTAGATAATATACTTACTCATACCGAAAGTTCTATTACCTGTGTTGATACATTTGAGGGATCTGAAGAACACAATGACGATGATCTAAAAGATCTATTTTCTATATTTACTCATAACGTACAACGTTTTGGTGACAAGGTAAAGATAAATAGGGGTAAATCAGGTGATGTTATTCGTACAATGGTGCGTATAGAAACGTATGATATCATATATGTTGATGGGGATCATCATGCTGTATCGGTATTAGAAGATGCGGTTCTTTCATTCCCTCTTCTTAAAAAGGGTGGCATTATGATATTTGACGACTATACATGGCCGGGTGGAAATGATCCATGGGATCGTCCTGGTATTTCTATAGATGCATTTGTAAGTATCCATAAGAAGGAGTTAGAGGTAATTTACAATGGATATCAACTTATGATCAAAAAGCTGTAACAAAAAACGAATGCTAAAAATCTATTCTATGTTCATTCCCTATTTTTTCTAATTTTTCTAATTTAGGCCTTTGATAGGGCCTTGAGTTCCCGGCGAAGGGTGCTAGGCAGACGCTTGGCCGACTTTAGGGGGTTTGAAACGGCCTCGATCACAGAGGGTGAAACGCTTGATACCTGCTTCACGCCGCCCACAACTAGACCGATAGTGGTTACAGCCAGGATGGCAATCAGGGGGATGATAACGATCACACCCAGGATTACAAGCTCGGCAATAGACCACACGTATAGGGCATCGCGCCGCATGTCTTCCGAGCACATACACTTGGCCTTCATTAGGTACCTGACGTACATCAGGGCATAGACGAAGAACACAATGCTGGCCACGGTGAACAGGAGGGTAGCTGCGGCATATACTACAGCACCGGTCTTGCCGAAGGTCTTAGCAGCCTTGCTAGCAGGCAGAACCATCAGCAGAAGTAGGAAGACGATGGCAAAGATGATGTAGTTCTTTATGAACTTCCGGTAGGGGTGCTCTGCGCACTTACAGTCTATCTTCTCTAGCTTGTTGATGTAGGTGTACGAAACAACAAGCAGGATTAGACCCAGTATGCTTAGGAGCCACCAAACTAGGCTAGATACGGTTTCAATCATAATTAAACGATGTTCTAATTATGTTTTAGATAATTTTTGTTTTACTGGTTCTTCTTAGGGCGTCCGCGCGTCTTTCCCTTAGCCCCTGTAGCGACGTCTATATTTGTGTTCTTGATTGCTTTTTCAAATTCTTCAGGGGTCCTATCCGCGGGCTTGATATACGGTACCTTAAGGAAATCAAAGATGTCCTTTTCGGTTAGTAGTGCAGGTATAGCAGGAGGTTCAGGCTTGAATTCGGCAACAATCTTCATGCGGTGCTCGTTTAGGGTATAGCCCTTCTCTAGGGCATACTGGCGCATAACGACATTGAATGGTCCCGAACCGGTGAAATAGAGGAGGGCATAGCTATATTCTTCTTCCGGTGTAAGGAGCAGGTCGAGCCTCCTTGCCTTGCCACCCTCAAGCCTTACCACCGCCATACACTTCTTGGCACCCTTGGCAAGGATGTCAACGATATATCCTATCTCCTTCAACCGTTCAACAACCCCCTTGAACAGCTCTCCTGATGCCTTAACAGAAACCGTGTTTGGTAGCCTCAGGATCACATCGATATCGCCGCTATCCGCAAGCTCACGACGGTAGCTTCCTACCACCATTGCCTCAAAATCGCTACTTACCCCCGCAATTGCCCTCATGAGGAGCTTCTCGTGCTCCATCATCTCTTTTCGTGGGATGCGCTCGAGGATGTCCTCGTAGTACTTCAGACCAAGAGCCTGTACATCGTTCAGGATGTGAGGATCCTTCTCAAACTTATGGCGCAGGTCCTCGATCGATCGAACCTTGTGCTTTGATACAAGCTCGCGTGCCTTGGTAGGACCAATGCCATGGATCCCAATAAGCTCATCGAGCACATTGAACTGGCGTTCCTCGCGCACTACCTTGGCGGCAAGCAGCTCGCCGCTCTCGATGATCTCCTTGATCTTGGCATGGATCTTCTCACCGATGCCTGGGATGTCCTCTACATCCTCTATCTTGTTAATGGCACCCTGGTGTGCCTTTAGCTCGCTGATGACCTTGGCGTAGGCACGCGCCTTAAAGGGCTGCTTGTCCTGTGTCTCCTTCTTCCTCAGAGTGTCTAGTTCGGAAATGATCTTGTCCTTGTAATCCATTCTGTTGTTACAAATGTCAATGTTAGGATGATATTGATCTGCCTACCTGTTGTACACAATCAATTTTTTATGCCTTTATTATGTTTTTCTAGCCCTTTTGTCCATGATCTCAAGGATATCAAGAACCTTGAATTTGGAGGAAGGCCGTAGAGTATCCTTGATAGAGTTCCAATTCCTATACCTATTGGCAAGCATAGGGAATATATCGAGACCTTTTGGGATGTATTTGTAGATTGCCTGTACAGAACTTAGGGTAATATCAAGATACACATCGATTGCTGATGGATTATTCCAATTCTCGTCACACGTCTTCGCTAGCAGCACAAACAGCTGCTCTATATCCTTTTTTGTTCCAAACACCCTGCTTGAAAGCATGTGTACGTAGAGAACAATAAGCGACTTCATCTTCTTCTTCCATCTTGTATACTCGCACAGGTTGTCTGTGTTTTCCCCATTCGGATCTATGTTTTCTATACAATCTAGTATGGTTTTGGGCATTATATATGTTTGCTCTTTTATGAACTCAACGAAATGGTCCTCTATGAATACCCTTGCCCTTTCGGGAGATATTGCTATGATATGATGTAATACCTCCATGTAAAGGTCGTGGTATGACGGTTGGACCTGGAACAGCTTGATGATCTGATCCATGTAGATGTCGATGTTATCAGGGACAAGTGATCTTATAAAGTTTTGTAGGATCTCGGCCTTGTTCTGTGGCGAGAGCTTGTTCATAAAGGCCACAAAATTCTTGCGGGCCTTTCCCTCCGTGTTTGTAAACAGCAGCCCGATGCGGGGTCTCATGTTTTTGGCTGTTGGATATTCTAGGGATGTGCTGGTTTGTACATCCTTCTTGTACCCCTTTGCCGATGTTTTTGTGTTGTACTGTGGCTGCTTAAACCTGAAACAAACGTAAGCGTCCTTTAGTTGTTCGGCCTTTTGTAGATACGAGGGGAGCACGGGTTTGCCCTGTAGCATTACCCATCTTTTCTTGAATACATCCTGACCGATCACAATTAGATCATTGCAGGAGGGATCTATATGGTCCTGCCCGTCCATGTACAACCACTATGAAATAGATAAAGATAACAATTGCTTAAGCAATATTATTTTACCTCTTTACAGCAAGAATGACTATAGCCCAATCTGTAGTCAGTTCTATCATGAGCCTTGAGGAGATCGTCCGTACAAGGTGGATACACCGAGCGCTAATCCTTTGCCCTGATGACAACCAGTGTGAGAGCGCGTGTCGTGTGTTAGAATCACTTGATTACATGGTAGAAATGATCCTTTGTGATGACATTACAAATGATAGGAAGGGCTATTACACCTCGATTGCCAGACTTCGGAAGAACCTATCTAAGGTGTTAGTAACTACCCCAGAGGCTCTCTCTGTAATCCAGAAGGATGTAGACACGTCGTTGTATTTCGACGTGGTTCTCTAAAAAATATTTATAGCGTGATAGTAGAAAGAATGCCTTCTAAGTCAGCCTCTATGCCCCCAATTGCTTCTTCATCTAATGGCAAGGGTTACAAGTGGCTTTTTGTTGGCCTGTTTGTTGTTCTCTTTGTTGTGTTCTTAGTAGCCTTTTTCCGTGCTAGGAAGGAAGGCTTCGAGGGTGGTGCCGGTACCCTTCTGTATTTCTATATGCCGGAGTGCGGCCATTGCCAGAAGTTTAACCCTGAATGGGAGAAGCTTCAGAAGATGGTAGATGAGAACCGTGCCCCTCTAAAGCTTACTAAGATCGATGGTACCGACGAGGCTAACAAGGATATGGTAGAACAGTACAACGTGAAGGGTTTCCCCACCATTATTGTAGAGTATGGCAACAAGTCAGAGCCCTATGATGGTGAGCGCACAGCCGATGCCGTGTACAAGTGGGCTACCGGTGTTGTAGGTTCTAAATAGTTTTTTTCACTTTCTTTTCTTTTTCCTTTTCTTTCAGCTTTAGGAATTCATACATTCTTGTATACCCATATCCTATAGCATTATCAATATCTTCATCTGTAATCTTTATTTTTAGTGTCCCATCGCTATATGTTTCCATCGGTAGGAATGATATAGGTGACCCATCTAGCTTTAGTATGTCATGATTGGAGCAGAGGTACCTTAGTTTTTCATCGTTTGCGGTGTTCGTAATCATGGTTTGTACAATGATGGATATGAAGCTGAAAAAATCGTTGATCTCTATATTATCTGGCAGGATCGCAGGAAGTTCCATCACAAGGACATTGTTCCTTCCTGACTTGCGAAACCCTGATAGGGGATAATTGTCGCATATGCCCCCATCCACATAGAGATCGCCATTTATAACAACGGGTCTCATTACCATTGGAACGCTCATCGAGGCCTGTACGGCATCATAGAGGCAAACATCTGGTGTGGTATCAACGCTAAAGTACACAGGCTTGCGCTTGTTAACATTTACAGCACATATAACAATGTTAATACCTGTCCGTTTAACAAACTCTGCAATGGTAATGGTATCTGTTTCTACCCCGTATTTCTTTTTTACAAAATGCCTGATTGGCATTACCATGTTATTGCCATCATCAAGCCCATAGGTATCAAGTATAGTCATAAGGGATGTAAGCAGTGAGAATGATATGTTCTCCTCCTTGCTAAAGAACTCTTTGAGGTATTGCTCAAGCTCGTCGGGCATGATGTTCATAGCGACTAGGCAGGCAAAAAAGGCACCTATAGACACACCAGATACCTCATGAACGTGCTTCATCATCCCGTTCTCCTGCATGTATCGTATGGCACCTATGTATGCGATCCCGGCAAGACCTCCCCCACTGAAAACTAGATGTGAATACATAGCCAAAAAGTTTATACCCTGTAAAGTAAATATTTCAATATTTTAAATCGAGGATTTAAAGTTTTAAAATTTCAATACGAGTATGGGCGGTTCTGAGATCCCGGAGCCCTACAAGGCCTGTTTTGATGCCGCATGCGCGGGCGACTTGGATCGCTTGCGCGAAGCCCGCGAGAAGGGGGGTTTGTGGGACATCAATACATGCAACGCAGCAGCAAGTAGAGATCTGGCTTGCTTGCGATACGCTCATAAAAACGGGTGTACGTGGTATGAAAGCACGTGCGGGTCCGCCGCAGCCAGTGGCAATCTGGATTGCTTGAGGTATGCGCACAAGCACGGTTGCCCTTGGGATGAAAAGACATGCGCGTTGGCATCGGGAGGCGGCCATCTCGCCTGTCTTCGGTATGCTCACAAGAACGGTTGCCCATGGGATGCCTACACGTGTTCTTGGGCAGCCGTGGGAGGTCATCTAGACTGCATACGGTATGCTCGCAAGCACGGATGTCCGTGGAATAAAAACACATGTAGGGAAGCAGCGAGATCCGGGCATTTGGAAGTCCTACGATACGCTCATGAGTCCGGCTGCCCGTGGGATGAGGAGACGTGTACCGAAGCTGCCCGATTTGAACGATTTGATTGTCTTTTCTATGCCAAAATGAATGGTTGTCCATCCACGCCGGATGTGGATCAGGTGCTTTGGAACCAATGCCTATTGGTGTGGCTAGCATCTTTGTTCGTTTGTCTGATCATGATCGGCAATAGATCCCAAAAATTGGATAGTAAGTAAATATTTTTTGTGTAGAGAGTTTGTTTGTCTCAATTTCACCATACCCTTCTGCTCGTGCGCATTGTGGTTCAAAGTATTAAAATGATATTTAAAAATAGGCGTTCCAATCGTTTAAACCTTTTAACATTATGGCGATGATGGAGTTCAAGAGGCCTATGATCAGCCTTTCCGAGCTATATGACATGAAGAAGAAGAAGGAAACAAACAGGACCAAGTGTTTTGATTACATTATAGAGCTGTGCCATCGGCGTATAAGGAACATCGCCTCCTATGGAGGGATGAACTGTTTCTATGAGATACCTGGCCTCCTAATCGGTTATCCCCTCTACAACCTAGAAGAATGTACAACGTACGTGATAGAAAAGCTACGCACATCAGGTTTCCTTGTACAGCTCCTGCCACCCCCGCATGTTAGTGTTGTCTATATCTCGTGGGATCCACAAGAGATCAAGCCAAAGCGCCCTGCCCTTATGGGGCCCGGAAAGGGCTCCTCAAGGACAAGCCATCCTTCGATTCCCCTGTTAGATGTTGACAATGGTAACAACCGTACACGCGGTGATGTACGCGAAGTAAAAATGATTACCTCTGATGCTAGGCCGAGGATAACAAACCCATTAAAGGATCGTTTTAGGATATTCTAATACATATTATGCGTCTGTTTTACGCCCTGCTCTTGAGCACCTCCTTGAATTCCTTCATAAAGGGGTCCATTAGTTCCATGGTGTGCCTCATGCCCAGCATAACCCCCATCTTAAAGAGCTGGTCTATAAGGAAGATGATAAGCACACCTGCGAGTATAAAGAGGGCGAGGTCCCAGCCATAAGAGCCGGAGCCGCTAGGCATAGGATACACCTTGCGCTCGTATCTGCTAGATCCTGCTAGGTGTTCGGACTCAAGCGGTTTTTGTATGCTGTGCTCTGAGAACCGCCGGATAGTCTGCTGGAGAGGGGAGGTATTAGGATCATACAGATCATCGGTAGGCTTTGCCTCAGGGTTCATAGGAAACCTAGAGGGAACATTGCTTGCTTCCGAGTTCTTTAGGTATTGCTCAAGATCCTCGTCATAGTATCCGGTAACGTCCTTCATATCATCGTACCTCATCTTAGGCTCGGGTATCCGGGTTGACGAGGTCTTCTGATCGAGAGATGTTTTCATTGCCTTTTGGAATTGCTTCTTTGTCTCATCGCTAAGGGGCACCTCATAGAAGTCAGAGCTAGTCTGGCACTGTCCTCCATTAGTGCTCACCTTGCTGGGGGTTCCAGAGCCTGCCTTGGTGCTTGTTAGGTTCTGAGGGTGATCTACAGGGGCACCACTGATAAAGGTCTCCATCTGGTCGGCGGCACATGTTCCATATGTCTTACATGTCTGCCTGCGATCGGCCTCCATTGCCCTATAGGGAGGGCGGCTCATGTTGTCCTCCATATCCCCCCTGTTTGCGAAGGTTTCGTAAGGTATCCTGCGCTGAAGCGGCCTATTTCCCTGAATTGGCTCATCCTGTACAGGCTTAGGAGTGGCATACCTGTACATAGTGAAATCACCTGTGCCATTCCCGCCGTCACGCCGATATGCCTCGTAGGCGTCTGCGGATGCCTTTGCCTGTACATCAGGGGAGCACCTCTTCTTACGGCCAGGAGGATCGAAAGATGGTACATTATAGGCCTCCTGTAATGTACAATACATGTGTAATATATTGGTATGACAACTCTATTTGTTTAAAAGATTTTTCTTTTTGGTTTTCAGGAACAGATGCTAGATGTTGTACACGACATGACGGCAGGCCTCTTAGCTGGTCTGCTGTCCGTATTCTTGATCTTGTACGCATTCCAACCAAATCGGCCATACCCATCGTGGATGCTAGAGCCGGCAGAACAGCCCTGGATCTTTATCGTTATCATTGTTGCGATCGTATACCTTGTTAGGTGGGACTACATGATAGGCCTGCTTGCCATCCTGTGTGTCCTAGCTGTGGTTCTTGATCTGGCCGTGTTTACTTTTGCCACATCTAACAAGAGCGAGGCACTATACACACCTTCTATAAGCCTAATACCTAATCTTACAAAAACAGAAAGCACCGAGGAGGCTTTTGATAACCAGAAGGTGGTACCAAAGGTACTTCCAGAGGACGAGCAGGTTTCTAAGAGATGGACTGTAAACGATAAGCCCGCCCCTTACGAGCTGATGCGCAACAATACCGTTGGTTCCACAGAGATTAGCAAACAGGCAGGCTTATCAGGTATCCCGCTAGCCTATCTTGATGAAAAGGGGCATTACCCTATCTTTACCCATTAGATAAAGGGTATACATAAGGATTATCATTCATTTGTTTTTAGAGATCTAATCATGCTAGTAGTAGATACCTTCTTGTACGATGGCGATGCTATCATTGTCGAGAGGCTAAAAACGATGTACGATGATGTAGATATCTTCTACATGGTAGAGGCATCCTACTCTTTTTCAGGAAAGAAGAAGCCCTTTTTGTATTCTGAGACGGATGAGTGTAGGGCACTGTTAGCCCCATACCTAGACAAGGTGCGCATTGTGATCATTCCCGAGTTTCCACAGGTCCCAATGGATTGGATACAGCGAAAGCTAACCATTACATCAACCTATAACGAAAACTTTGGCGCTTGGTGGAGGGAAGCCTACCAGCGCAGCTTTGTTATTCATCGTATCCGTAGTGACCTAAAAGATCAGGCATACATCCTAATCGCAGCCGATGTAGATGAGATCGTTTCCCCACATGTTCTGAAGGCACTAAAGACGGATTACAAGAGCGTGCACCATTTAATAGACCAGCAGCCTGTTTTTCTTACCATGTTTTTCTATTACTACTCGTGGAAATGGATGAAACGTGACATGTGGACTAGGCCTTTTGTGGTACACTCGGATGTTCTTGAAATGCTTTGTAGGATGGTTCATAGCCCAACCCTTCTAAACGACATCCGGATGGAGCTACCGAAGGATCATCACATCCCTAACAGCGGATGGCACCTCAGCTATTTTATGGATGCCGATGCTATTGCTAGGAAGATTGGCCATTTCTCACACACAAGCCTTGACAAGGAGCAGTTTAAGGTTCGCGAGTGGGTTAAGAAGTGTATCGATGAGGGGCTGGATGTTTTCCAAAGATCTAGTGAAAACTGCGTGCCTGCTCCGGGTATCCCCTATTTTATGCCATCGTAGATGTGCTTAAGAAGTAGAAAAGATTAGGCTATAACAAACAACATAAATATGCCTATCCATCCTATCTCTTTTTCGGTTCCTTCAGAGAACATCCTAGATCATGTTCCAGAGAAGGCAAAGATGATAGCCGGTTGCCAGTATGATAGCCGTGCCTTTACGAACGAGAAGGAATACTTTGAGGAATACCAGCGTTCCCTGTTTGGAAACACAAAGTGCAAGGCAGGATGGGATTGCAACCGCCATTACGAGATCCTTGCCAATGGCTGTATCCCCTATTTCGAGAACATGGATGGGATACCTCCAAACACGATGGTTGATTTTCCAAAGGACATTGTGCGTCGTGGCATGGCCCTCAGCTCTCTAGATCGTGAGCAGTATGAGCCGATTATCAAGGAGCTTCTTGATTACACACGTGAGAACCTTACTACCGAGGCAAGGGCAAGATACATCCTTTCAAAGCTTGGTAAGAAGGCAGAGGATGTAAGATCTGTCCTCTACCTAAGTGAATCCGTTCATGGCGATTACCTGCGTTGTACGGTCCTGCACGGTTTCAAGAAGCTGTTCAAGGAGAAGTGTGTAGACTGTATCCGTGTCCCCCACATCTATGATAGCTATCCTCCTGAAATCCGTAACGAGGTACACGGTTTTGGGTTTTCGTATGCCTTCCGTGTGCCATCAGAATATGATATAAAATGTAACAGGATGTTCATTGGCGAGCGCATTGCAGCGCACGAGTTTGATGTAGTTGTTTTCGGGTCTCTTCATCGTGGCATGCCGCTTCTGGAATGGGTATTAAGGTATTACAAGGAGGATGAGATCGCCTTCCTGTGCGGGGAAGACTTTCACAGGTGTCCTATGATAGACAATGGGATTGGAGATAAGTATCACGTGTTTATCAGGGAACTATGATATGGTTTCATTTTCTTACGTAAGTGTAGTGAAAACATGGATGTTCTAACAACTTCTACATCAGCCCTTGTATCACAGGTAGGCGGGCGTCATCTAACATTTCATTTTACCAGTGCCCAGCAGAAGCTGCTCCAGCATCCGTACGGCCAGATGTTTATCCTCTATGCCATGTTCTATATTAGCACACGGAGCCTGCTAGTGTCTGTCCTCCTCTTAGTAGTTTATCTGATATTGGTAAACGTGCTGCTCAATGAGAACCATCCACTAAACATATTATCGCGTGATTGGTTAAAGAAGGAGGGTTTCTTAGAGAAGAATGCACCATCAAGATCACAGATGTACAAGGATAATGTAGCCAAACTAAATGGCTAATTATTCAAAAACAATGTTTTGATTTAATGTTTTTCTGGAGGCTTTAAGGCTGGCCCTATAGGAGTAAATATATCCTTAGTTGGATGACATTTTGCGATATGCCATTCTACCAATACTTGGAACGAGGATATAAACAAACAATTTGGACAAGAATATAGGAAACACATATGTCTCCTTATACAATCATCAGATTGTAAATAAAAAATAATTATTTTTTGGTGCTAATCAATTTTGGAAATGTTAGAAGGCCTATTCCAGTAGAATTTTACAGGATCCCTGCGCACGTGCTTGGTTATAGTGTACATGTACCTGAATATGGCAAATATGATCAATAGCCCTGCAACAGCGAATATGTATGGTTGATAAACGATGTTATCACCTATAAACACGTATGCCATAATGGCGAGGGCAAGCACAATACCGAGGTAGATAAAGAATTGTGTCCTAGCAGAGCTTGTGATAACATCAAGCCTTGTTAGTGCGGTTGCCTCCTTGTACCTGTTCTCGGTGTTGTCCAGCATCTGCTTTAATTTCTTAAAGTATGCTATCTCGCGTGTTATTGTATTGTTAATACCACTGTAGGTTTTGCCTGATTGGAGGATTACACCAAGGTACAGTGTAACGTTTAGATAATCGTTCGCATACGATAAGAAAGCATTGCTATAGTAAACTAGGGTATTGTCCTTTGTGATAGTATTCTGGCCTGATACAAAATTGCTAGGATCAATCAGGTAGTAATTGCTAAACCCTTCCTTCTTTTTATCACAATCACTAAACCCTTCAATCCTTCTGCTAACAATAGCGTATACCGTTATCGCTGATACTACCATAACACCAAACACAATCGCAAGTAGCATTAGCTTTGTTGCTCGATCTATACCCGATATAGCAATTGTAACAATTGATAGTATAGCGATAGAGTAAACTACTAGAATTATCCATTCGTATCTGGATGCGCTTTTCCGAGTGTTTGTCCCGATATTATAAGTGTTTTCATTGGATATAAGGATTGTTTTAAGATCTTTTACCTTCTCATTGATATCTGTGATTGTTTGGGTGTTCTCCTTGTACTTGTTAATGTTAATATTTAGGTTTTTTAGGATAGTCTCGTTAGCATTTGAACTATCATCTTGTGAATCGGGGGAGAAGTCCCTGTTAAGGCTTATAAGAATATTTGCAGTGTTGGATATGTTCCGAAGGTACCCATCATCGTTGTCGGATGTCGTGTTCTTCTCGTACAACCACATCGATATGTATATATTCACAAGCAGCTCGTACAGCAACAGCAACCTGCGGATCATGAAAACATCGTTTGTAACAAAATCGAGCCTTGAAACATCCCCTATTACAAGCTTTATGTTATCAGGAGGGGTATTGGCGATTGTGCTAACAGCATTCAGATCAGATGCGGCAACGACAACATCGGATTTGTTGTTATTGTCAACAACGTAATTCGAAATCTTGATCGAACCACCTGATTTGTAGAGTTTAATGTTGTTTTCTGTAAGGAAGCTATAAGCATTGCGGATCCTGTTTAGCTCCCTTAGCAGATCGCTATCTTCGACCAGCAGTTTTGAATAGTTGATTTCGGTATTAGCAGGATCAAAACTGTTAAGCATAGAGCTCGCATTAAGATCAATGTACATATCTGTATCAAGATGCCTGTACATGATATTCTGTGCGGTTACAGGGAGTGATACACTGGTTGGCAGTGATGAAACATACTTGTTTTTGAAGACATTGTAACCGCTAATAATGTTTTCCACAAACGTGTTTGGTTGAACCTTGCTTATGTAGCTTGTTCTGCGATCCTCGGTTACAAAAGTTGTGCCAATATATGCAATAATGTTTTTGATGTTGTTGACAAGCACAGTGGTTTCAGCAGTTATATCTAGCGACATAATGTTTGTCTCTACAAACAAAAAGAGAAAAAAGACTACCAAAATTGTATTATAGAACAACATTTTACACGACAGGTTACACACAGCACCTATAGAAGTAATAGGTGCCGGAAGAGGGATTATTACGGGTAATCCTAACGATATCCCCGTGCTTGAGACCAAGCCATCTAGCAATGATGTCCGTTCGAAGGATTACAGGCAGCTGAGATTTAGATTTCAGCTGATAGGTATCGACAAGGGACCTAATGTCCCTGTCATCTAGCTTTTCGTGGAGGGGCACATAGACGTGTTTTGTGGGATTGTACATAAGCTCGTTGTACGTAAAGTATTGCGCCATTCCTCCAGCCTGCTGGAGGATTTTGTCGGCATCGGCTACGATCTTGCGGTTGTGCGATTGCGGATCCTCATCAAACACGAGTATGACAGATGAAACCTTGCGCTCTACATGTTCGGGATCTTCGCTCTGAGAGATCACGTGGATGATCTGTTCGGGGTCGCGCGTGTCCTTTGCCTCTTTGAACTCCTTGAAAATGCTTGCGCGCACGTTTCCGCTTATTGTTTGCTTGGGCACAAAGATCACGGCGGTTCGATCCGTGTGGAACACAAGCTGGTGTGTTTTGAACATGTGGTTCGGTGTTAAATACGTGTGCTCGGAGAATTCGCTCACGTCATCGCCCCGATTGGTAAGCATCTCGACAAGATTGTCGATAATCATATCCACATCCGTAGGATCCATCATTCTTTTCGTGCTGATGGCCTCAGAAACTCTTAATATATGCTATTATATTCTTTTGATTGTTAATGTTTAAATAGCATCATTTTTTCGGTTTCATATTTTGTGTACAACTTACTAAAACCTTACGAAAATGATTTATAACAATTGAAAAAAATAAAAAATTTAAAATGTAGGGGTTTTTTGTTCTGTTTTTATTTGTACAAACCTGTTTTTCAATCTTCTGCCTCGCTATCACTATCCTCACCACCAAGCAGCCTGATGTTGCGCCATCCCCTGTTGTCGCTTGGATAGGATCCAAAGATGTTTACCATGTATGTCATGTATTGGTTCCTGTCCGGGATCTTCTTGCTCTTGTTCAGTGTTTGGTTTGCCCATACCTTGAACTCAGCATAGATCTTTGTAATAAGCACACGTTCCGTGGAATTGGGATCTAGCACCATACGC
>JACCDW011210699.1_pt1 | contig 14941 bp, 7 predicted proteins | sample 7449781 | NCBI WGS metagenome assembly JACCDW01 (sample SAMN15323449, study PRJNA562643) | freshwater metagenome | isolation source: river surface water | place: USA:Blue River Watershed | collected 2017-08-18
CACACATGAAAGTGACGACGATGGCGAAACTGTAGTTACCAAACTAGATGCCAGCGGTAACATCAAGTGGCAGCGTATCACTGACAGTGGTGATGACTCTGTTATTGCTCGTACCACAGACGGCAATATTCTAGTTACGACAGAAGACTACAATGAAGATATTGGCGACGATGCTCTTAAAATAATCTTACTATCACCTAGCGGTGAAGTCGTCTACAAGCGTTGGTTGTATGCTACAACTGACAGCGACACACGATTCAAGAACGGTCGTTGTTTGATCACAGATGCTGACAGTTTCTACATCACAGCCTACTTTGATGCCAACGACTATGAATCAACCATGATTGCTAGACTACCCGTAGATGGTTCTGGCACAGGTGAACACGGATCATTCCGCTATACTGATGTCAATGCTATGGATGGCAGTTTTATTGAGTCAGGACTGACTGACATTAACTACGACGTTGATCCGCTTGATCTAGAAGATTCTAACAACTATGCCGGTCCATTGGCCGAAGGTGAAGATGTCTACATCAAGACAACATCAACATTTACCACAGGTATAGGTTCGTTCTATGTTGACACTTTCTATCCCAACTATAATGTTGAAACAGTTCGTGACACAGATGGTGGGCGTATTGTGTTTGCTGATGGCACAACACAGAACACTTCAGCAACAGATATTCCACAACGCCGTTACTGGGGTCAGCGTTACACATTGGGTCTAAAAGATCGCGGACATCACATATATTGTATTGAACAAAATGAAGAGATCCTTATCCCCTACAATGCTCGAGTAGAGTTCCCCGTGGGCACAGTGATTACCATTGTCAATAGTAATTCAAGTAGTGTTTACATTAACAAAGAAGGCAGTAGTATGAATCTAATGATCGTAGGCGAAGGCTACTATGACTATGTAGAATTGACACAATACGGTATTGCTACTCTGTTAAAAGTTGGTCGTGACAATTGGGTCATCTCTGGCAATGTTCAATCTAACTAAGGAACTACAATGCCTATATCACAGATCATATTAGCACGAGGATCCGCCGGCGGTGGCGGCGGAGGTGGCGGCGGAGGTGGCGATCCTCCTTACTCAGGTTCTGGACCAACTCCAGGCAATGCCATTCAAGGTTTTTGGCCAAGTTCATCGGGATGGAGTTCCCAAGGCACCCCATTTGTTGTAGACGGTGGATTAGTTAGTATAGATAATCCTCAAAATGGTTGGATGAGAAGAATATATCCAGGACTTTGGTCCTTGCCCGGCATCAACGGTAACGATAGTCCTGGCCTATTTGACGGTGCTCCAACCTTCCAGGAAATAGACACCTTTGGCGGATTTGGACAAAGTGGCACCGGCGACAACTATGCTATGGAATGGAAAGGCTACATTCAGGTACTCAATACCGGCAACTACAACTTCTTATTAGACAGTGACGATATTGCTATGTTCTGGATTGGGTCTGCGGCACTGAATCCCAACTTTGACAATAAATTATTATGGACTAATAACGGCAGTCAACTGAATGCCAACAGCCCAAACTTATACGCCGGGTTATACTATCCTATCAGAATGCGATTCCAGGAGTGGTCGGGTGCTGAACGCTGCCAACTCTACATGGGACTAGTAGGATCGGGAGGAGACCTAGGGTATATAGGTGGCTATACTATGCGTTACAATGGTAATACTCAAGGATATTGATCTAGTCCGTGAGCAGATACTGGAACAGCGTAGACTAAATCCCCGCGATCGTGGGGGCAGAGGCTGGCAAAGTGCGACATACACCGACCAGCCTTTTTCATGGTTTGTTGATGTTTATAAAGCAGTAGAAGCAGAACACGGACCTATAGATTCGTGGTGGATGAATGTAAACACATAGGGCGAATACACAGGTTGGCACAGTCACAGTCGTTGGCCAAAAGTTGGTGTACTGTATGTACAGGTACCCGGGGGTGATATAGAGTTTAGACAGGGTGGCGCATATTGGTGTGAAACTCCTAAACCAGGAGATTTGCTAGTTTTTCCTGGTAGTTTAGAGCATAGAGTATTGCCTAACTCAAGCACATATGTTCGTATTAGTGTAGCCTTTAACTTTGTTAAATACTAGATGATAATATTTTTAGCAACTTTACTGTTTACGCACCTAACAATAATCAGCGTGACCTTATACCTACATCGCTGTCAAAGTCATAGAGGTGTAGAGTTTCATCCTTCGATCAGTCACTTTATGCGTTTTTGGCTGTGGTTAACTACAGGTATGACTACAAAAGCTTGGGTAGCTGTACATCGCAAACATCATCAATCAACAGACGTACCAGGTGATCCACATAGCCCGCACGTATTTGGCATTTGGCGTTTATTGTTCGGAGGTTGGGATTTGTATCATGAAGCTACAAAAGATCCTGCGTTTGTACTAAAGTACGGTGTAGGAACACCTAGGGATCGAGTTGAACTATTTTATACCCGCTACCATCGCTACGGTATTTTACTAATGCTGGTCATAGACCTTGTTCTTTTTTCGTGGTGGGGATTCTTAGTATGGGGCGTACAAATGATATGGATTCCATTCTGGGCTGCTGGATTTATCAATGGCGTTGGACACTGGTGGGGTTATCGCAATGGCGAAACTAAAGACTACAGCCGCAATATTGTTCCTTTAGGCGTGTTAATAGGCGGTGAAGAACTACATAATAACCATCACTTAGATCCAGCAAGTCCCAAATTTAGTCGTCGCTGGTTTGAACTTGATATAGGGTGGGTTTATATACGCATATTAACGGCGCTGAAATTGGCAAAACTCAAAACCGGCTAAATATATAATATGAGAGCGGCCTTATGAGTATACAAACAGTTAACTTAGGAACATACGCCAACGACGGTACAGGTGACGATTTACGCACGGCCTTTGAAAAAGTTGTAGGTAATTTTGATTATCTAGATTTAATCAAGGCAGAAGATGGCGAAAATTTAGGCACTGCTATACCTAATACGCACGGTGTCTATGCCGGTGTAGATGGTGTTACATTACAATTTAAAAGCATCAAACAGGGCGATAATATCACAATTACCAGTGATGGTAATACTATTACACTTCGTCCTAAAGATAGCATCAATGCTGTAGAAGAAGATCCTAATCCTAAATTAGGTGGAGATTTAAATACTGGCGGTTTTGACATCTATAGTGAAGGTTTACCTTTAAACTTATATGTTAAAGATAACAATTTAAACATCTACAACTATGACACCAGTACCGGTGATTATCTTCCGTTAGCCTTAAATGCGTTAAACATTATAGGCAACAACTTTAACTCCCCAGGAACAACTACTATTGCTACCTATCTCGGAGATGGGTTAACAATACAATCGGATCAAGATTTTACTTTATCTTGCGTCAATGGAACAATTTACTTTGTAGGAGCCGCAGTTAGTGATTCTAGTATTACTGCTACAGAATTCATTGGACCGTTGACAGGTAATGTAACTGGTAATACTAACGGTACACATACAGGACCTGTTGTCGGTAGTGTAACTGGTGACGTACTTGGTAATGTAACTGGTGACCTAAATGGTACAGTTACTGGCAACGTATTAGGTCAAGTTAGTGATATTAGCAATCATAACTTGAGAGATCTCGGAGATGTTAGTAACACACTTCCGGGTGTTGGAAACGGTCTTATTTGGAACGGATCAGCATGGGCACCAGGTGCTGTTCAGCCTGGCGTAACTCAAATCATTGCTGGCACTAATGTATCTATAAGTCCATTTGGCGGAACTGGTGCTGTTACTATTAACGTACCGTCTGTAGCAACAACATTAGATTCTTTAACTGATGTTGCCATTACTGTTCCAGAAGCTGATCAAGTTCTTAAATATAACGGAACTACTTGGGTTAACGCAACAAGCCCAGCAGGCATTCCTAGTATATCAGATTTTGACCTAGGTGTTATAGGCGCAAATATCACTAGTCCGTTTCAGTTACTGTTCCAAGCACTAAACGTTGATTTTGAAACATTTGATAATCCCGCTAGTTACAATGTTGATTTAGGCACACTAGGAGGCGAAACTGGTCCAACTGAATGGACGACTGGGGATGTTGATGGAGGAAGTCCTTCAACTTCGCCATTCACTTATTACATCGACGGTGGTTCACCAACAACTACATCATTCACTGCTATTGCTGATGGTGGCAGTATTTTTGGAGCTTCAGTTGACGGGGGCTCCCCAAGCGGTAGTCCAAGCGAGTTCGTTGATGGCGGAGGCCCTACGTCAACTCCTGAATTAATTATTGATGGCGGAACACCTGCCTAAACCGAATAAATACCATAAAAGGAAAGTAACATGACTGTACAGATTCAATTAAGAAGAGGAACAGCAGCAAGCTGGTCTTCTAACGGAACAGTGGTTTTAGCTGCAGGCGAGCCAGGTTTCGAAACAGATACCGGTAAATTTAAAGTAGGAGACGGTACTACACAATGGACTAGTTTACCGTATGCGGGCGGCGCAGAAAGCCTACGCCTACAAGACTTATCCGATGTATCATCAACTGCTCCTAACTCCGGCGAAGTATTAAAGTGGAACGGATCAGCTTGGGCACCAGCCGCTGACTCTACAGGTGGCGGCGGTGACGGTAATACTACTTACGCAATCAGCGCAGAAACTGCCACTGGTGGAGTTAACTTAAGACTTACTGGCAGCGACTCTAGCACAGACGATGTTAAATTAGCAGAAGGATCTAATGTTACAATTACTAGAACTGATGCTAACACTATTACTATTGCTGCCACCGGTACCGGTGGTGGAGCTAGTAATTTAGATGATCTAGGCGATGTTGTTATTACCGGTACTCCGAGTAATGGTCAAGTACTAAAATATGACAGCGGCTTAGGTGTTTGGGTTAACGGAGCTGATTCTACTGGAGGCGGTGGAAACCCGTTTGATCAAGATCTAAACACAACTGACAACGTACAGTTTGCTGGTTTAACAATGGCTGGTGGAACTGGAGATGAAGGTGGTGAAATCCTTCTTGGTGCAGCAGACAACACCACACTAGTAGGAACAGGCGTTACTATTGATGTTTATCAAGACCGACTAAGATTCTTTGAACAAGGTGGTACTGGCAGAGGATTTTATTTAGATATTGCTACAGGTGGTGCCAGCGTTGGTACTAATATTATGTCAGGTGGTGGAGGTGGAGGTGGTGTATCTAGAGATACAGCTTCTGGAACAGCAACATCGTTAGCAGATAACACTGCCGCGAACGTAACTATTACAGGTGGTGCTAAGACATATGCGTTACTAAAAATTGAAGTTAGTCACGCAGCATGGGTAAGAGTTTATACAGACACTAGTTCAAGAACTGCTGACTCTTCGAGAGCTGAAGGTGTTGATCCTACACCGGGTTCTGGTGTAATTGCCGAAGTTATCACAACTGGAGCAGAAACAATTCTTATGAGTCCAGCAACTATTGGATTTAGCAACGAAACTAGTCCATCAACAGATATACCGATTAGAATTACTAACAAGTCTGGTTCATCTGCCAGCATTACAGTAACATTAACATTTGTTCAACTAGAAGTCTAACATGGTACTAAGAGAATTTATAGTAACCCTAAAGAGTAAGGACGATCTCAATGCGTTCTACTCTGAAATGGAATCTGACGGTCTTTTTGACTTTTTACCTAATAGAGAGGTACAATGTGTAAGAAAAAGACCAATAAGTAGAAATACACATTATCTTCTTACAGAAGATGAGGCTGCTGACTTAAGAAAAGATCCAAGGGTTGCTTCGGTTACTCTTAACCATGTCGATTCTGGTCTCGAAGTAGTTCCACATGCTACACAAACTGCTAACTTCAATAGATCTTCATCTGTTGATGTTGGTTGGATAAATTGGGGATTATATAGATCTTCCAAAGGATCTAATGATGTGGGGTGGAGTGACGTAGGTAGTAGTGCTAATAAAAACGGCACTATTAGCTTTAATGCTGGCGGCAACAATGTTGACGTAATCGTTGTTGACGAAATACTATATCCAAATCATTCAGAATTTGGGGGGCGTGCCCAACAGTACGACTGGTTTGGTAATTACGATATTCCAGTTAGAACCACAGGATGCGACATTGTTCGTATTGAACGATCTACTAACATTGCTAGAATAACAACAAAAACAGCTCACGGCTTAAAAGCTGGAAATAAAATAAATGTTGTTTGTAATAATGACGGAACATTTAACGCCACTGCCGCAACTATCATTGATGTCAGCGCAACTCCTGTAGGCAGTGGTGGTGACGGTGTTACTGAAAATCGTTTTAGATATTCTAACTCAGGTGGCACAGTAACTTTAAATTCTGTAGCAATTAGTTCTATTGCTAGAAATAATAATACTGCTACAGTTATTTGCTTTACTTCTCACGGATTGACCACTGGAAATACAGTAGGTATTAACATTACAACTTCTGGTTATACCAGCTTTGTTGGTTCTAATATATCTGTTACTGTGGTCAATCCTACAACATTTACTTACGCAAATACAGGCACTAATTTAAGCACTACAAGCGTAAGTGGTAACATATTCAAAGACGATGCTAGTGGTACATGGACTGGCGTTTATATCTATGACAATTATAGTAGTGGTAACAACCATGCTACAGTAGTCGGAGGCATCATTGCTGGAGAGACTCAGGGTTGGGCCAGAAATGCTTCTATATATAATTTAAGACATGACTACAATTCTCTTCCAGCTAATAACTTTGTTCCATTAGACTATGTATTTGATTACATAAGATACTGGCACGGTGACAAACCTATTAATCCTCAGACTGGGGTTAGAAATCCAACGTTGGTAAACTGTAGTTGGGGAACTGGTATTAGTACAACTGCTAAGAATTATTATACTGGTAATACTAAAACTAAGATTAGCGAAATAAATTATAGAGGCACTACCATTAGACCAGAAGACCTTGGTAATTCAAAATTAGATACAGGGTTTACTGGAGTTTGTAGTTCTAATACTGTGTTTGGAGAATTAAGAGGTTCTCAAACTGGATCTACAACTGCCAATGTAACCATTAACAGCGTGTCTGGTTTAATTAACGGTTCTGGAATTGTGCCAGCAAGTGCGCTAACAGGAACTATCAACGTCGGCGACTACATTAATACAAATATAGCTAACTGGCCTCTAGGTACTAGAATAACATCTGTAGAATTAAACGGCAGTCAGTATATTATAAACTTTACTTTCTTAAAGTCATCTACATTTACTGGATCATCTACAGCTACTTGTACGTTCTATGATTCCAACATGGAAAACGTAGCTTATAGCATTGTTACATCAGGTTCATCATCTGCTACAGTAACTTCAATTCCATTGTCTCTAGGTGGTCGTACTGGAATGACTGACCTCGGAGCTCCATCAGCTAGTAGCACTGGCGGAGTTGATATCTATGATGATGCCGGTTGGGCTTGCCAACTTCCATTTGATATCACATACTTAGGAGCCACTTATGGTCCTAGTCAAGGAGCAGGTACAGTAGGCGACAGTGCTTATGTTAATATTAGCACTAACAGCTATGCGATATTTGGCGGTGGACTATCATTAACATATACTTTCCAACCTGATCCAACAGGACCAGCTGTTAGAAAAATATGCCTAAGCAGCGGCGATCGCAGTGCTAGAAAATGTTTTACAGAAACTACAGGTGTAACACCAAACAGACAGTTTAGAATTCGTTTCGAAGGACACGAAGGCGCAAACGGTGGAGATGTTCTTTCTCCAACTATGGTTTGGGAAATGAAGTTTTTTGAAAATGCTCCCACAACAGTGGAAGTACATGTAGGTACTAACGCTGTATACAAAGGTGAGTTCGATCAAAGTCAATTATTAGACTACGGTATTGACTTAAACTCAACTACTGCTCCTCAAAGAAACAGCGCAATAGACGCTGACATTTCTGATTGTATAGCAGATGGTATTTTATTTGTTGGCAGCGCAGGAAATCAAAATTATAAAATTGACGTATTTGGCGGACAAGACTATGACAACTATTATGTTGTTAACGGTTTACCTTATTACTATCACAGAGGATCTAGTCCTGGATCAGCCAGTGATGTAATTTGTGTAGGATCACTAAATGCTTCTAGTTTAGAAAACAAGAGTCAAGAAAGCAATACTGGACCAAGAGTTGATCTATATGCTCCGGGCGTAAACATCATGTCTTCAGTGTACAATAATCTTGGTCCAGGTGTGAACGGAACTGGTGGCACTATAAGAGATAATAGCTCAACTATTGCTATTAGCACTGTAGAAAGATCAAACTCTCTTAGCCGCGTAACTATTACTACTACTGCCGCTCATGGACTAACTTCGGGCGATGTAGTAACTATGGATGATTGTAGCAACAGTTCATTTAACACTTACATGTCTCAAATAACTGTAACTGGTGCTGATACATTTTACTTCAGCCAAGCTGGCGCATTAGTTTCTCCAACTAGTGCCACTGGAACAATTTTACCAGGTTATTTCTATCAAAAGTACAACGGAACAAGTGTTGCTGCAGCACAGGTTAGCGGAGTACTAGCCCTAGCTTTAGAAGAATATCCAGATATGGGGCAAGTTCAAGCTAAAGAATATATTACTAGATATGCCAGAGAAGGCCTAATGTATGACAGCGACGGCGGATATACTGACACTAGTAGTTTACAAGGCGGACCAAATAAGATATTGTTCTATTACAAAGAGCGTCAAACAGAAGGATTTGTATTTCCTAAAATTAATTACAGAGTAAGACCAACTGCTGGCGCAGTTTACCCAAGAAGTAAAATACGTAGAACATAATTATGGATTCAATCAACCAATACTCTAAACAAAAAGAATATATTGTAACTCTTTACAAGTTAGAAGATTTAGATTCTTTTTACGAAGACATGGAGACTCCTGGTGGGAACTTATACATTCCCAACAGAGAAGTTTACTGTGCCGATCGTAGACCAGTAAGCCGTAGCACACACTATATGCTAACAGACTGGGAAGCATCTGAATTAAAAGCAGATTCAAGAGTTAGGTCGGTAGAAATTCATCCTCGCTACGTAGGTGTTAGTGCTGGAACTTTTGAAACTCAAACATCCAGTAATTGGAACAAGTCTAACAGTACCTCCAACAGTATGCGTAATTGGGGGCTGTTACGATGCTACGAAGGTGCTGACAGATCAGGTTGGGGGAGCAACGGCACCAATGACCAAACTGGCACTATAAATCTTAATAGTATTGGCAGAAATGTTGACGTGGTTGTCATCGACGAAAACGGTCTTGTTTGGAATCACCCGGACTATGCTGTAAACGCAGACGGCACTGGTGGCAACAGAACAAATCAATATAACTGGTTCCAACATGATCCTGCGGTTAAAGGCACATCTGCTGGTACTTACGTATACGGAACTGGCACACATTCTACACACGTAGCTGGTACGGTAGCTGGAAATACTCAAGGTTGGGCACGTGGCGCAAACATTTATAATATCTACTATCTTGCTGGCGCAAATACAGATTACAATTTTCCATATGTAATGGATTATGTAAGAGAGTTTCATAAAAATAAAGCTGTCAATCCGTCAACTGGAAGAAAAAATCCTACTATTACAAACAACAGTTGGGGTATGAGTATATTCCCTAGTGAGTGGAGTTTTACAGATATCACTGCTGTTACCTATAGAGGAACTAGATATACACCATCTGGAGCTATAACGTATACTGGTTATAGCGGAGTTTGTACATCTAATGCTAGACTAGCTACTTTAGTAAATTTTGAAAACGGCGGCAATAGAATAACCACTGCTGGACCTTACACTCCACCTTCGGGATCTATTTTAACTAAACCAGCATCCTGGGATCAGCAAGGTCAACAAGCAACACTAACTGTTTTCTCTCAACCCGATGCTCAATATACTTTAACTGTACAAGGTCCGGCAGACATTGACTTGATTAATAATGTTGCCGTAGATGCTATCTCTGGAAGCATGAGTATTTCCAGTAGTATTGAAGTCTTAGAAGGATCTACCACTGTACAAAATTATACAGACGGTCCTTACAGTACAACCAACGGCGGAACTGTTGAAACTAATATTCGGCCAACTAGATTAAGTCTACCTAATAACGCAGTTTATACTGTAAACTTTAATACAACACTAGATGTCAGCGGAGCAAGCAGTTTAACTTATGCAGTAGCAATGAGTTTAACTGTGGTTACTGAAACCACTCCAGCAACCGCTAACGTAAGTTCATTAAGTCAAAATTTATTAGGAGCAGCGGCCCTAACTTCTTCAACTGCTCCTACAGTTGGTAACAATGATGATGGGTATTGGACGTTAACATTACCGTTTGATATTACCTTTTTAGGAACAACATACAGTAATATCTATGTAGGAACTAACCACTATGTGACCTTTGGAGGTGGATCATCAAACTACTCCAGTTTAGGACCAACGAATCCAAACTTACCAAAAATCATGTGGAGCTGTGCTGATAACTCTGTACAAAGAATTTATTACGGAACCGAAGGAAGTGCTCCTAACAGAACATACAGAGTAAGAATAGAAGGTGCCGCATCAACCGGCGGAACATTAGGTAGTCCTACTATGGTTTGCGAATACACTTTCTATGAAAACACTTCAAATCAAATAGACCTACAAGTAGGTGCTAATGCTAGAAAACAAGCAGGTGGCGGATTTACTACAGAACAATTACAAGGCTGGGGCTTTGTGTCAGGTGCTAGAATTCCTAAACGTGTAGACGCTTTGGACAGTGATATTGAACAAGCAATAAACGAAGGCATTATCTACGTTGGGGCTGCTGGCAACGGTTATTGGAAACATGATTTACCAGGTGGACAGGACTGGAATAATACTTTTGAGATGGCTAATAGATATCCCGACAGTGTTGCTAATCCTTACTACTATATGAGAGGAACAAGTCCTACAGCCAACGACACAACCGCACATCCAGATGGTAATTATGACATACCAAATATTTGTGTAGGATCCATTGACGTCACTACGGGAGACTATAAAGCAACATACAGTGATTGCGGTCCTGGAGTAGACATTTTTGCGCCCGGTACTAATATCATTAGTACATATCCTAGTGGTGTTAGTGACAGTAGAAATGGCAGTTACTTCTTGGCAAAACTAAGTGGAACATCAATGGCCAGCCCGCAAGTGTGCGGTGTGTTAGCCTGTGCTCTTGAACAGAACCCACACTGGAAGCAAGAGCAAGCTAAAGCCTATATTACGGGCATAGCAAAGCAGAATCAAATTACTGATACTACCGGTGGTCCAGCAGACTATAGAGATCTACAAGGTGCCCCAGATAAGTACCTATTTTATAGAAAAGAACGACCAGACACTGGAACTATGGTGCCTAAAGTTGCCCAAGGTCCGAGACCTACCAGTGGTGCTACTTGGCCAAGACCTCGTATCTACAGATTCAAGTAAAATTAAGTTCTGTTTTTGGGTAAATACTTAAAACGGAGCAAAAATGGCTTTATCTGTGTGGACACAAAATTCGGGTTACAGCTTTGGAGTACTTAGCGAACGTAACACCGTAAATATACCGTTACCTATAATATCTACACCCGATGTAACTTATACTGTAATTTCGGGAAAATTGCCTACCGGTCTACGTTTAGTAAACGAAGCAATTGTAGGTACACCTTTTGAAGTTTCAAGAACTACAGAATATAAGTTTGTAATCCGTGCTAGAAAAAACATAAGTTTCTCTGATAGAACATTTTCAATTACAATTGAAGGTAGCGACGAACCGCAATGGTTAACTCCCGCAGGTCCTTTACCAGTTGGAGCAAATAACGCTTACTATATTTTAGACAGTAGCTACATTGATTTTCAACTTAGTGCTATTGATACAGATACGGCTGCTGGACAGAAACTTAATTTCTTTATTGCCAGTGGAGACGGTGAACTACCTCCTGGATTGATAATGACCAGCACTGGCAGAATTACTGGATTTGTACAGCCTTTGCTAAGTGTTCCTTTAAACGCAGGCGAAGGACCGTTTGATACAGATTTGTATGACAGCGTAGCTTACGACTTTGGCTACAGACCTACTAACGGATATGACACTTATATCTATGATTTAACAGTTTATGATTTCTTTGTTCCTACTGGACGTCCACGTAAACTAAATCGCAACTATGAGTTTATTGTTACTATTACAGATGGAGATACTGTTACTAAAAGAAAGTACAGAATCTTTGTTGTAGGTGACGACTTCTTTAGATCAGACAACGTTATTACTACAGCTGGATCTGGTACATATACTGCTGACGTTACCTATGTCAGAGCTCCTATTTTTACAACACCATCAGACCTTGGAGTTCGAAGAGCCAACAACTATCAAACTTTTAAGATCGACACTTGGGAAGGTTTTAACGAAGATTTAGGTCCGATAGTTTACGAATTTGACAGCGTTAATGCTAGAATGAACGCAGTGTGTAACAGAGAAACATCGCAAGACAATAAACTAGGATCTGTATTAATTAGATTTGAACGTGCTACTGCTGTCCCTCAAGTAGGATATAAAATTAATTTTAACGGTGAGTTTGCTGGAGCTACAGAGCAAACTTACACAGTAACCGATGTAGATATATTAGGCGGAGACATTTATAGAGTTACTGTTGACACTCCGTTAGAAACAGGCATCGATAACGGTACTCCTATCTTCTTAGGAGACGACAGTATACTTCCTCCTGGAATGAGTTTTGATCCCACAAACGGTGAAGTATTCGGCACTGTTCCGTACCAGCCCGCAATTACCAACGAATATAATTTTACAATCAAAGCTATACGTTTTGGACAAGGCAGCGAAACATCTATCAGCCGTAGGGTGTTTAGTGTTAAGGTCCTCGGTGAAGTCGACAGCACTATGAGTTGGAATACGCCTAGTGATCTAGGATCAATTGACGCAGGATTTATCAGTAGTTTGTTTGTCAGTGCTAGCAGTACCTATAACGGTACAATTATGTATCGACTATTAGAAGGAAAACTTCCGCCAGGATTAAGTTTAAATTTTGACGGTGAAATAGTTGGAAAGACTAACGAGATAGGTCAGCAGATTCTTTACAAGAGTTTTTGGAAACCTGGTACACCCTACGAAGCCAACGATGTTGTAAGACGAAATAATGAAAAAACAATTGTGTCGTTGGTTAGAAGAAAAAATATTGCCTATATTGTTACTTCAGAAGATCACGGATTTAAAGACAACAGTCTTGTAAAAGTTGTTACAGAAAAACTTGACTTTAATACCTACACATCTGCAGCAATTGAGTGTGGACCTATTAAAGTTCTTTCTAGGAATGGTTCGGGTAGTAACAAGGTTAAATTTAATATTCCTCAACAAATTAATATTCCACTAGCACCAACATTTCCAAAGAGTTATATTACAGGGACTCCTGTATCGAACACAGCTATTAGTCAACGAAATGTTACTGTAAAATCTACTACTGGCAGTGGTGTTGGCGCTGAATTTCAAATCTTTAAGCCTAGCGATCCACAAGCAAGATACAGTGGTATTACACAAATTAGCTTAGTAAATCCGGGCACAGGATATCTTCCAGGTGACTACATCACAATCAGCGGTGCTGACTTAGACGGTGCTGATGGTGTCAACGATATGACCTTCTGGATACCTAACGGATTAGAGTATTGGTACAAAATAAACGGCAACAGTAATACTAATTACAATGGTAGATATTTTGCTACAGAAAGTTCATCAAATACAATCACACTTGTTTACGCAAGTGATCCGGGAGTATTAGGTAGTGGTACTATCAGTGTAGCAGTTGACGCAAATACATTTGAAGGACAAACACAAATTACACCTTTAAATTATTTCAGTTACAGTAATAAAGGTGCTACAACTACAATACAAACAACGGCTGGAAGAGCTGAGCCAGATCCTACATATTATAAAGCAAAGTCGACTCATACTAGCGGACTGACATTTAATAGCAGTCTATGGGACATTTATGTATTTGAGAATCAAGATCTAACTCTAACAGAAATTGATACTAAGACAACAACGTTTGACGCACAAGGAACTAATTTTGACAGATCATATAGCTTCACTGTTCAAGCAATGGATCCGTTAGGCTACAGTGCTATCGAAAGAACATTCACTATAGGTGTAAATGTACCGAACCAAAAATACTATAGCAATATTCATGTTCGTCCATTTATGAAACTTTCACAGAGACAATTGTTCAAAGACTTTATCAATAGTTACGAAGTTTTCACACCTGAATTAATTTATAGACCATACGACCCTTCTTTTGGTGTACAAAAAGATTTAAGAATGCTAGTCTATGCTGGCATTGAAACTAAACAAGCAGAAGAATACATTAGCAAAGCAATGAGCAAGAATCACAAACCAAAAAGATTTAAGTTTGGTCAATTGAAAAAAGCTCTAGCAAAGATTCCAGGAACCAACGACGAGGTCTACGAAGTAATCTATATTCAAATGTTAGATCCTCTTGAAAAAGATAAAAAACATTTGCCAGATTTAATTAAACTGAACCCGAGTAGTCTAAACATAAGTGTAGATCAAAATAATGAATTCTATAATGGACCTAACTTTAGTTTAGATAGCCAAACATGGCGTAGACCAATACCTTTTAATATAACACTTGACGCAACTAATGTATTTGCCGGAGATCCGGGAAGTGCTATTAAATTTCCTAGTAGCATAAGCTTGTGGCGCCAACGTATAAGAAATATGCCCGATACTAGTCGAGAAAGACATTATCTGCCACTTTGGATGCGTAGTATTCAAGCAGGTTCTGTAACTGAATTAGATTATGTAGCGGCAATACCGTTATGTTTTTGCAAGCCAGGGGGCGCAGATTACATAATGCTAAACATTAAAAACTACCTCGA
>JACCDW010385928.1_pt1 | contig 14939 bp, 7 predicted proteins | sample 7449781 | NCBI WGS metagenome assembly JACCDW01 (sample SAMN15323449, study PRJNA562643) | freshwater metagenome | isolation source: river surface water | place: USA:Blue River Watershed | collected 2017-08-18
CAGAAGCGGAAATCAGCGAAATGGCTATTGTCATGCATGGGTCATGCACCACTAATTTGTCATAAATTAACTATTTGGAATAAAGTTGCCATCTGTTTTGCGATCGGTTGGCAACATGAAACCTTTTTTAGCCCCCCTTGCGGCCTGTGGCACCCTGCTGCCCTGCTTCCTGGCCACCCCATCGGCATGGGCACAGGCCCCTGCAAGCGGCACAAACAGCCCGACCGTCGAAATCACCGGCACCGTGCCGGCGTTCAGGCAGTTCGACAGGGTCGAGATCACCGGCTCCTCGATCGTGCGCAAGGAGCAGACACAGGCGCTGCCCGTGCAGGTGATCTCCCGCGAAGACATCCGCCGCAGCGGGCTGAAGACCGTCAGCGACGTCGTGCAGGCCCTGCCCCTGATGGGCAATTTTGTCGAGTCCAGCCAGCTGGGCATGGTCGCGGGCGGCTACAGCAACGCAGCGATCCACGGCATGCCCAACGGCACCCTGGTGCTGGTGGATGGCTTGCGGATGGCGCCTTTCGGGCGACCGACTGTGGTGGGTCCGGAGCGCTCGGCCACCGACCTGAGCACGCTGCCGCTGGCCGACATCGATCGCATCGAGGTACTGACCGACGGCGCCTCTTCGCTTTACGGCACGGATGCGATCGCGGGCGTGATCAACATCATCCTGCGCAAGGAGCGCAAAGGCCTGGAAATCACGGCCGACCTGCTGCGCCCCCAGGGCGGCGCAGGCGCTGGCCATATGGCCAGCATCGGCTGGGGCCGAGGGCAACTGCAGCGCGATGGCTACAGCCTGATGGTGAGCGCCGAGGTCTCCAGACGGGACGAGCTGTTGGGCCGTGACCGCCCCTACGCCAGCGCCGGACGACCAGCGTTTTATTCGGATGGACAGCTGTTGCGGGTCAGGACTTCCGACTACACGGGATATTGGGCCAGTGATCCGGCCACCTTCATTCAACCCGCCACCACCTCCACGCCCAGACGCGTCATCAACAGCTATTCCGTCAACGGCGGATGCACGGGTCAGCACATTCCTGCGGCCAATCAGGCCGCCTGCATCTTCAACGGCTACCCGGGGCTGGGCATCTATCCCCGCGAAGAAGGCCATCGCCTGCATGCCCGTGGCGAGCTGGCACTGGAGGACGGGCTCACGGTTTTTGGGGATCTGCTGCTCGGACAGAGTCTGGCCGTGCAGTCCAACAACTGGTGGCCTCGCGTGGACGGCCAGCCCGGTCTGACGCCTGGATCGGCCGCCCATGCGCAAGCAGCGCAACTCGGGCTGGATCCGGACAGCACCATCCTGTTCTGGCGTCCGGATCTGCCGGCGCTGCGCAGTGCCAGCGAGCATACCAGCGCAAGGCTGCAGGCCGGCTTGCGTGGCCAGTGGGAGGAGTGGCGCTACCGCAGCCGTGCCTACCTTTCACAGAACCGGGCGCGGTCCCTGGCCGACAGCTTTGGCGGCCTGAATTACGACACCCTGGGGCTCGCTCACGGGGGCATCCTGAACGACCCGGGCATCCTTCGCCCCCTGGGGGCCAGCAACCCGCTGACCGCAGAACTCGAAGCGCTGCGCGGCGGTCTGAAAACCGCCAGCGTCGGAACCACACGGCTTTACGGAGTGCAGGGACAGGCCTCGCGCACGCTGGGCGAAATCGACGGCAAGGATGTGGAGCTGGGGCTCGGTGTTGACCTGCGCACCGAAACCAGCGCCTTCCGCAACCACGTCCCGCCCGAGCTGCAGACCGAGCCGCCGAGTTTCGATGTGCGGCGCCAGGTGCGGGGGGCGCACATGGAGTTGCAGATCCCGGTCACCGCCGCATGGGAAATCAATCTGGGGGCCCGGTCTGACCACTACAGTGACGTCGGCGGCACCACCAACGCCAAGGCATTCAGCCGCTGGCTCATCAGTCCGGAATGGACCATGCGCGGCTCAATTGGGACGGGTTTCAGAGCACCCACCGCAGCGCAAACTGCGCCATTGGCCAACGATTTCGTCTGGGGACAGTCCAGCGTGGCTGTGGACTGTGGCGCACAACAGAAGGCCATTGCCGACCGACTCGGCGCCACTGGCAACTGCACACCCGGCGTGAAACCCTATGTATTGGGCAACGGTAACCCCTCGCTCAAGCCCGAAAAATCCACCCAGCTGACCTGGGGTCTGGCCTTCATGCCCCAGCGCAACCTTCGCCTGGCGGCCGACCTCTGGTCTGTGCGCGTCCGGGACAAGATCCAGACCCTGTCGGACGAGCTGGTCTTGAACGACCCCAGCCGCTACGCTGCCAACTACCGCCTGATTCCTGCCGACTACAAAAGCAGCGGCACCACCCCCGGCGCGCTGGCCCTGTACCTGCCGCTGCAAAACCTCGGCGAAACCGAAAAGAGCGGTATCGATCTGGAGGCCCAGTGGCGCCAGCCTGGCAACTGGGGCCGCTGGAGCCTGTCGGCACAAGCGACTTACCTTTTGCGTTCGCGCAGCAAGGCGACACCGGACGGTGCCTTCAGCTCTGACCTCGGGCGCTATGACGCCAGCACCATGAGTGTGAGCCCGAGGCTACGCGCCCGTGTCATGGCGGGTCTGACACGCGAAGACTGGTCCGGCTTTCTGATCCTCAACTACACCAGCAGCTACCAGGACGCGCCGGTGTTGGCCACGAACCTCGGCACCGGCGCGCTGCAAAGCGTGACGCGCCGGGTCACGCCTTTCACCACCTGGGATCTGCAGCTGCTGCATGCCGTCAATCGGCAATTCGAGCTGCGCCTGGGCGTGCGCAACCTATTGAACCAGCAGGCACCGCTGTCGTTTGTACAAAGCTCGGCGCAGGTCTTCGGGGCCAATACGGTCTACAGCAACCTGTGGGGCCGGACCCTCGATCTGGGCATGACCTGGCGATTCTGAACCGGGCGGCTCAACCCATCACCTGCATCCACAGCGCCAGCACCGCATCACGCTGAACCTGCAGCTGCGCCAGCGGCAAGGCGGTGGGGTCTTCGTTCAGGCGCGCCCGGTGCTGCAGGCGGCGCATTTCGCGGTAGGCGTCGGCAGCGGCGTGGCCCATGCCCGGGGGCAGCAAACCTGCCGCCTCCGCCCGCTGCAGCAAGGCGATGTTGCCGACGTTGGCGGCCAGCGCTGGATGCTGTGCGGTGTGCAGCAGCACCAGGTACTGCACCACAAACTCGACGTCCACCATGCCGCCGGGGCTGTGCTTGAGGTCGAAACGGCCTACGGGCACGGTGTGGGCGGTGCGCACCTTCTCGCGCATGGCCACGATCTCAGCCTTCAGGCCTGTCGCGTCGCGTGGGGCGCTGATGACGGCGTGGCGCACCGCATCAAAAGCCGGGCGCAGACTCTCCAGACCCATGACAAAACGCGCCCGCGTCATGGCCTGGTGTTCCCAGGTCCAGGCGGTGTTGCTGCCGCGCTGCTGCTGGTAGTCGGCATAGGCTTCAAAACGCGTGACCAGCAGGCCGGAGTTGCCGTTGGGTCGCAGCTCGGTATCGATCTCGTAGAGGTCGCCTTCGCCGGTCTTGACGGTCATCCAGTTGATGAGCTTGCGCACATAGCCGGCATAGACCTCCTGGGCCCGTTCATCCTCGTCGTCGTACACGAACACAATGTCCAGGTCGCTGCCGTAACCCAGCTCCTTGCCGCCGAGCTTGCCGTAGCCGATGACGGCAAAGCGGGGTTCGTCGCGGTGGCGTTGTTTCAGGCGGTCCCAGCACCAGCGGGCGGTCACGCGCAGCACCGCATCGGCCAGGGCGCTGAGGTCGTCGGCCACCTGCTCCACCGTCAACACGCCTTCGACGTCGCGCGCCAGGGTGCGGAACTGCTCGGCATGGTGAGCACGGCGCAGCAGGTCCAGCAGGCTTTCCTCATCGTCCTCACCGGTGCGCTTGAGCGCAGCGCGGCGGGCCTCCAGCTCAGCTTCGAACTCGGCAGGGTCAAAGCGGCTGTTGAACAGGTTGCCGCCCGCCAGCTCGTCGATCACACCCGGGTGCTTGACCAGATACCGCGCCGGCCAGCGGGCGGCACCCAGCAAACGCAGCAGGCGCTCGTGGATGGCCGGACGTTCGAGCAGCAGCGAGAGGTAGATTTCGCGCCGCAGCAAGGGCTCGATCCAGTCGGCCATGCGCACCACAGCGTCTTCGGCAAAGCGCTCCTCGGAGAGCCATTGCGCCGTGCGCTGCAAAAGCCGCAGCAGGCGGCCCCGCGCGTCTTCACGCAGGGCATGCACGCGCGGGTTGTCGTTCCATTCGGCCAGCCGTGCCCGGGCCGTGGCCGGGAACTCGGCCAGCACCGCGTCGAGCTCGGCGTGCTCACGCCCGCCGTTTTTCTTGCCGTTGCAGCCCTTGCATTCGCGGTCACCACCCAGCAGGGTATCGAACTCCTGGGCCACCAGTTCGCGGTGGGTGTCCAGCGTGGTCAGGAAGCTGCGGACGTCCGGGTGACCGAGGGTCTGCGCGACCCAGGCCAGGTCGTCGTCGTTGGTGGGCAGCACATGGGTCTGCTGGTCGTCCAGGTACTGGATGCGGTGCTCCACCCGGCGCAAAAAGACGTAGGCCTCACTCAGGGCATCGGCGGTAGCCTGCGGCATGAGCCCGGCCTTGGCCACGCGCTGCAGCGCGTCCAGGGTGGGACGCGTGCGCAATTCGGGGAACTGCCCGCCGCGCACCACCTGCAGCAGCTGCACGGTGAATTCGATCTCGCGGATGCCGCCGCGCGAGAGCTTGACGTCGTTGGCACGCTCGGGGTGTCCGGCGCTGCGCTTGCTGGCGTGATCACGGATCTGCTGGTGCAGCACCCGCAGCGACTCGAACACGTTGTAGTCGAGGTAGCGGCGAAACACAAAAGGCAAGACGACGCCGCGCAGCTGATGGGCCGAGCCGCCGGTGACCGCACTGCGCGGGGCAACCACCCGGCTCTTCATCCAGGCAAAACGCTCCCATTCGCGGCCCTGCACCAGCAGGTATTCCTCCAGCGCCCCGAGGGAAACCACGCTGGGGCCGGAATTGCCGTTGGGCCGAAGCGCCAGGTCGACGCGGAACACGAAACCGTGCTCGGTGGTGTCCCCGATCAGCGCGTACATGCGCTTCACGCCCCGGGCAAAGTACTCCTGGTTGGAAATGCGGCCGCGGCCTTCGGCATTACCGGCGGTCTCGCCGTCTTCATCGTAAACGTAGATCAGGTCAATGTCGCTGGACACATTGAGTTCGCGTGCGCCGAGTTTGCCCATGCCGATGATCCAGAGCTCGGCGCGTTGACCGGTCGGGGTGGTGGGCATGCCGTGCAAGGCGTCCAGATCGGCCTGTACCTGCTGCCAGGCGGCGTCCAGGGTGACCTCGGCCAGCCAGGTCATGGCGCGGGTGATGTCGGACAGCGGCGCCTGCGCCTGGGTGTCCAGGTGGATCAGGCGCTCCAGCGTGAGCTGGCGCAGCACGCGCAGCGCCGCGTCCAGCACCAGGCCGCGCCCGCGCAAGGCCGCCAGTGTGGCGCTCAGACTGTCACGGTTGGGCGATCCGGGCGGCAGCAGGGGCAGCAGGTCGACATAACGGCGCTGCAGGCGCTGCAGAAATCGCGAATGTGATGCAAGGTCCAAAAGCGGTGAGGGAACTGTCAAATCCTGCGCTGTGCGCTGCTCGCTGCCGGTCATAATTCCGCTGACTTTCTGATTCAAACACAGGCTTTCAGTGCCCACATCTTCCGGACCCTCTTCATGGCTGACGCGCTTGACGCGAGCTGTGGCCTGGCTCGCGCTTGCGGCCGGCCTGTGCATCGGCATGGGGTGGGCGACCCTTCATTTTTGGATTGTGCCGCGAATCGGCGATTTCCGTCCTGCGCTGGAACGGCTGGCCACACGCACCGTGGGTGTGCCGGTGCGCATCGGCGCGTTGCAGGCGGAGTCGACCGGCTGGGCACCCTCTTTCGAGTTGCGCGACATCCGGCTTCTCGATGCCGAAGGGCGCCCTGCGCTGAGCCTGCCACGGGTGGTGGTGGCCATCAGCGTGCGTTCGGTGCTGCACCTGGGCCTGGAGCAGCTGGTGCTGGACCGGCCCGAACTGGACGTGCGCCACACCGCCAGCGGGCAATGGCTGGTGGCCGGCCTGGCGCTCAGCGCGCCCGGCAGCGAAAACAGCGCCGCCGCCGATTGGCTGTTCGGGCAGCGCGAGGTGGTGGTGCGCGGCGGCACCGTGCGCTGGACCTCCGAGCGCGCCCACCAGAGCACCGGCCACGACCCGCAGGATGCCCCCGCCTTGACCCTGGGCGATGTAGACATCCTGCTGCGCAACGGTTTGCACCAGCACGAGCTGCGGCTCGACGCCACGCCCCCCGCAGACTGGGGCGAGCGCTTCGTGCTGATGGGCCGCTTCCAGCGCGGTCTGCTGTCCACCCACCCCGGGCAATTCGCCGACTGGAATGGGCAGGCCTTCGCCTGGTTCCCGCAGGTGGACGTCTCGCGGCTGCGCCAGCATGTGCGTTTGGGGGCAGACCTGCTGTCAGGCCAGGGTCGCCTGCGCTTGTGGTCCGACATCGTGCGCGGCGAATGGGCGGCCGGCAGCGCTGACCTGGACCTGCGCTCCGTCCAGCTGCGACTGGCGCCCGATCTGGAACCGCTGGGCTTTGAAAAAATCTCCGGGCGTGTGTCGGGCCGCTATAGCCCGCAGGACTGGTCGGTGGCCACGCAGCAGCTGGCCTTTGTGAGCGACCAGGGCCTGACCTGGCCCGGTGGCAACCTGTCGGTGCAATACACCCCTGCCCAAGGCAAGGCGCCGGCCAAAGGCAAGCTGCAGGGCGCCCAGCTGGATCTGCAGGCCCTGCATGATGTGGCGCTGCGCCTGCCGCTGCCGTCGCACTGGCACACGCGGCTCGCCGACCATGAGGCGTCCGGGCAGGTGCGCTCGCTGCGCCTGCAATGGGAAAGCAACGGCGAAGACGTCACCCAGTACCAGGGCCAGATCGAGGCCGAGCAGCTGCGTCTGCAGGCCCGCCAGGGCTCCGAGTTTGGCGGCCGGGGCGTGCAGGGCGCGCAGCTGAGCGGGCAGTTCAGCCAGCAAGGCGGCCAGCTGCAATGGAAGATGCCGCAAGGCGGCACACTCAGCTGGCCCGGCCTGCTGGAAGAGGACAGCCTGGCCCTGCAGCAGCTGCAAGGTGAGCTGCGCTGGAGCCTGCGTGGCGCGCAGCTGGCCTCGGCGCAGTGGAAAGCGCAGCTGACCAACGAAGACCTGCAAGGCCAGATGCAGGGGCAATGGCAGGCGGCCGCCGCAGGGCCGGGTGTGCTGGACCTGCAGGCGCAGCTGGCCCGGGTCGAAGCTGCGCGCATCCACCGCTACCTGCCGCTGAGCCTCTCCAAAGATGTGCGCCACTATGTGCGTGACAGCGTGCGCAAGGGCCGAATCAATGACCTGCAAGTGCGGGTCAAGGGCGACCTCTCCAAAATCCCCATGGCCCAGCCAAAAGACGGTGAATTCCGCTTCGCTGGCCACTTGCAGGATGTGGAGATGGCGTATGTGCCGCCGGCACTGGTGCCCGCCGGCAGTCTGCCCTGGCCTGCGCTGCAGGGACTTCAGGGGGATCTGGTGTTTGAGCGCCAGGGGATGAGGCTCAGCGGTGCCAGCGCGCGGCTGGGTGAGGGCAAGCAGGCGCTGCAGCTCAACCGCCTGCGCGCCGACATCCCGGACCTGGCCCACGACCCCAAGCTGGATGTGCAGGCCGAACTCAAGGGCCCGGCGCAGCAGCTGCTGCGCACCCTGCAGCAGTCGCCGGTCGACCGCATGCTGTCGGGCGCGCTGTCGCAGGCGACGGCCAGTGGCAACCTGCAAGGCAAGCTGCTGCTGACGATCCCGCTGATGCATGTGCAGGACACCCGGCTGCAAGGCAGCGTGGTGCTGGCGGGCAACGATGTGCAAATCAGCCCGCAGGTTCCGTTGCTGGCGCGCACCCAGGGCACGCTGCAGTTCACTGAGTCCGGCTTCAGCCTCCAGAGCGTGCAAAGCCGGCTGCTGGGGGGCAACAGCCGTATCGAGGGGGGCCTGCGCGGCGGCGCAGTGCCCGCCGGCGAGCCACGCTTGCTGATCCGGGCGCAAGGCCAGATCACCGCCGAAGGCCTGCGCGCAGCACGCAACCTTCAGCCGTTGAACGTGCTGGCACGGCAAATGCAAGGGCAGACCAGCTACAGCGCTGCGCTGGGGTGGCAAGGAAGCCAGCCCGAATTGAGCATTCGCAGTTCGCTGGAGGGGATGGAACTCCACTTCCCGGCACCACTGGGCAAGCGCGCGGCGCAGACCTTGCCTTTGAGCATCACCACACGGGCACTGCCCTCGGCGCCCCGGCCACAAGACCAGCTGCAGATCGACATCGGCCAAATCGCCTCGGCCCTGTATGTGCGTGACCTCTCCGGCACCAGTCCCCGCGCATTGCGCGGCAACCTGGCGGTCGGCGTGCGCACCGGCGGCGCCAGCAACCTGCCTGAGCAAGGTGTGACCGCCGTGGTGCGGCTCGACGAGCTGCCAGTGGACGCCTGGGAAGCGCTGCTGCCTGCCGGGACCAGCGCTGCAAGCGACGACAGCGACGACGCCTGGCGCAGCTACCTGCCCAACCGCCTGGGCCTGCAGGCCGGCACCCTCACCACCCAGGGGCGCACGCTGCACAACGTGGTGGCCGGCATCACCCGCGAAGGCACCACCTGGCGCGCCAATGTGGATGCTCGCGAACTCAGCGGCCATGCACAGTATGTACAACCCGGACGCCAGCAGGCGGGCCGACTGTTTGCTCGACTGGCGCGCCTGAACCTGCCCCCTTCGGCCGTCAGCGAAGTTGAATCGATGCTGGAAACACCGCCGAGCAGCATGCCGGCGCTGGACATCCAGATCGAGGATCTGGTGCTGCGCGGCAAGGCCCTGGGTCGCGTGGAAATCGAGGCCACCAACCAGGACGTGCGCACGCCGCGCAGCGGCAGCCGAGAATGGCAGTTGCAGAAGTTCAACCTCACCGTGCCCGAAGCGGTGCTGCACGCCAGCGGACGCTGGTTGGCTGCGGCCGACAATCGGCCACGGCGCACCGAAATGAATTTCCGGCTCGATGTGCAGGACGCCGGTGCCCTGCTGACGCGGCTGGGCACCCCGGGCGCGCTGCGTGCCGGCGCTGGCCATCTCGAAGGCCAGATCGGCTGGAACGGCTCGCCTCTGGCGCTGCATTACCCCACGCTGCAAGGACAGTTCCAGGTGAAGATGGGCCGCGGCCAGTTCCTCAAGGCCGACCCGGGCGTGGCCAAGCTGCTGGGGGTGCTCAGCCTCCAAGGCTTGCCGCGGCGCTTGCTGCTGGATTTCCGCGATGTGTTCTACGAAGGCTTTGCCTTCGACAAGGTGCAAGGCGATGTGCAGATCCAGCAGGGCATTGCCAACACGCACAACCTGCAGATCGAGGGTGTCAACGCGGTGGTCAAAATGGAAGGCTCGGCCGACATCGCCCGCGAAACCCAGCAGTTGAGGGTTCTGATCCTGCCGCAACTCAACGCGGGGGGCGCTTCGGTGGTGGCGGGGCTGGCGATCAACCCGGTGGTGGGCCTGACCGCCTATCTGGCCCAATGGCTGCTGAGCTCTCCGCTGTCCAAGGCCAACATCCAGGAGTTCGCCATCGACGGCAGCTGGAGCGAGCCGCGCGTGACCCGGATCGAAGTGCCGGCCTCGGGCAAGCAACCATGACAGGTTTGCTCGGCGTCTGGCGCACGAACTGGCAGCGGCGCCTGCAGGGCTGGCGCCGCGCGCTCGATGACCTGCTGCCCTGGCGCGCCGGGCGGCTGGCGTTGTGGCTTGCCCTGATCGGCCTGGTGCTAGCCCTGCTGGCCACGCTGGTTTGGCTGGCCGGCCGCTACGAGGCCAGCCAGGTGCAGGCCGAGCTCGAACGCGACACCCAGGACGCCGTCAGTGACCTGCGCACCGAGCTGGCGCGCGATGTGCAGGCCTTGCAGGCCTTGCAGGCCACCTCTTCGGGCGAGCGCGAGCGCCGCGATGCGCTGCAAACCCTGCTGCGCGACAAGCGCGAGTGGCTGCGCATCGAGCACCGTGACAGCCAGTGGCAACTGTTGGACGCCGAGGACTCGCCGTTGCGCGAGCCGGTCTACTCGCGCACCCCGCGCAGCCAAACGCTCAACGAAACCATGCGCTCGTGCCTGAGCGCGCGCCAGTTCAACGGACCCGCCTATTCCAGCAGCTACTACCTGCCGCTCAACCACGGCCTGGGGACGGAGGTGATGGAGCTGTGCATACCGCTCATGGCCGGCGGTCGGCTGACCGGCTACACCGTGCTGGTCTACGGATTGCAGGAGCTGCTGGTCGAGCGCCTGGGCCACACCTTTGCCCGTCGCAACCTGGTGTCCTTCACGGAGGCAGACGGCACCCGCCTGGCCATGGCTGGCACCGACCGGCGCGGCCAGCGCCTTTTCACCGCGCAACAGCTGCTGGATCTGCCCGGCAACACCCTGGTGCTGCGCATGGACGGGCGGCGCAGCGCGCCCGACCTGTTTCCCAACGTGCTCACCGCGCTGGTCACGGCCATGTCGATCGCCCTCATCACGGTGGTGGTGCTCCTGGTGCGCGATTCGCGTCGGCGCCTCAAAGCAGAGCGCGAACTGGCCGAGGCACTTGCCTTTCGCAAGGCGATGGAGAACTCGCTGGTCACCGGCCTGCGCGCGCGCGACCGCGAAGGCCGCATCACCTACGTCAACCCGGCGTTTTGCGAGATGGTCGGCTTCGGGGCGGATGAACTGATCGGCCAGACCGCACCCATGCCCTACTGGCCGCCCGAAATGGTGGGCGAGTACCAGCAACGCCAGGCGGTACGGCTGGCGGGCAACACACCGCCGCGCGAAGGCTACGAATCGGTCTTCATGCGCAAGGACGGTACGCGCTTTCCGGTGCTCATCATCGAAGCGCCTCTGGTGAGCACGCAGGGCGAGCAGACGGGCTGGATGAGCGCCATCCTGGACATCAGCGAGCAGCGGCGGGTGGAAGAGCTCTCGCGCGCCAGCCAGGAGCGGCTGCAGGCCACGGCCCGCCTGGCCACCGTGGGCGAGATGGCCTCGCTGCTCAGTCACGAGCTCAACCAGCCTCTGGCCGCGATTGCCAGCTACGCCAACGGCTCGCTCAACCTGATGGACCACGCCGGCACCGGCAGGAACAGCGAGGTCCTGAACGATGTGCACATGGCGCTGCGCCGCATCGCCGAGCAGGCCGGGCGCGCGGGTCGCGTCATCAACAGCGTGCACGACTTCGTGCGCCGGCGCGACCAGGCGCGCGAGCCAGTGGCACCGCGCGCCCTGCTCGACGCGATCGCACCGCTGGTCAGCCTGCAGGCGCGCAAGCTCGGCGTGCTGGTTCGCACCGAACTCGAAGCCAGCTTGCCTGCTGTCGTCTGCGACCGGACCATGGTCGAGCAGGTACTGCTCAACCTGGCGCGCAACGGCATGCAGGCCATGGACCAGCCCGAATGCCACACGCGCGTGCTGGTGCTGCAGGTGCGCCGCGCCGCCTCCAATGCCCAGCAGGGCTGGCTCGAATTCAGCGTGTCCGACTGCGGCAGCGGCATCGACGAAGCCGTGGCCGAGCAGCTGTTCACGCCGTTCTTCACCACCAAAACCGAAGGCATGGGCCTGGGCTTAAGCCTTTGCCGCACCGTGATCGAACAACATGGCGGGCACCTTGACCACGCGCCCAACCCGCCGACAGGTACCGTCTTTCGCTTCACACTGCCCGCCGGCCACCCCGACGCCGCTGCCGCGACCTAAAATCCCGGCATGCTCGGTCACTCGGATGCCACTGTCCATATCGTTGACGACGATGCCATCGTGCGCGAAGGCATGGCCTGGCTGCTTCGCACGCGCCGCCTGCTGAGCACCAGCTTTGACAGCGCCGAAAGCTTTCTGGGCGCACTCGAGGCTCAGCAAGCCGGCTGGGCGCCCCACCGCTTGCCGAGCTCTGTGGGCTGCATCCTGCTGGACGTGCGCATGCCCGGCATGAGTGGGCTCGCGCTGTTCGAGCAGTTGCTCGAGCGCGGCATCGCGCAGGTCTGGCCGGTGATCTTCCTGACTGGCCACGCCGATGTGCCCACCGCGGTGGACAGCGTCAAGCGCGGCGCTTTCGACTTCTGCGAAAAACCTTTTTCCGACAACGCCCTGGTCGACCGCATCGAGCAGGCGCTGGCCCTCTCGCGTGAGCGCCTGAGCGAGCGCCAGCGCCACCAGCAACTGCAGCAGCGCCTGTCGGAGCTGACCGAGCGCGAGCGCGACGTGATGGGCCTGGTGGTGGAGGGCCTGCCCAACAAGCTGATCGCCGACCAGCTCGACATCAGCGTGCGCACGGTCGAAGTGCACCGTGCCCGCGTGTTCGACAAGATGGAAGTGAAATCCGCCGTTGAGCTGGCCAACCTGCTGCGGGAGGTGGCATGACGCTGCGCCCGGTCCACTCCCGTCGACAAAGCCTGTGGCTGCTGGCGACCCTGCTCAGCGGCTGCGCCTCGGCGCCATCGCCATCGCCAGTGACAGTCACGCCACAGCCCGCCCGCGCCAGCCAGCCACAACGCAACGATGTGGCGCTCTTCGCGATGGGCCTGCTCGACACACGCTACCGTTGGGGCGGCCGGGGTCCGGCCACCGGCTTTGATTGCTCCGGCCTGGTCAGCCACGTCTTTCGTGAATCCGTGGGCCTGCGGGTGACGGGCACTTCGGCCGAGTTGGGGAAAAAAGCACGGCCGGTACCCACTGAACAGCTGCTGCCCGGCGACCTGGTGTTCTTCAACACGCTGGGGGCGCGGCATTCGCATGTGGGCGTGTATGTGGGGGATGGCCGCTTCGTACACGCCAGCAATCCACGCACCGGCGTGCGCATCGACCAGCTCAGCAACCGCTACTACGCGCAGCGTTTCGAGGGCGCGGGTACGCTGCTCGACTAAGGCTTGTCGATGTCTTCCTCGCGCTGCGCCTCGGGCGCCTTGAGCTCTCCCTTGTGCCTCCCGGAAAACATGGTCCACCAGACAATCGCAATCAGAATGACCAATGCCAGCAAGGCCTCCAGCAACAACAACGCCATGCAACAACTCCTGTGGATGAGCCCAAACCAGACCGCGGCCCGGTGGATGACGGCCCTGCTGGCCGCATCGGTGCTGGCGATTGTAGGCAGCCTGTCGGGTTGCTCGAGTGCACCGCCGGCGCCTGTGGACATTACCCCGACCCCGGCTGTCCCGAGCGGCCCGGTGCCCGGCAGCATCGAGCGCAGCAAGAGCCGCTGGGTGCCCGCAAGCTGGCAGGAACTGCCGGGCGTCGAGCAAGACGCTTTGCACGAAGCCTGGCCAGCCTGGCTGCGCAGCTGCGAGCGGCCCGCCCCCGAATGGCGTGCGCTGTGCCCGCAGCTGCGGCAGTTGAGCGAAGCACCCACCGCCGCCCGCCGCCAGTGGCTGCGCGAGAAGCTGCAACCCTACCGCGTGGAAAGCCAGCAGGCCGAGCGCGAGGGCCTGCTGACCGCCTATTACGAACCCGTGCTGGAGGCCAGCCGCAGAGCGCAAGGCCGCTTCAATGTGCCGCTGTATGGCCCGCCAGCTGGCCTGCGCAAACCCTGGTTTTCACGCCAGGAGATCGACACGAACCCTCAGGCCCGCGCGGCGCTGCGTGGCAAGGAACTGGTCTACCTGAGCGACCCGGTCGACGCCATGGTGCTGCACATCCAGGGCTCGGGCCTGGTGCGCCTCAGCGAACCCGATGGGCGTGTGCGCACCGTGCGCCTGGCCTTTGCCGGCACCAATGAGCAGCCCTACAGGAGCATCGGCCGCTGGCTGCTCGACCAGGGTTACACCAAGGATGCCAGCTGGCCGGGCATCAAGGCCTGGATCGCCCGCAACCCCGCGCGCGTGCAGGAGCTGCTGTGGCAGAACCCGCGCTATGTGTTCTTCCGCGAGGAGCCACTGCCCACGGGCGAGATCCCCGGCCCCAAAGGCGCGCAGGGCGTACCGCTCACGGCTGGACGCTCGATCGCGGTCGATCCGCAAAGCATCCCGTATGGCACGCCCGTATGGCTGGCCACCCCCGGGCCGACCGCCAGCCTGCAGCGCCTGGTGCTGGCCCAGGACACCGGCACCGCCATCGTGGGCGCGGTGCGCGCCGACTACTACGCCGGCTCCGGGCCGGAGGCGGGCGAACTGGCCGGACGGCTCAAACAGCCACTGCGCCTGTGGGTGCTGTGGCCCAAGCCGTGACGCTGTCGTGCCGCCCCGGTTGCGGCGCTTGCTGCACCGCGCCGTCCATCAGCTCACCCATCCCGGGCATGCCGCAAGGCAAACCGGCGGGCGTGCCCTGCGTGCAGCTGGACGCGCAACAGCGCTGCCGCATCTTCGGCCAGCCTGAGCGACCCGCGGTATGCGGCCAGCTCATGCCCTCGCTGGAGATGTGCGGGGCACACGACGACAGCGGCCAGCATGCCCGCATGTACCTTGCGCGACTCGAAGAACTGACCCGACCGGGCTAAGCTGACACGCTTGCCTGAGGAGTGCCCATGAACAACAAACCCGACAACATGCATGCCGACGAATGGCAGCTGCGTGTGGACTTGGCCGCCTGCTACCGGCTGGTCGCGCTGTATGGCTGGAGCGATCTGGTCTTCACCCACATCAGCGCCAAACTGCCCGCCTCGGTCACCGGCGGTGAAGACCATTTCCTCATCAACCCCTACGGCCTGATGTTCGACGAGATCACCGCGTCCAGCCTGGTCAAGGTGGACATGGCCTGCAACAAGCTCGATGACAGCCCGCACCCGGTCAACCCGGCGGGCTTCGTCATCCACAGCGCGGTGCATGCGGTGCGGCACGATGCAGGCTGCGTGCTGCACACCCACACCCGAGCCGGCGTGGCCGTCAGCGCGCAAAAGCACGGCGTGCTGCCGATCAGCCAGCAAAG
>JACCDW010623730.1_pt1 | contig 14938 bp, 4 predicted proteins | sample 7449781 | NCBI WGS metagenome assembly JACCDW01 (sample SAMN15323449, study PRJNA562643) | freshwater metagenome | isolation source: river surface water | place: USA:Blue River Watershed | collected 2017-08-18
AATTGATCAAATCTTTCAAAATCAAGATTTTCAGCAACATCAAATAAACTTTGAATTGACCAAGGAAATAAATTATTCATAAATGCTTCAGTAAAACTAAATAAATAATTACCTTTATTAGTATTTACTAAAGAATCGCCATTTCCATCTAATGGTGTAGAACTTTTAACTGTTGCATAACTAATTTTGTCTTTAGATCTTTCAAAATTAATTAATCTATCGAGAATATTTTCTTTCTTATTTCCTTGTGCAAACTTCTTAATTCTTTCATCAGAAATATTGTATTTATCTGTTTGTTCAAATAATAATTTAAGGTAAGCGGTTTTACCTTCCGCTTCTGCATCAACAAATGATTTAAAAGAATTGATGCTGTTAGGAAATTTATCTTCTTTCTCTTTAAGTAATTGTTCTTGTATTACTTTTGGGTCTTTTCTGGCTGATTCTTTATATTTATTAAAAATATTTAGAAAATCTTCACCTTTAGTTTGAGATGCATTTTGAAACGATCTTAATTTTATATAACTTGCAATAATCCCTATTTGTGATTGATTAAGCTTTTCTGTTAATAAATTTTGTTTAATATTAGTTTCATTACCATTAATTAAATTATTTAATATATCCTGCCCATTATTAAAAAGAAGCATTGGATCAATATTGTTAAAGTAATCTTCTGTTTCGTTTGGATTTTTATTATATGCAGCTAATACGCCCATCAATGTTTGAGCTTGTGCTGCTCTTTGAAATAGAATCCGTTGTAAATCATAAGCCGAACCTTTTTTCCTTAAAAAATAAGCGTCTTGTTCTTGATTTCTTTTTGATGTTTGTTCGGCATTAATTCTATTAACAATTTCTTTTGGAACACCAAGTTGTATATATTCTTCTGCTTTTGCTCTTCCATATCCACCTAGTTCTGAAGACTTTCTTAATCTACCTTTTCTCATTGATATAGCTGTTTGCTGATCTATTAATGCTTTTCTGTCAGCTTGTGCTTGTGCAATTTGTGCTTCTTTATCCCATTCTGCTGCTTGTCCTCTATCTGCTTCTAATTGTGCTTGTTCCGCTAATTGTGCATCTTTTATAGCTTGTGCTTCTGCTGCTGCTGCTGCTTGTGCTGCTACTTGTGCTGCTGCTTTTTCTTTATCTTCTTCTGTTTTTTTATCTGCTAAAAATTTATCTGTTTCTTCAATTTGTGAAGATATACTAAATAAATAAGATTGATTTGTAGCATTAATAGCTTTATTGAAATGTTTATAAAATGAAGATATTTCAAGTGCAGAATCAAATTCTTTATAACTTCTATTTCCTTGACGAAATCCAAGTGTAAAAGTACCACCAACTGTATTGGCAGCAACTCTGGCAAAATCTTTTCCTGCACTATCCTGTCTTTCTGATTCAACTCCTGTTATAGATTTTGCTATTAAATCTTTATAATTATTATATTTAATATCTGCCATAAAATATGCATTTTTATCTATTACTTCATCTTTTTTAATTTCATCAAAATAAGCACCCCAACCTAATTGAAGATCTGAATAAGTTTTTGAAGTGTCAAAATTTTGTATTAAAAAAGGAGACTTTTTAGCAACTTTTGTTTGAAAACTTTCATTATATGAATCAACAATTTGCTTGCTCATTTGAGTTGCAGAATAATCAATTAGTTGTTGATTTGTTTGATTCCATCCCCATCTTCTTGTTTTTTCTCTATAAAATTCATTATTATTTATAGTCTCTTTAAGAGTTTTTGCTAATAACTCTGTTTTAGAAAAATAATTTTTTATAAGATTATTGTCTTTTTTTGGTTCATTGTTATTTAATTTAATTGGTTGATTATTATTAGCATCAGCATAATATCCAACCATGCCACCATTTGCTAAATAGTTTGTTCCATTATTTATAGATTTAAGCAAGGGAAGGTTTTGTCTAGTTGATTTAGCATTAACTACAAATTCGCCTGGAGTAAGCATAGCTGGAACTGTATCAGTTCCTTTAGGAGTAAATACTTTTCCACCAACGGCAAATGCTCTAGCTTCTTGATTTGCTTGCGGTTTAACTTGCTGAACACCGCCAAGATTATTAATTGATGCATTTAATTCATCAATTTTTCCTCTTGCTGTATTTGCTGCTTGAGTTAAATCTTGACCTATACCTAAATTTAATTCTTTAATACCGTCTATTGCTCTTGTAAATTGAGCTTCATCTATTTTTCCAGAAGCTATTTCAGAAGCTAAATTTCGTAACTTATTTCCAATTTCTCCTTGACCTAAACTTTCTGATAATTTTTTAAAACTTTTTTCAGAATCTGTTATTCTTTGACTTAAAACTTCATCTATAGATAAATCTATTGATGTTTTTGCACTAAATCCAGTTGATAAATTTTCTCTAAACTTTTCTGCTATTTGAGATGCTACTTGTGGATCAAATGAATCTGTTAATATATTAAGTATTTGTCGTCTAGAATCAGTTGCTGACGAAACTCTTTTTTCTGAAGTATTTCCAGAAATTAAGTTTGATATTGAAGCAGTATCAACCTTTTGTTTTCCTTGAAATAACATTTCTTTATTTCTTTGTAAATCTCTCTGGGCATTAGCCAATGCCAAAACATTTCCTCTATTTGCAGCTACTGCTCCAAAATCTTCTTTTGTAGTAATTCCAGCTTTACCTAAAAACTGAGCATTTTTCTGAACATCTTCTATTTTTGCAACTTTTTGTTGTTCACGCCCACGCTCGGCAATCATTTGATTTTTTTGAAGTTCATTTGTAAATTTTTGTAATTCAGAAAAGAACTTTGCATTTCTTGAATCTAAATCTGAAAAATAAGATTTTTGTAGTGATTCTTGATTTTGTATTAATGCTTTTTGAGCATCTTCTTGAGTTTTATATATTTGAGCAAGCTCTTGAACTAACTGCTGTTCTTCGCCTCTTCTACTTGTTCCTAGCCCAGTTGTATTTTCAACTATTTTATCGGCAATATCTTTTCCTACTGGTCCAAAATTATCTAAAAAGTCAAATAACAATTGATTCATTTCAGAACTAAAGTTTCCAACATTGAAACCTTGTGCCTGTGCAACATTATAAAGTTGTTGCCCCTGAACAATCTTTTGTTGTTCTTCGCCAGTAGCAGTAAGCAGCTTTCTACCAAACGCCCTTTCTGTATCACGATCAGATCTTATTTTTGATAATTTAGATTCTGCTGCTGCAACCTTCTCAGATTGATCAGTTAAGTTTTTAAGAGCATCTTGTAAATTAGCTGCCGAACTTTTTAATTTTACAAGCTCTTCAGAGGCAAGTCTAAAGTCTGATCCGCCAGCTTTTCCAGTAGGAGTTGCTTTAACTTTTTCTTCTTGCTTAAGAATTTCTTGTTGGGTCTTTCTTAGTCTGCTAGCTATAGCCTGTGGATCTTCTGCTGCACCAGCACCAAATCCAGTTAGCCTTTGTTGTCTATTTCTAAATCCCTTAGTTTGTTCACGATAAGAAATAAGCTCCTCTTCCTGAGAAGGCAAGCCAATCGCCCTAGCAGTTTCTCTTGCTCTAAATTTTGTAGACTGAAGTTGTAAAGTATCTAACTTGCTATAAGAATCTATAAGTTGTCGTTGTCTATTAGCTAATTCAGTAAGACCTTGAATATATTGATTGGCAGCTTCATTAGTTTTAGTAGATATGTCCTTAAAAGCTTGTAATAAAGGTTCACTAATTCCTGAAAGTAATTTCTGTGAAAGCTTTCCTACATCTCCACCAGCTTCAGCTAAAAGTTTAGAATATTCTTGTCCAGAAGCAGCACCAGAAACAGAACTAATTACTGTTTCAGCAGCACCTCCAGTAACACCTCTTTGTTTTAATGCTTCACGCAATCCATCTGCTATTTGTACAGATACTTCCTGACCACTAATAGGATTTTCAACAGCGCCAGCCAATATATCTGGTAATGCTTGGGCAGCAATATTTGCAGCATTACCTTGTTCCCTGAATTGTTTTCCAAAAACGCCCAATGCACTTGATGTATCAGAAATTGCAGCATTAAATGCATTTAAATCTGGAGTTCCAGAAGAAAACTGATCGGCAAAGTTTGGCAACTTTAATGAGCCAATTCTTCCTTCAAATAAATCTGTATTGGTTTCTAATCTAGAAGAAAATCTATCTGAGGCAAAAGCAGCAGCATTAACTGCACTACTTAATGCTTGCATAGAAGTAATAGTTCTTTCATTAGCAGCAACAGCTTTTAAACCAACCTGTTTTAATTTTTCAGCATTAAAAGATTCTTGTACAACTTTAACGAATTCTTTCTCTGCTTGTTCTATACTTATATTTTTTGCAGCAGCAATTGTCCTGATCTGTTCTTTGCCAAAACCACCAGCATTATTTCTTAAACTGTCTGTGAGTTGTTTTCTAAAATCTTCAAAATTTAAAGCATTAACATCGCCACCACCAACACGAACATCTGTTACTGCTTGCTTACCTATTGACTCGCTAAACTTATTTAAAACATTAGTTATTCCAACAGCTTGATTGGCAAGATTTTGTTGATCTGCTTTTCTTAATTCTGCGTTTAACTGTTTAACATCTAAACCTTGAAAACCACCACCAGTAATTCCAGAAATAAGTCTGTCAAATAAATCTTTGTTTCCACCAGCTACATCAAATGCCCTAGCACCAGTTTCTTGAGAAACAATTTTTTGATTTTCAGATATTATTCTTGCTGTAGAATCATTTACATCTTCAAGGCCGTTACTAACTCTTTCAAAAACACCCTGAAGATTTTCTAAAGCTGCACCTATTTTTGCTTCTCTTATTTGTCTAGCTGCATCTAAAGCACCATCTTTATATCCTTTTAAAGCACCAACCAAACCAGCAACTCCAGCACCAACACCAGCAACAACTGGGCCAAATACTGCTAATGCAGAACCAGCAGTAGCTGCATAATTAGCGCCCTTTTCTAAAGCACCACTAAAAGCAAGGGTAGATCTTAATGTTTCAGCACGACCCTGATCAACATCTACAGTTCCACCAACACCAGCTTTAACAATAGATTCTGTGGTAGGAGCACCAGCCCTCATACCACCAGCCAATAAATTTGCACCAACAACAGCGCCAGTAGCACCATATTGAGAAACTAATGATTTTGCACCAGAAACTAATTTAGTTCCAATCTTTGCTTCACCAGTTTCTTTATATCCAAAAAATCTACCGCTACCTTTAGTTAAATCTTTGCCAATACCAACATCGCCAACAACTTTACCATCCTTAACTATTGCTTTTCTATTACCCTTTTGAAATTCCTGAGTATAGTCTTGGGCAGCAGCTTGTAATTCAGCTTCATCAAATTGTTTTCCTAATTGTTGCGCTCTAGCTTTTAATTGTTGATAAATAGCTGTTTGATATTCATCTGCAATTTTTTGTTTTGCCAAACCTTTAGCAGCATCACCACGAATTCCAAAAATACTTTGAATATTTCCAATCTGTTCTTTTGTTTGGAAATCAAAAGTTCCTGGCCCACGCATTGGCTTGGCTCTGCCAACAACCTTATCTTTTCTTGTTACATTTCCTGTTTCGTCTGTGTTGTATTGAAAATCTTTTTGTGCTTTCGCTGTTTCTTCAAGACCCTGTTCAAAAGCTTTCTTTGCAGTATCAGTACGAGCAGTTCTACTTTGTACAGTCTGACCTCTTGCAGCAAGATCTGCCCCTTGTGTCTTAACATCTTTTTGGGCTTGAGTAATTTGTGGTGCTAATGCAGCTTGTGCCTTTGATGATGAGTTAATAACCTTTAAATTTTTAACATTTTCCTGAGTAAGATTTAAAATTTGAGCTTCTATCTGCGCTCTTTGTGCAGCAAATTTGGCTTTACCAACAGGAGAAGTTGCTGCTGCTTCTTGTGCTTTTACAGCTATAAGCTTTGTATTTGCAACATTAAGTTTTGTATTATTGGCAGTTATGCTCGCAGATGCATTAGATTGAGCTTGAGCTAATTGATTAGATTTTTGTTGTAATGAGTCAAGATTGGCGTTTAAAGATTTTAACTTAGTAGCAGAACTTTCATATGCTGCTTTTGCTTGTTCCAATCCTTTTGCAGCACTAGAATAAACTTTTTGAAGAGCTTCAGTTTTTGTAGCAGCAGAAGTAACTTTATCGGCTTGAGCCTTAATATCAACCATTACGGTTTTAGCCTTGGAAATAGCATCGCCACGACTAATAGTTGGATTTTCGTTAATGATCTGTCGAACAAGTTGTTTAAATATTTTCCTTAACTGTTCTGGAGAGTTAAAATCTGCACTACTTAAAATTTTACTAACTTCACCACCTACTGCAAACTTTGCAAACTTATTCATCTGATGAAGTCTTCCAGAACCAATTCTAGAAGCTTCTTTAGGTGTATAAACATACTCTCCTGGTGTGAGCAAAGAAGGCACACTACCACCAGAGGCAAATCTACTCATCTTAGCTAGTCTATCAGCGCCTATCTTATTAACTGAAGACTTGCGTATTACAAAAGAACCTTCTTCTAACATCATTGGCACACTATCACTATTGCCAACGCCTGGCACTAAACCGCCAGAAGCAAACCCAAACATTTTCTTTTGAGTAGATCTAACATCTAATCCCAATTCCATTTGAGATTTAACTAACGCCTCCATTCTAGCTCTGCGTTTTGCTGCTTCATCATCTGTTGTAGTTGTAGTTCTAGATTTCGCCCTTTGTGCCAAAAGCTTTTCTCTTTTAGCTTTTATTCTTTCTGGGGTCGCAGGAGTTGCAGGGAAAAGTTCCTTTTGTGTGGAACCGCCCTCTGGCTTATATGGATTTCCAACATCTTTTTTAATCTTTTTTAATTTTTGAACTTCTGTAGCTATTTTTGATGTTGTAGATACAGTCTCTTGAGCAAGACCATAAGTGCCGATATCGCTCAATTTCTTAGGGCGATCTTCCATTAATCCATAAGTAGTTTGACTGCGCTTTCTACCTTTAGTTACTGGCTTGGCAGCTTCGCCCAAAAATGAGAACATGGGCATGTCTGCTTGCTTGGCAGCAGCTTCTTCTGCCATAAGCCTATAACTTTTTTCTCTTTCAGTTATTCTTGCAGCAAGAGGATTAGCTGCTTGAGTTGTTTGTGCGTTAAAACCTAAAGCTGAAAGTCCTCTGCTTTCTGGATATTCATTTCCTAATTCAATATTTCCTTTACCATATGATCCAATATAAAGCCTTGTTTTTTCTTTATTAATTTCTTCCTGTTTTCTTTTTTCATAAGCAATTCTGTTTTGTTCTTTCTTTTGAATATTTGCCTGAGTTCTTTCTTGAAGCTCTTTAGTTCTTAAAGCTTTTTGAGCTTCTCTAGATAAAGCTTGTGGTTGAGAAACAGGCTCATTAGTAACTTTTGGGGCTACATTTGAAACCTTATCCTTATTGTAAATATCATATGGTTTTCTAGATAAAATATATCTTTGATTATTAACTTTAAATTTAACATTTTTAGCTTTTGGATTAGCTCTAAGCATTGCTTCTGCTTTAGCTTTAGCAGTTAAAAGATTTTCCTTGCTTTTAATCCTATTAGCAAAATATTGAGTATAATCATTTATTTCTTGTTCTTTAGTTGGTGGACCAAACAAAGCTGCTGGTTTCGTTACTGGCGAAACCGTTGGTTTCGTTACTGGCGAAACCGCTTGTTTCCTAGATAAAGTATATCTTTGATTATTAACTGTAAATTTAACATTTTTAGCTTTTGGATTGGCTCTGAGCATTGCTTCCGCTTTAGCTTTAGCAGCAGCAAGATTTGATTCTTTTGTTGCTGGCGAAACCGTTGGTTTCGTTGCTGGAGAAACCGTTGGTTTCGTTACTGGAGAAACTGCTGGTTCTCCTTTCTTTTTCTGTACAGCGTCTAATATTGCTTCAGCTTTTTTCTCATCTGCTAATTCTTTTTTCTTTTGAATAATTAAATTATCTATAACATCAATTACATTTTTTTTATAAATACCCAATCTTCTTTTGTCTGCACCTTCTTCCATCATTTTTTTATAATCATTATTATTAAGTCTATTTTTTCTTTCTAAATCATTAATTTGCCATGCTAATGCCTTTGTTTTCTTAATTCTAAGATTTGAATAATTAGTAGACTTATCTATATTTTTATAAGAAGAACCCATTTTTGAAGTCAGAAGATAAGAATTTCTTCTAGTTCTTATTGTTTCTCTTTCTATACTTCTTAATACTTTTTCTTCAGTTCTAGGATCATTTCTTGTAAATGCTTTTCCTCTTAAATTTTTAAATTTTCTTCCTCCTCCAAATAAACCTTTCGCTCCTTCATAAATTTGTTTAGATCCAGCACCAAGAATACCGCCAATGGCTGAACTGCCAGCAAGAGCACCTAGTAAAGGAGCAGGAGACGACATTGCACCCAATATATCTGGATTAGCAACTGCTCCTAATCCAGCACCAATAAAACCCATACCAGCACCAATAGCTGATGGAATTACCTTATCGCTTTTAAAAAATTTTTCTATTGGTTTTCTAAATTTTTTACCTAATCTACCAGCAATGCCACCACCAATAGTTGCCCCACCAACCGCAGAAGCTAATCCAAGCGGTAATCCACCACCCATCGTTTCTATAAGAGTTCGAGGTGGTATGGCATCAATAGCAATAGCTGATGCAGCTAAAGCACCAAGTGTACCGCCCAAAAGTCCAAGTCCAGATTGAACTTCATTCTTCGCTACAAATCTATTTAAATTATCTGCTTTATTACCTAAATAATTTTTAAATCTTCCAAAAAGAGAAGACTTCTTCTTTACTTCTTCACCCTTGGCGAATTTTTGAATGAAACCGCCAAAGAATTTTCCTTTATTCAGACCTTTTGTTGCGTCTTCTGCTTTTTTTATAAATTTATCACTAGCCTGTAATTTTCCAGTATTATAAGCAATACCAATACTTCCAATATTATAATCTTTTATTGGACTTGATTTTATTTCATCAAAAAAACCTGGTTTATTTATTTCTTTGTATGCAATAAGTTTTGAGGCTAATAATCGATTTGAGGTTGTTTTTGTTCTATTTCTTATTTCTATTGGAAAATCTTTACCTTTTACCGCATCAACTGGATATTTTGAATCGTTTATATTTACTCTTTTTGCATTTAATTTTTTAGTGGCTAATTCTTCAAAATCTTGCCATTTAATGTTTTTATCAGCATTAATACCAAAAACTTGTTTATTAAAAGTGATATTTTTTTTATATCCAGATGTTTTCTGTGATTTATATGGTAATTCTCCAATATTAACTTTTGCTATACCACCAACCTCATATTTTTTTACATATTTCTTAGGCACAACCATTTCGCCAGGTTCAAGTAGTGCTGGAACTTTATCTCCATTACCACTTCCTGGCACAATACCACCACGCTTCATGCGTATGAAACCACCAGAAGCCTTCTTAGCTTCTCCTGTGGTAACACCTTTAAGAAATCCGCTAGTTAATCCAGCAAGAGACTTGCCTATCTTGATCGCCCCAAGAGCAGCAATAAGAGGTAGCATACCTTTAAGCGAATCAATAAGTTTAAGTACTGCGCCAGATGCAGTTATAAAAATATCAACAAGGGATTTAAACCCAGGACTATTTACTATTCCTCGACCAACTTCTAAAAACTGTTCTTTTAACTTCTGTAGTTTAATAGCTAAAGCATCTTGAGCTTGAGCAGCATTTAGGGCAAGAGAAGCCTGTCCGGCCTGTGCAATACCAAGAGCTTTCTGAGCAATGCCAAACTCTTTAATAAGTGGAATTACTTTAGAGATCTGCCTATAACCGCCCAACTGTTCAACAATCGCACTAAATCTAGGATCAGTACCACGAAGCTGTTCAAGTCCTTGAGCTAAACGCCGAATAGCCTCATATGGGCCAACAAACTGATTTTCTAAATTAGCGTCACCAAGACCTAGTGCTTCCTGCCTAGTATATCTTAACTGTATACCAACCTGTTTAAGAGCTTCGGCAGTATCATTACGCTGAATACGAGTAAAGATAGTGCGTAGACCAGTACCGATAGTTTCAGCACTTTCTCTAGTCGTCTGTCTTACTGCTGTAAACAAAGCAATAAGTTCATTTAAATTTCCACCAGCAGCTTTGAACGCACCACCAGTTTTTCTTACAGCTTCAATAATGTCGCCAGCTTCAACAGCGAATTCACCAGCCACAACATTGACCGCACCCAAAGCACCGCCCAAATCTTTTGCACTAACATTAAACTGATTCATAATCGCAATCGCACCTTCAGTAGTGCTTTTGAGATTATCAAAGTTTGGAGCTAATGCAGCTTGAGCCATAGCTTCAAGAGCTATTTTCGTATCTTTAAGACTTAAGTTTGCTTGCTTTAATGTAATAGCTACATTCAAAAGATCTTTACTTGAAACGCCAAAGTTTGTAGACAATCTTGTTATTTCAGTAGCTACACTTTGCACACCAGCAGAACTGTCATTAGAAACTTGGGCCAACCTAACCATTTCTCTGTCAAAATCTATTGCAGCAGAAACAGCCTCACGCATTGTCTGAGTAAGTGTAATAATACTTCCAGCAGTAACCGTAAATGCAGCAAATCTTTTAGCAGCAAGACCAGCCTGATAGCCGAACTGTTGCATTGAGTCGCTAGCTTCCATTACTTGGGCTTTAACTCTACCTATATCGGCAAAGCTTCCCCTGTCTATACCTAGCTTTAACTTGCTTGCATTATTAAAGGATGAGTTAACTTGATTAACAGCATTTCTTAATGAGCCAGTATTAAGTGCAACATTTAGATTAGCCGTAAGATTAAATGCCATGTTTTACCTCAAATAAAAAAGGCAGGGAATAAGCGTAGTTTTTTCTACGACCATTCCGCTGCCCATCTTTAAGATACTTTCCGGTTTACTTACTTTCTGCGTCTTTCTTCTCTTCTGCAACAACAGGCTTAACCTCTTCTTTTTTAGCTTCTTCAGCAAGAGGCTGGCCTTCATCATCCAAGAATGGAGAAAATTCGACAACATATTCGCCATTTTCATCCACCCTATTGCCATCCACATCAATTAGCTCTCCAGCTTCATTAATGTAACGACCATCCTTATTAACTAGTCGGCCTTCAGAATCTACTCTTCGGCCTTGCTTATCAATCAAATGCAGTTCGTCATCTACAAACTTATATTTTGACAAAAACTGATTTTCTGGAAGCTTCTTTTCGTAATCTGGGTCCAAATTATAAATCAGCATTGCCAAATTTCCAGCAGCTTGCCCAACGGCAGGATCATCTTCTCTATTTAGATAATCTTCATGGCTGGAAAAATATTGCTTTCCTGTGTCTGAATACACCGTACAGGCACTAACCCAATAGTTGAATTGTGCATTATCTGCTTGTCCTTCAGCAGTATTATTATCCAAACTTGACCGTTCAGAAGTGAGCGCCCTCAATTCAGCACGATCACGCCTCATTTGTAGGGCAATGTCTTTAGCTTCTTTAAGCTTAATACCACCAGATTTAATCTGTCTTTCAGACTGATTAACCTTTTCAAGAAGCTTTCTGTATTGAGCCTCTTTATTGTCATCCCAAAGGTTTTGTTCACGCATTACTGTATTTACTTTGGCACGAAGGATAGCGCCAGATTCTACAGCATCACGAAATGCTTTATTGTAGACCTTTTGCCCTTCCTGCCTCTGTTTTACATTTGGGCGAACAACGCTCAAATCAAACTCTTTACCATCAACAGTTACCTTAAAATTCTTCTTGTTATTAACAGCCATTTTAGTCCTCCTTTGGTTTTAAAACTGCGCTGTGTCTATTCCAAGATATATCATACTGACTAAGTTCATTTTCTACAGATCTAATTTGATGATTACCATTATTTAATACCATTGTCCTAGTACTTTCCCATAACTTTTTCCATTTTTTCTGATTGTCTGTTAACTCACTTTCCTGCAAGAGATGGCCCCATAAGTGGCCAAAACTCTCCTCGAAAGCTGATAATGATCCAATAAAAGATGTTCTTAATTTTGTACTTATTATTTTAAACAATCTTTTATTTGAATCAATAAGATATTGTTTATTTTTTTCTTCTTTGTCTTTTTTACATATTTCTGCAACTTCCTCTATTTGTGATTTCTTTGCCATTATTTAGCTCCTCTGTTCGCTTGCATTTGTAGTTGCATCTTTGTATCTGGCATTTGTGATTCATCAACATGACCCTTTTCATTAAGATATTTAAGTCTTTGTTTTCTTGTAATTTTTGCTTGGTCATCATTTAAGGAATCAATCTTTTTAGCATCTTCTTTAGTTTGAGCAACAATAAACACTTCACCACTATTTCTTATTTTATCATTATTTATAAAATCTTCAACTTGAACTTTTCCTTGTTTTTTCTCTCTTTCCCTTCTCTGCAAAATTAACCATCCATCAATCATGTCATCATCTTTTACAACTTCCTCTAATGGGCAATTTGGATGATCATAAATATTATCATATAAAGTTGACCATATAATTATACTTCGTTGTTCGTCAGTTAAATCAACTGTTGGAACTCCAAATAAACTTCCCTCAGTTTTTCTACATGACCAAATAGATCTCCAAGGATCTGTTCTTGCTATTTCACGAAAATCCTTTTCTGAAATTTTATTTTCTATAAAAGCGGATGTGGCTTCTTCTAAAAGTGGATCAGTATTTTTCCAAAACTCTTCACCTTCCCAAACAGATTTCCCATCTTCGTGCATAAGAGATTTTCCAACCAAATATCTCATCTTCATAGTTGAAGCAAAACCATCACAAGATAAATGATTGTATGCACTTTTTTGTTGATACATTGAAAGTAGATTAGACTTTGCTATTTCTAGCATTTTTCTAATCATTTTTCTTTCTTCTGATTTATAAGTTGATTGATAAAGTTTTACTTTAAGTTCATCTATATCTTCTTGAATTTGTTTAAAATCTTTTTCTTTTTGTTCAGACCATATTTCATTATCTAAAAGAAAATCCTCTAATTCATCATCATTGTACATACCTTCTAATTCTGCTTCTTTAAGCGTATCTACATATACTTGTTGTGCTATATGTCTTATATTTCTGTTTGGTTGTTTAATTATATAAAAATGATCATTAATTTTGCATCTAAAAATACCATTAATAATTCTACTAACATAAAGTTCTTTAGTTGCCTGATCCATGTTAGTCCATAAAAAAAGCCACAAGTGTTACCTTGTGGCTTATTTTAACATTATCTAAATTAATTAGATAGTGGTATCTGCAAGAGATGTGTTAGGATCTGCTCTATGAGTTACAGTAAAGTCATTGAAAGTCTGGAAACTATAGGTTGCAGTAGCATTTCCACCGTCAGTACCACCACCTTGATAATTAACAGACTGCAATTTATTCCTAGTGCCAAGATCAATTTTAGTACCTTCAGTTAGATACATCGTAATTGTCTCGTTAGTAAGATTATTGCCATATCCATCAGTTCCTTGTTCAATTGCATTAATTGCGTCACCAGATTTTGAAAGAATTTCAAATTCAGAGGTAACTTCAACTGGGAACTTTACATAACGGAAATAAGGAACTTTACGACCCAATTCCAAAATCTGTTCACGACCAAGATTTACAGAAGCCGAGAAAGACTGGAAAGATACATTGTAGCAACCAAGAGAAGTATTTAGCACATTATTGCCACTACCAGTCCAATTTCCAATACCTGGAATAATTGTTGGGAATACAGACTTAACCATGTTAACATGCTGTCTGCGAGCAATACCAGATTGAGCAGCGGGTTGACCATCGCCATAAGTGCCACCGCTTGGGAATGGATCGGCATCCCAAGTTCCAGTAACATCCTTTGGATAAAAATCTGGATCAAATGCCCTAGATGTACCAGCAGAAACCCATTCTTTATTATTGGCAACAATGGTTACTGATTCAGTTGCATTTCCATCAACACCAACCTTGTAGCTAACCTGACTTACGAAACAGCCAGAAACAAAACAGCTTGCAACTGGAGTACCAGAAGCAGCTTCCTGAGTATCATCGTAAATAGCAAGGCCAAGATTTGCCTTTGCATTAGAACGACCAACCAATGTTGCAGCATCAGCATCTTCAGTAGCAAGATGGTAAATCAAAGGATATCCATCAAGAACTTTTTCAAGAGTAACTTCAACATCTGGTACATTTTCGATATTTTCATAAATCGAAATCATACCAATTTCAAACACTTGTTCGAGATTAAAAGTGGTATTAATACCAACACTTTGCAAACCACGAATTGGCTTAAAAGTTGTTCCAGCACTTTCCTTTGCAATGCCTACTGCCTGACAGGCATAAAATATTCTTCGATTTGCCATTTTACTTCTCCCTTATTGTCTAGACTTTCCAATAGTTGAAAGCATAAAACCTCATTCAAAAATACACCAAATTAAACAGAATCTATTGAGAAAGTTACCCTTAATGTTGCTCCAAACATAGGTGGAGCAGTAATTTGCTCTTGAGATCTTATTTTTTCAAATGTAATTGGCTGCCAATAATAATTATTAATCATAGATGGATAAGACATGCCAGATGGTGCTAAAGCACCCTCAAAAGTTAATGGATATCTATTATCATTAAGAAGTTCTTTCTTTTTAATGCCAGCTATCCTTTTTTGCCATTGATTTACTAAAATATCGTGTATTTGCTTACGATCCCAAGGAGTTTCTGATAAAACATGCATATACATATCTTGATAATGCGTTCTGTTAATTGCTCCTAACTCATATGGTTTCATGTTTACTGCTGGTAATGATTCCAATACTATGGCAGGAAGCTGTATCCTATTAATTGACAAAACATCCCAAGTTCCTGAACCTTTTTGTGTAAATTGAACATCATCACCACGAAAACTGTCAAATTGTACAGATTGAAACCAATTAGTATCTGATGAGGCAATTCTAACATTTCTATATGAATGAGCGCATTTAACTACAGATG
>JACCDW011661793.1_pt1 | contig 14937 bp, 22 predicted proteins | sample 7449781 | NCBI WGS metagenome assembly JACCDW01 (sample SAMN15323449, study PRJNA562643) | freshwater metagenome | isolation source: river surface water | place: USA:Blue River Watershed | collected 2017-08-18
AACGCAGTCAATGTGACTACTGCTGCTGATTACTGGCAACCATACTACGCAGTTACTTACATCATCAAGGCAGCATAAGGAGGAAACAATGGCAGCATACGACCAAGCAACATATGAAAGACAGAAGGCTGCTGCTCTTTCTAATTATACCCAAAATGCAGCAATGAATGCATACAGACGCTACTTAGCAGAAACAACTGGTCAACGACCATTGCTTGAACTCAAGGATGCAGCGTTCGGTATTAAGAAAGAAGTTCCACGACTTACTGCTAGTTATGGTAGACGAGGACTTCAGGGAGCAGGAGTTAAATCTGGCGTTTACTCAAAAGCGTTATCAGATTATGGAACACAGCGTGCTAAGCAAATCGGATACGCACAACAAGATTTAGATACCTCACTTAGAGGTTATGACTTAACTGGTACTCAATTACAAGAGCAATATAGAAATACTCTTGCAGATATTGAAACCCAAAAAGCACGAGATATTGCAGCCGATGCCGCTGCATTATTAGCGATTAAATAGAGGTAAAGACAATGGCAATAATTAAATATGGTGCACCAGCACCAGCAATTCCTAAAACTCCAGCACGAGTTACTCCTAAAAGAGTGACTCCAGCACGAGTGACTCCAGCACGAGTTACAGTTGTAGACCCTGATGCAGCAGGTTCTGAGGCTGGCGGAGATTTTACTGTAGGTTCAGTAGTATTCCCAGGAAAGTCTTCAACTAGTACAACATCCGCAATTGCAACTACTAACTACAAAACAAAAGTTGATAAAGCAACAGCAGCACGCAATAGGGCACAGGCTGACTACATTAGAGGATTGCTTGGTTTAAAACCAGGAGAAACTCCAGCAGCAGGTGCTTATGACAAATCAATTAACGAAACTATTGCAAAAATAAATGCAGAAGAAACTCGTCAACTTGGCGATGTTGCAAAACTTTATGGAACTGTTGGTACTGGCGGTGCAGCAGGAACTGGTTTTCGTGGAGATGTTCAGAAGGCATATGGTCTTGCATCTGGTCAAGTAACTGCAGGATACGACACTCTTCGTAAGTGGTTACAAGACAATGCTCCAACAGCATATGCAAAGGCTCCTGCAGCGACAGCAACTCCAGTATCAAATGCTCTTGCTGCTTATCAGGCTGCTCAGGGTGTTTCATCTGCACCAGTTGATGCTCAAATTGCAGCAATGAATGTTGCAGCAGGTGGTGGTGCCGCTAACTATAATAACTTGCTTGAAGTACTTAAAAAAGCAGAAGAATCAGCACAGACATCACGACTTGCTGAAGAACAAATGGCTCGTCTTGCAACTGGCAATACATTGACAGCGGCACAGACAGCGGCACTTGCTAACTTACTGGCACAGCAGACAACAGCAGAGAATGCAGTTCGTGGTCAGTTTGGTCAACAAAGATTAACAGCAGAGCAAGCACGCATCCAACGCAGAACTGGACTTGAAGACCTTCTTAGGTCATTGGTGGGATACTAATCATGGCTGATAATAAAGACTATTCAGAAATCTACAATAGATTTATTAATCTTGGTTATAATCCTGCACGAGCAGCATCATACACTGCATATGAATACTTAACTGGAAATAAGATTCCTAGCACAACACAGTACTCACAGGATGAATGGTACAAGAATAGTGCGCCAGATTATTATTCTGTAATTAAGACTCCTTCTAATCCAAATGACCCATTAAAGGATTACACCAGTAGAATTGCATCAGCAAAATCTCCTAAAGATGTTTTTGCAATTGCTTATGATGCAGCAAGTCAACTTAATAGACCAGACTCAGTATTTAAAGATGTAGCCGATTACCGTCAGTACTTGATGGGACTGTACACACAAAAGTCAAACGCTGAAAAGCAGTTCCGTCAACAGACACAAAAGTTCACACCAAAGATTGAAGGTCTACCTAGTGTAACTGCTCGTTATGGCGTTGCAGATGGTTCAATCACTAAAGGAAATGTCACTAGAAAGATTGTCGCATTTCAACCTGCTGTTGATTTTGTAAATGAAAAGACAGAAGCATTTAAGAAAAGTCTTAAATCTGGAACTGATTATAAAACACAACAAGAATATGTAGACCTTGTTAATAAATTTAAAGCAGCAGTTACAAAAACTGTTAATGAAAAATTGCTTACTTCAGCACGCACTCCATTTGTGGACGCTGCTGTTGAGCGTGCTCGTGGAGGAAAATAATGGCAGCAAAAAAAGTAAACCCAGAACTTCTTGGAAAGTTGGCTCGTATTGACGCAGCCCAAAAAGCACCGAAGACACCTTCTGCTGCAGATTTTCGTAAAAAAGAAGAAGCAAACAAAGCCAAGATGAAGGCTGCTCCGACTCCTCCTCCTGTTCCTACTCCTCCTACTACTATTCCAACAACAACAACAATTTTTGATGCAAGTAAGTTGACACCTGAGGAAGAGGCTGCTCTTTTCACAACCACTACAACAACTGTTCCTAAAACTACTACCACTACGACTACTACTGTTCCAGCGCAACCAAAACCATATGGTAAGCCTAATGAAAAAGTAAGTATTGGTGGAATGTCAGTTACTCTTGATAAAGACGGCAATGTTGATGTTAAGAGATACCCATACGCTGCTGCAATCGTTGCTGATATTAGAGCACGAGAAGCAGACTTAAACCTTTATCAAGATGAGAAGCCTAAAGACAGAGGGTTCTGGAGTTCATGGGTTGGCAAGACTGTAGTTGGTGCTGCAAATAATCTTATTGTTAAGCCATTAAATGTTATTGACGCTCCACGCCGAGTCATTATCTCTGGTATTAAGGAAGGCGTTGATGCCATTAATGCAGGCGATGCTTCATGGAGCGATTTTATAAACCAGTCAAAGGATTCTGACTTTGGCTTTGGCGATGTTGTTCAAACAGGCAACAAATGGGTTGACCGTGCAATTGGATTCGTTGGCGATGTTGCCCTTGACCCAACCACATATTTGACACTTGGTACTGGTACCGCTGCAAAGATGGCACTTAAGGGTGTAACACGAGAAGTGTCTCAGGAATTAATTGAGAAGGCTTCAAAGATTGTTATTGCAGAAGGCGTTGAAGCAGTAGAAGAAAAGATTGCTAAGCAACTTACAAAAGAACTTGGTGATTTGTCAAAGAAAGAAATTAGAACATACTCTCGTGCTATTGTTTCAGAAGCAACACAGACTGCCTATTCAAGTGCAACAACTGCTGCAGAAAAAGCAGCGGCTAAGGCAGCAAGAAATACTGCTATAAAGAGATACTCTGCTGTTGCTCCACGCCGTCAATTGGGCGCAAAAACAAAAGAGGCAATGGCTGATGGTATTCGCCAACTTCGTGAAGAAGCATTACAAGAAGCAAAAGACTTTGCTGGTACTGCTGCTGGTAGACGAGCCAAAGACTTTGCCGATGCAATTACTGACGATGTGATTAGCGACATTGCAACTCGTGGATACGCAGGCATCCGTGGTGCTGTTGCAGACCAACTTGGTGTTAAGGGTGGTTTCAGATTCGGTGCTTTTAGCAATAAGGTTTATCTCGGTGGTGGAAGATTCACTGATGCTATTGGAACTGGTGTTTCTAAGGTACGCCTAAAGCCATTGCAGGCTGGTGGTTTAGTTGGCAGAGGTTCTCGTGGTATTTCTAACTTGATAACAGGACGAGGCGAAGGTGGACTGTTTGGTTCTGCAGACATTTGGGATTGGCGTACTGGTCTCAAGCAGGGAACACTTACTGGTAAAGAAGGCGTTCGTGCAGTTGAACTCCTTGGAGAAGACGCTGCATACCGTGCTGCACAAAAAGCAGCAGTAAACTCAACCAACGCAGCATTCAGAGTTGCTCTTAATAACAAAGCATATAAGCCTTATTATAATACTGTTCATGAATTATTGAGCCTTGATGATGTTGCTTTAGGTGCAACTACAGGACCTGGAGGTTTTGTTAGAACAGCACAAGATGTTGCAGATGAGTTAACAAGAACAAATGTTTTTAATCGTCCTATTGCAGCAGCAGAAGTTGAATTTGCACAAGACATTAGACAGGCTGTTGAAGGATTGGCTGTTGACTTAGATTCATTAGCAGAAGATTTGGGTGGTTCAGTTGTTATTCCAGCACCAGACAGATGGTATCCACAGACTCTTGATAACAGAACTTCTGCTTGGTTACGCAGTAATGCTACTGGCAAGAAAGGACTTCCAGGTACATCGCCTAAAGAAGTACTTGCACAACTTGGTCTAGACCGTGCTCCAATTGCTGGTGATGAAGTTGGTAAGGGATTAAAGCCAAAGGATATTTTCTTTGGTGTTGAACTTAGCCAAGCCGACATTGATGGTGGTATTGCTCGCCTTAATGAGATTGCTCGCCAGCGTGGATACAAAGGAAACTTCTTTGAAGTTAACATTGCATCTGCTTTGAATCGCTATGCATCAAAATATGGTCGTGACTATGCATTCCTTCGTAGAATGCTTGATAACGCATATGGAGATATGGGAGTAACTGACTTTACTTCTCCTGCAGGAGCAGGAGCATATGATGGAATCGGCAAGACACTGCCTACATCTAAAGCCCGTCCTGAGTATCAAATCTCTATGGAGAAACTTGCTGGACCAGAATTAGATAATATTTTAAGAGCATCACTTGATGAATGGGATGTTGCAGATATTGAAAAACTTAGAAACACATTACAAGTAAGTCTTTCTCGCACATTGTCCAACCCAAAGGTTCCTCAAGCAGTAAAAGATGCAAGTAGAGAAGCAGCAGCAGAGTTTGACAAATTGTTAAACCAGTTGGATATTGGACTAAAGGCTGGCTATGACCTTCCTGACTATCTGCAGGGCATTGCTGACCCATGGTATGCAAGCACAATGATGGGAATTATTGATGACTATTCAGGTGCTGTTGATAACTGGACTCAGGTTCTTGCACGAAATAAGAATGCACTTCTTGACTCGGTTAAGAATCTTTCTCCAGCAACATTGCAAACAATGGCTAATATGGCAGAGGATGCATTTGTAAAACTTGGTGCTGACATTGCACCAGATGCTTATGTTCGTGCTGACATCGCACAGTTCTATCAGAATATTCGTAGACTCAAAGACCCAAGACAGGCTGGTCCAATCATTTCTTTCATGAAGGATTATACAAATGCCTTCAAGACTTGGGTAACAACAACACCTGGATTCCACTTGCGAAATGTTGTTAGCAACGCATGGCAAATGGTTGCTGCTGGTGGAGACCCTCGCTATCTGATGGAAGGTAGGAGAATCTATAAAGATTGGACTGACTATCTTAAAGTTGCCATTGATAATGAACTTGGAATGTTTGGTCCTGGTGTTATGGGTGGTGGATTAACCCCAAATATGCTGGTTGATGATTTCATTGTAAAGAGTGGAATGTCCAAGTCACAAGCAAGTGCTTTTAGGGATGCAATTCTTCGTTCTGGAGCAATCACAGAAGGTGACTTGGTAGATGTTTTCCGTTCAGTTACTCCTGGTGCTGGTCGTACTGGCATCACTGGTAAAGAAATCAGAACAGATATTTCAAAAGCACGACAGAAAGTTTCACAGATTGGTGGCTATCTGCCTGCAGTGTCTCGTTCATTTGGTGACAACATTGAAAAAGCAAACCGTTTCATGCTTACATATGATGGTATTAAGCAAGGTTATGGTCCACAAGAAGCAGCAGCACGCACTGCTCGTTTCCTTGTTGACTATGAAGACCTTTCTAAACTTGACGAAGTTGCAAAGCAAATCATTCCTTTCTGGATGTGGATGTCACGCAACCTTCCAGTTCAATTAACAAACATTTATGCAAATCCTGGTGCGTACCAAAAATACAACAACTTCAGACGCAACTTTGAAGATGAAGAAGGTACTAATCCATTACTGCCTGATTGGTTAAAAGAATCTGGAGCATTCAAACTTCCAATTCCTGGACGCTTCTATGGAAGACCAGACCTTGGATTCCCTGGAACTGGTTCACCATCTCCATTGGTTGAAACTGTTGGCGACATTTCCTCTATTACTCAGGGTATGAACCCAGCATTGAGAGTTCTTTTGGAACAGGTTGTTTCTCCAATATTGAATAAGGGTGAAGCACAACAGATTCCAACTGGTATTCCGTTTGAAAGTACTGGCGAGAGAGTAACTGATGTTGCAAAAGAACTGTTGTCACCAGCCAGTTGGTTGGGTAGAACAGCATCGGCAGCAATTCCTGGTATTGCACAAAGCAATGTTCCTGGACCTCAATGGATACAAGATGTTCTTGGTATTACTGGTGGAACCGTTCCATTCAAGGGACAAGAATACGAAAAAGAAGGAAGTAAGACTGATGCATGGATTAACGCTTTGTCATCATACTTAGGTATTCCTCTTCGCCGTGTAGGTGCCAATGAAGAAAACCAAGCAAGGCGTGAAATCCTTAGAGCATTGGAAGACTATCTAGACAAGTATGGAAAGTATAGCGGAAAATGAGAAAGGCAATAATAATTATTGGACTTGGATTAGCGTTAGCGTCATGCGGTTGGCAGGGTGGTTATCGCTATCCATGTCAAGACCCAGCAAACTGGGAAGCCGCAGAATGCAATCCACCAATATGCGAAGCATCTGGAACATGCACTAAAGATTTAGTAGGAGATACAATACCATGAGAAATAAAGATAAGCGTTACACAGGAGAAGAGTTACACGCTCGTCTCATCTTTGGAGTAGGTGTTACTCTTGCATTCATCTTCGCAGTATCAGTGCTGGCGATGGTGTACGCACTTGTGTTTGTGACACAGCCGATTGGCGCTCAAGCACCCAATGATAAAGAATTCATAGACCTATTAAAAACCATAACAGTCTTCCTGACAGGTTCACTTGGTGGCATTGTTGCTGCTAATGGCATGAAGGGTAAGAAGTCTGAGGATAAAAATAATAATGGTATCCCAGACCACCTAGAAGGGGATGAGGCTTCCGTAGAGAAGCCCTAGGACTTCCGTCCTCTTACACCACTACAAAAGGAGTTACTATTGCGTAATACACTATTGTCTTTTTTGCTATTCATAAGCATATCTATAGCCTTTACATCACCAGCATCGGCAGGAGTAGATACCCACACGCACCGAAAATATAAAGGTGTGATGTCGGATTACTACTATGACCAACTGGCTAAGTGTGAGACTGGAGGTAACTGGAATCACTCCACAAAGTCCTACACAAGCGGTCTAGGCATTGCTAGGGGCACATGGGTGGCATTTAGCAATAGTAGTAGTGCCAAAGATAAACCTCCTGAATATCAGGTTGCTATCGCTGACAACATTGCATTCCGTGGTCACTGGAGAGACGGAGTTTTTAAACCACCAGTAGGTCCTTGGGGCTGGGGCTGTGTTAGAAATAGTAAGTTACTAACAAGTAAGATATGTAAGTCCCGCAATCCATTGGTTAGGAAATACCAGAGACGCTGTTAAGTCCAGTTATCTGGGTCATCAATGTACTTCCATGCCCATGTAAAGTCATCGTCCTCTGGCACCCACCACAACTCACCCCAAATATTAGCGGGATGACGGTGAAGTCTTTTAATAGCAATTTTATCTGCGTATAGCCAACTAATTGTTTTAGTAGGGTCAGCAACCCATTTGCGTGCTGTTGATGGATTAACGCCGAGTTTCTCTGCAATCTCGTTAACGCTGGCGTTAGGTGGACAAAAGTCTAAAAGGTTCTTGACTGGTAACTGCTTAGCAAGTTTAACAAAGTCATCCTTCTTCTGTCCGCCCTTCCGTATTTTTCTTTCCCATTCTTCGTTCATGGTCTTTCATCTCTATAATCAATGCCTTCTTCTTCTAAATATCTTTCCAAGAAAGCGACAAAGGCTTCCACAAAATCTTCCACATAGTTCCATGAATCATCGTCTGGAAAGTCGCTACGAGAATTATGGTAGTGATAGACAAATGCAATGGACTGTTCAATAGTCCAAAACATTGTGGCAGTGAAGCCGTTCTCGTTATTATAGATGATTCTTTCCATGCGTTCGGAAAGTTCTTTGAATTCTTCTATATTAAATAATCTTATCCAGTCTTCATTCTTGCTCAAGACCGCCCCCCAAATCCAGATAGTCATTTACATATTCATTAGTAATCAACTGGGCTTGAAGGTTTTTTATTGCAGTCTTTGCTAAACGCCATGCGTGAACATTTGATACGCCAAGCCTCTCACCTAATACTTCATAGGTTATTTGCTCATAATAAATTGCTTCAATAATAAAACGGTCTTGTGGACATAGGTACTCAACAGCATCTCGCACAACATCTCTTAGTTCCCCTAGTTCTTCATTCTGGTCGTCAAAGAAATAGACGGGTATAGATTGCGTCTCTGGAAGGTACCTCATCTTAGATGGGTCAAAAGGAATTTCCCTGTTATTGTTTATTTCCATCTTGAACTTCATCACGGACACCTCTCCAGAGAACAAAGCCTCCGAGCATCATCTGGAAAGCAACCACTGTTAAGAACAATGGCATGCTGTTGAAAGCCAGATAGACTAAGCACACCAGAATGATTGTGCTAAACATCTTTTGGACATAGTCGTAGTTATTCATTTAACCTCCTAAGGTTTTGGTATTGCTCGCCATGCCGCTTCCATTTTCGCAGCATCTTTAGCGAATTCAGGTTCAAGTTCTATGTGTATCCACTTACCGCCGAACGAACCAGCATTATCTTTTTCGTCATAAATCTTCACGCCTTTTTGACCCTCACCACGACTACAACGGAAACCTCTTCCGTAGCCAGGTTTCTTATCTGATGCGTTAGCGTCATAGGCGTAGTCATGAATCTCAACAATGCCGAGTGCTTCAGCGTTGGCAAGGAACCAATCCCACATTGCTACGCCAATCTTTCTATCGGTGTAACCAATATCGGCAGCAGCACCAGTGGCGTGCACTGACAACCACTTCTCCATGCCAGGGTCAGATGGTTTCTTACCTGCTGTGTGCGAGTTACGCATCAACCTATTGGAATAGATTCCCATGTTGGTCGTCTTCCATCTACGATGACACGCATTAACGAACCATTCGGTTCCTGCACCTGCTTTTCCACCGTCTTTCGCTGGATAGTATGGGTATTTTCTTGGCATATTATTTCTCCTCGTCATAATCTTTAGAGTTCATCAGTTCGTGAACATCTTCTACTAATAGTAAGTAACCCTTTGTAGGATTCTCAGTTCTAGTAGCAAAGTTTCTTAATTCTAGTTTATCATTTTTTTGCAGGTAATTCTTTAACCTTTTGACATTTATTGCATTGAATGAATCTTTTGTATGAAAATAAATCCACCAATCGGCTTCAGTTACATTGATACCAGATGGTTTCCATCCTTTGTTGCGTGGATTCTGTTCTGTTTCAATTACCATCCTGCCGTTGCGGTATTGGTCAAACTTAACTTCAAACTTTCCTTTATCAAAAGACTCAAGAAAAGATTCAAAGATTGCTTCACCTTGCTTGCCAATTGCTAAATCATTTTTCCAATTGACAGGACGACCTGGTTTGTATTCAACATCATGTGATGGCTGATAATCCTTTGTCATTTAGGACCACCAATCTTTGGCATCTTGACAGCATGAATCTCTTGAACAATCTTGTCATTGCCGAATGCAACATCGTGCAAACCATCTAGTATTGATTTAATATAATTATCAATGTCTCCTCGTAAAGAAGAGAACTCGCAATCCAAGGCTTCTAGTACAACCTCTGTGCGGTCATTAAAAAGAGTGACAGTGATACTTACTGGCGTAGTAAATATCGGACCATCACTCTCAACATATGCGTCTCTAATATTTTGTTCGGCTTCTCTGGTCTTAGCATCTGTGTAAGCCCTGCCGTTCTTTGTAAACCTAGGTCTACCTTTAACTTTTGGTTTGCCTTCTATAACAAACTTATGCCTCATCTTTTTCATGTTTAAATTCCTTCATTATCTGCCAAGCGTATGTTGCGGCTAGTGCAGCAGCATTCGCATACCCAGCAATACGCTGAGTCTCGCCTGAGAGGGTCAACTGAACAACAACCATGCCAGCAATAGTAAATGCCATGTCAACAGTTGTAGTCAGTAAGACCCTCATCAAACGCTTCATTAGAATTCCTTAATCATCTTGCTACCGAGTCTTCGGTGCCCAGAATCCCTTGTTTCTGCCATCAGGTCCTGGTGTTGTTGCACAGTAATCAGGGCGAGCAGGATTATCTTCCTTTGCCTTGCTGTTGTTAAACACTTCGGTAATACCTTCCTTAGCACATGCACGGACTAACCACGCTGGTGCTGGCTCATTACTTCCCTTGATGGTTACTGTTGGAGTATCGTCATCCCAATTACGCTTCATCTTCTTGACGGGCATTGGATTGGTAAGCCCAATGTCTTCTGATGAGATGCTGTCACCAGTAACTGCAGAGCCAGCCTTTGCTGTGTACTCTTCAAGTTTCATCTGCATATCTTCCTGCTTTAACACAGGGATTGTGCGTCCTGATTTAACAGTGGTTGGTTCATCAACATGCACAACGCTATTGATTTCATGGAATACATTCCTAAATAAATCTTGAAACTTATCTAGCAAATCATCCATGTCTCTTGGCTTAACATGTACGATTAGTTCTGATGCAATCTTTGCGCTTGTCTGTGCGATGATTGCACGCTGGGTATTGTCGGTCATTTAGACCCCTTCTTTGTAAAGTCTGTCGCAAACTTAAGCAACAGAGCGGTTCCTTCGTCACCAATCTTGGTTGATACCCAAGATAATGCTGTTGTAGCAACTGGCAATGCAACTGCAACAACTTCTACTGATACGCCAATCTTCATGGCGACCCATGTAAGTGCACCAAGGGCAACACCCTTTAGTGCGGCATCCTTGTGTGCTGTCGTTAATTCTTTATTCTTCGTCATCTTTAATATTCTCCTCAATATTTTTCTTTACTTCCTCAGGGATTGTGTCCCCAAGTTCGGCTAATGCTTGCTCTGCACTCTGGTCAAAGCGAGCCTGTAGATACTTAACCTTCTGCTTAAACTCTGCCACTACCTCGGCAACAGCAGCATTACGCTCGGCTACTAGACGCTTGTAAAGTGCGTCTTTAATATCAACTAATTCTTCTAGTTTTCTATCCACTTCTTCAAGTTTATCATAATAAATTTCAGTCATTTTTAACTTTCCTTCGTTTTTTTGTTGGTTGCTTGCAGGTAGAAACTGTGATTTGTTATCAGTCTCTCATCGCTCTTGTTTAATAGTAATGCTTGTTCATTAAATTCAACTGCTCGCTCATACATTTTCATCTTGTATGCGCTTAATGCAGCCAAATCCCATGGCAAGTATGACCATGCTTCTTCCTCATTTAAGTATAGAAGAGGTTTGCTTTCAATAGCAAGAGCACGAGTTGCTGCAAAATAACATGAAGCCCATAGTTCCTTCTCGTGATAATGCTTTGCCAAGTCAACCCATGGTTCACGACCTTCTGGATACTCGGCAACAGCACGAAGCAACCAATGCTCTCTTTCATTCGGCAACATCTTTGCGATGTAGCGCATGGACCATGCTCTCTCTGGCTTCCATTGTGCTCTGGGAAGGCTCAGGTGAGTTTTAAACATGTTGACCGATGCTTCCACCTGTCCATTAAAGAATAATTCTCTGGCGCAGTAGTAGGTGTTGCGGTCATCGTCTGGGTCTTCGGCAACAGCCTGCACCAACAATGGTAGATACTGACTGCGACTCTTACTGCTGTCAGGGTGATGATGAATCTCTAAACCTTCAATGTGAGCCTGCACTTCTTCCATGCCGTCAATAGGAACCATGACCTCATGAACTGGGTGCTTCCATCTGTAGCCATGACGGGAAACAATCTTGTCACCTTGGTAGACCAAGCCTTCAACACCATCTTCCTTCCACGACCACACATACTTATAGCGTGGACGGGTGACATCAGGGTGAACGGTTTCAATGGCTTCTCGCCAGCCCGCAACAAGCACTTCATCTAAATCTAGATTGATAACAAAATCAATGTCATGAGGCAGAAGAGACAAAAGGTAATTGCGAGCCTCGTCAAAACGCCATGGTGTAAAAGTTTTAGTAAGGACATTTACACCCTCACGCTTAGCCAGTTCAACAGTAGAATCGCTACTGCCAGTGTCCAATAGCCATAGTTCAGTATTGGGTGCTGTTGCACTTTCTGCCCAACGCTTGACAAATTGTTCTTCATCTTTTGCAATTGAGACAACTGCAACCTTGTATTTGTAGTCATTAATAATCTCCTTCATATTATTTTTTGTAGACAATTTTCTCAACCTCTGCTCGTGTCATTGCTGGCTTCTCTTCAATGGTGCCGTCAGCCTTGCGGATAATTAACTTCCCTGCCTTCTTGTGCGGGTCATCCTTGTGCTGGACATACTGTGCTTTGTTGTTCTTACCTTTACTTGGCATTGTTACTATCCTTCCAATAAACTTGTACAACTCTCTGGCTAACGCCGAACTCGGCAGCAATCTCAGACTTGGTTGCACCGTTTGCTTTAAGAACGAGTATCTGCTTCTTCTGCTCATCAGTCAATTTCTTTCTTGAACCGTTTAAGCGATTACGCTCAATGGCATCCTGCATATTGTCCTTGGCTGTGCCAGCACGCAGATGGTCAGGGTTGACACAATTACGCACATCGCATGAGTGCAGTACAGACTTGCCCTTGGGAATCTCGTCAACAAATGCGGCATAGGAAACCCTGTGAGCCTTGTCCTGCTTACCATCAGCATGGTATGACATGCCGTAGCCCCAGTTGTCTGGCTTGTGCTTCCAAATCCAGCACCCGTTGTCATCTGGCTCCGAGCAAGCCAATATTCTTTGCTGTGTACTTTCGTACTTGCCTTTTCTTTTCTTCATAATTATCCTCCGTGGATTGTGAGTGAGCATTGTGCTCTACATAAATAGTAACAGATATTTTATAGTAATGCAGGTATTCTTCTTTACTTTTTGTAAAATAGTAAGAGGTGTTGCAATGCAGGGAGATTATCTGTTACAATTTCACTATGAAGAAAAAACAACTACCCAAATGGTTAATCGCCCGCCGCAAAGCATTACTATTAAAGGACCTGAGCAAAGTGAAGAAGGTTAACAATGGCTAAGATGAATTATGAAAAGATGAATAGGGACAAGAAGGTATCTGACAATCCCAAGCCAGCACAAAAGCGTAAGAAGAAGCCAACAACTGGCATGCCAAAAGCAGGACCAGTGAAGATAACTAAACTTGACGGCAGCGTAGAAGTAGTGCCAGCACATAGAGGCGGTTCAACTATTTTTATTGACAATGGTTCAAAGAGAAAAAAGAAGCCCAACCATACACAGAAGGCTATTAAGGCTGGAGTGGTCGGCGCAAAGGCACAAAACACATTGACACTGGCTGAACAGCATAAACTTGCAGTACTAGAAGCAATAGCAGAGAAGCAGCCTCTTAATAAGAAGATGAGTCATGAACTGCGCCGTCTACGCAACTTAACAAAAAGTAAAGATAATTAGCAGAAATGCTGTGCATCTGGTAACAGCATCGTGTACTATTAGAGCATAAGTAATTCATGGCTGGGAAATCCAGTCACAGGACAACTTACAATTCTGAACCAATGGGCGGACCATGTGAGAGCGTGGCTAACCAAGCAACATTGGGGTGAAGCAAACATGGGGAATCAATAACCCGCTTCCAGTTGTAGGTGAAGTATGATAATTCATGCTGTCCTGGTGCATCTTTATATCGGTTTTTCAACGACGGGTTTTCAATGCACTTTAATATTAAGGAAAACTGGGGCAGGGCTAGGGATATCTCTGTACATATACATATCTAGAGAGAGATATAGATTCCTTCTATATACAGATATACTTATCTAGAAGAAAAGAAACTAATCTTACTATTAATAATAATAAAACTACCTAGTTAACAGGTGTCGTTGGCGAAGCCAAAAGACACTAGACCTAGGACGAGCACGAAGTGCGAGGGGGCGGTCATGAGCCCCATATACTAGAGAAGCATTAAGATTCAGCATTATTATTATTCCCTTAGCGAATGCTGTAGCATGAGCAGAGCACGAAGTGCGAGGTAAATCCCCGCAAGAATGAAAAGCCCGCTAATTCAAATAGGCAATGTTAATAAAAACGGGATAGAGATTATTATTATTATTATTAAAGATTGCTAGATTAAGATTGGTTTAGATAAATCCATCCAGAAGTTCTAATACTATTACTTCCACGGCAATGAAAGAAAATGGAATCGCCGCAATAACAATTCGGGCTAAAAGAATAACAAGAATACAATAGGTAAGTAAGTAATTACCAGAGAGAAGAATAACAATGCTTGGTAGAGGAACTACTCATAGTGGTTAATGCTCACTCAGGGTGGTTAATACCTAGAATCCTTTAATTGCAAGGGTTTTGTTACTATTGGTTACCGAGTCATCTCACATATTGGGATAGGGGTACTTAATCTTTACTATAGGGTACTAGTAATTCCCCAGATAGTTGATAAGATTAGTCAACAATTAGACACTGTCAAGTACCTTAATACCCTAGTAACTTGGTCAACAATTAAAGTCTACCAATCTAGTCAACAATGCTTCAATAATTATTCTTAGATTATTTGGCATTATTACTTGTGTTTTCATGCTAGAGGTGCTACTATGTATAGTAGGCAAGTACAGATGCTTTGTTCTGGGGATTGGGAGCAAAGTCATTTGGGAGGGCACTTGCCAACCACATATGCATCGGGGTGGAGGGTTTCCTCCCCAGAGGTCCTTGCTACTCATTCCTCTGGTTCTTTTCCCTCCCCCTGGTGCTTGGTTCTTATCAATCACGGTAAGATGGGTATTAGTAATAATACTTAACAACTTAAAACTAAAGTAATGGGATGACTAACTTATGTTGGGGCTTAACATTGCTTCCGTGCAGGCTTTAGCCTCAGGTGGT
>JACCDW011046141.1_pt1 | contig 14935 bp, 16 predicted proteins | sample 7449781 | NCBI WGS metagenome assembly JACCDW01 (sample SAMN15323449, study PRJNA562643) | freshwater metagenome | isolation source: river surface water | place: USA:Blue River Watershed | collected 2017-08-18
GCATCGGTCAAGTAGGCCGACAAGGTTTGGTTCGAGCGGAAGTTACTGGCCACCAAAGGCAAATCTTTGATGATCAAGCCAGCAGCATGGACTTTGTCAGCTTCGATGTCTTCCACGTTGACGCCGTAGTTACCGATGTGCGGGTACGTCAAAGTGACGATCTGCTGGCAGTAGCTGGGGTCAGTGAGGATTTCCTGATAGCCGGTGAGTGAGGTGTTGAACACCACTTCGCCGACTGTGGAGCCGGTGGCTCCAATCGAGTTGCCGATAAAGACCGTGCCGTCTGCGAGCGCCAAGATGGCGGGCGGGAAGGTTCCCTGAAGAGACAAAAGCACTGGGTTCTCCGGAATAGTTCGGGTACGCCTCAGCACTCACCAGAGATTTGATCTCTTTTTGGCTGCTTGTTCGAGGATTGGGCCTAGGATGGACTGTGGCGTACAGGTTGATGCGGGAAAGCCTCTTATTATAGCTGAGGACCGCTCGAAAACCCTGACAAAACCGCTACAAAACGTCCGCCCCCAACCAACTCAAATACGGGCAGTGGCGCTGGCGTGCAGGCAAATTGCCGCTGCAGTTGCCACGTTCAATGATTCCTCGCCGCCAGGCTGAGCAATCCGCACTTTTTGGCCTGCCAATGCCATCAAGTTTTGACTGACACCCTGCCCTTCGTGCCCCAAAACCCAGGCACACCTTGGTGTCAGCTTGTTGCGTTGCAGCAATTCATGCAAAAAAGGCCCTTCATGGGAGCTGGTGGTCAAAATGGGCACCTGCAAGGCGGCAATCTCTGCATCATCGACCGATTCGACCAGATGCAAACCGAAATGCGCCCCCATACCAGCCCGTAACACTTTGGGAGACCAAAGGGCGGCAGTTCCTTTGATGGCCAATACCTGACGGTAACCAAATGCCGAGGCGCAGCGCAAAATGGCACCGACATTACCTGCATCCTGTAAACGGTCCAAAACCACCGTCGATGCATCTGACAAAACTTGCCTTTGCGCAGACCAGGCCACCACAAAACCCATTCTGGCCGGTGACTCGAGACCACTCAGGCTGGAAAACAAGGTATCGGGCAGTACAAACAAGGCATCGGTCAAGCCTGCCCACTGCGAGCCCTGCTCTTCAAAGCATGAGGCACTTAACACGACCTGCAAAGGCTTGACGCCGCGATCCACAGCGGCACGACACAGATGATCACCCTCCAGCCAGAACTGCCCAGCCTTGCGGTAGGCTGTGGTGTCTTGGGCTAAACGTCGCCAAGCTTTAACCTGGGGGTTATCACGCGAGGTGATCAGATTCATCGCACGCTCCTGGCCACCGGGGCAAATGTCATTCGATGGCAGTCTGCAGGTCCATGCACTTGCAAAGCAGCCAAGTGTTGGGCGGTGCCATAACCCTTGTGCTGGTCAAATCCGTAAACGGGGTAACGCTCATGCATCTCCTCACACAAACGGTCTCTGTGCACCTTGGCCAAAATGGACGCGGCAGAGATTGCTGGCACCAATGCGTCCCCTTGAACAATGGCCTCCGCCAAAATGTCCAAGGTTGGCAAACGGTTTCCATCCACCAAGACCCTTTGAGGCTTTAAGCGTAAGCCTTCAACCGCCCGCTTCATGGCCAGCATCGTGGCTTGCAAAATATTGAGTTGATCAATTTCCTGCACGGTTGCCCCGGCAATTGAAAAACACAAAGCCCGCGCACGAATTTCATCAAACAATTGAACTCGGCGCTTAGCCGTCAGTTTTTTAGAATCGTTCAAGCCGACGATGGGTTGCAAATCATCCAAAATCACAGCGGCAGCCACCACAGGACCGGCTAAGGGGCCTCGCCCAGCCTCATCCACGCCAGCCATGAGGCCTGCGGTGTCCCAATTCAATTTCTTTTGCTCAAGCGGCAAGTATTTTTTGGATCGCATGAGTCGCCAACGCCGGCATGTCTTGACGCAATTGATGGTGAAGCGCAGTGAATCGCTGCTGGATTTTGACCACAGCAGCCGGATCGTCGAGCCATTGCAAGACAGCTTGAGCCAGCGCCTCTGGTTGCACCTGCTCTTGCAAGAATTCAGGCACCAAGCTTTCGTTGCACAAAATATTGGGCAAACCAATCCAAGGCAACAAACGCTTGCGGTTAGCGATCTGCCATGAAAGCCATTGCATTTTGTAAGCAATGACCATGGGCCGCTTATGCAAAGCTGTCTCAAGGGTCGCTGTCCCACTGGCCACCAAGGCGACATTGCAGGCAGCTTGCACCTCATGGGAGCGCCCCATGACCAGATGCACATGCTCTTGCATGCCGACACGGGCAATGGATTCCTCGATCATGGCTCGCAATGGGCCGTGTGTCGGTAACACAAACTGCAACCCAGGACGCAACTCCAGCATGCGCTTCGCGGCTTGAAGAAAAGGCAGAGCCAAGCCCTTGACCTCGGAGGGGCGACTTCCAGGCAACAAAGCCACGATGGAAGCATCCACGGCCAGCCCCAAGGCTTGACGCGCCTTCTCGCGGTCAGGTTCTATATCGATCACATCCGCCACTGGGTGGCCGACAAAAGTCCCCTGGATACCGTGTTGTTCCAACAAAGCAGGTTCGAACGGGTAAATGCACAAAACGTGGTCAACGCTATCGCGAATTTTTTGAACACGCTCAGGTCGCCATGCCCAAATGGATGGGCAAACCAATTGAACCGTTGGCACCCCCTTTTGACGCAACAAACGCTCCACCGGCAAATTGAAATCGGACGCATCCACCCCGACATACAAGTCGGGCGGCGAAGCCAATAAATCCTGAATCAAGGTCTGACGGATGCCATTGATGTGACGGTAACGCCAAAGGGCTTCGACCAAACCACGAACTGACAATTCGTCACACGACCAACGAGAGGCGAAACCGGTCGCATCCATCTGTGGACCACCGATGCCCCAAGCTTGCAGTTGAGGCCAGCTGTTACGCATGCCCTGCAACAACAAAGCCGCCAGCATGTCCCCTGAACGCTCAGCAGCGACCATGCACAAACGCAGATCTTGCGCAGGTGCGGATCCAGAAAATTGCTGCGCGTCTTTACCGCTCATCACGCCTTCAAAGCCTGACGAATGACACCACACACTTCATCGACCGCATCGTTGCTCAGTTCGGGATAAATCGGCAAAGACAAGCACCGCGCCGCCACCGACTCCGTCACAGGAAAGCGCAAACCCGCAGCAATCGAAGCAAAGACTTTTTGCTGATGCAAAGGCACGGGGTAATAAATGGCACTGGCGATTTTTTGCTCAGTCAATGCTTGCTGAATCACAGCCCGGTCATCCGACAACAAGGTGTACTGGTGGTAAACATGCAGGCCGACGCCATCTTCAAAAGGCGTGTGCAAATTCAGACCCGCCAAGCCCGCGTTGTAACGGTGTGCGACACGGCGTCGTTCTTGGTTGTATTGATCGATCACTGGCATCTTGGCCCGCAGCACTACCGCCTGCAGCTCGTCCAGACGGCTGTTGTAGCCAACAATGTCATGGTAATAACGCACCTTGCTGCCGTGGTTACGCAGGATGCGTAATTTCTCGGCCATCTCGTCCGACTGAGTGGTCACCATGCCACCGTCACCGTAGCAGCCCAAATTTTTACTGGGAAAGAAACTGAAGGCGGCTACATCGCCCATTGCACCCGTTTTGCGGCCACCGATATCAGCGCCGAACGACTGCGCGCAATCCTCAACCAACTGCAATTGATGCTCCTTGGCCAAGGCCATCAACGGCGCCAGGTCCGCTGGCTGCCCAAACAAGTGCACAGGCAACAAAGCTTTGGTCTGGGGTGTGATTGCACGACGAGCCTGTTCCACATCGATATTGAACGTGCGTGGGTCGATGTCCACAAACACCGCTTTGGCCCCCACATAAGCAATCGCTTCGGCGGTGGCGATGAAGGTAAAGGGTGTCGTGATGACCTCGTCACCAGGACCGATATCGGCAGCCAGCAAGGCCAAGTGCAAAGCATCCGTGCCATTGGCACAGGTGATGGCATGCGCCACCCCCAGATAGGCGGCCGCTTCTTTTTCAAACGACTGGACGTTGGGTCCAAGGATGAACTGTGCCGCGTTCAAGGCGCTTAAAAATGCAGGTTCCAGCTTGGGCTGGAGATCGCGGTATTGCGCGACCAGATCGACCATAGGGATGCGCATGGCGTACCTTTCAAATATTCAGGAATCAAGAAATCAGACGGGTGGCTTCGGTGATGCGCTGCACGGCTTCCAGCGCACGACGCCCTGCTTCACCACTCACTTTGGGAGGGCGCTGATTGCGAATGCTGTCGACAAAATCCACGATTTCCGCAAACAAAGGGTCGGCTTCGCCGAACGATTGTTCATGCCGCTCAATGGCTTGTTCAGGATCGACCAGCGGGTCGGTCGCACTGCGGTAGGTGGTCAGCGTACGGGCTTGAAAATCCAGCGAGTGGCAAGCCTGGTTTTGGAAAACACGCATCTTGCGTTCACTCTTTGAACTGACACGGCTGGCCGTCACATTGGCCACACAGCCGTTGGAAAAACGAATCCGGGCATTGGCGATGTCGATGTCGGAGGTCAAGACCCTTGCACCGGAACATTCCACGCTCTCAAGCTCACTGTCCACCAGCGACAAAATCAAATCCACATCGTGAATCATCAGGTCCAACAAGACACTGACATCGGTCGCGCGCGGCTTGAATGGGGCCAGCCTAGAACTGTCGATGAAACGAGGATTGGACAACAATGGCTCCAGAGCCAAAGCAGCGGGGTTAAACCTCTCCAGATGCCCTACAGCCAGCACACAGTGCTTGTCTTTGGCCAAGCGAATCAAGTCGTCGGCTTGCTCCAAAGTGGTGGTCATGGGCTTTTCCACCAAGACATGGACACCAGCACGCAAGAACTCAGCGCAAACCTCGTAATGGCCTTGTGTGGGCACAACGATGCTGACCGCATCCACTTTTCCCAACAAAGCGCGGTAATCCGTCAAGGCCGCACAAGCCAAAGGACCCGCGACCGCATCTGCCTGCTCTTGGCGGCTGTCCACAACCGCCACCAACTCACACTCTGGAATTTTGGCGTACTTTTGAGCATGAAATTTGCCCAGATAACCAACGCCAATCACGGCGCAACGCAACAGGGCCACGGGGCCCTCCTTTCATGCTCAAGCCGGACATACGCCCGGCTCTTTCGTTATTCAATCAACTGAACGGCGGCGCGACCGCACAATACCCACTTTGGGAGAAACACCCGACAAAAAGTCCAGCATCATGTCCACATCGACCTGTACCTCTGGATTCTCCTTGGCAATTTGCAGAATGCGTGCCTTCGAAGCTTCCAAAGTGAGGTTTTCACGGTAAAGCGCTTTGTGCATGGACCTCACGGCCGCAATACGGGCAGGAGAATAACCTCGTCGACGCAGCCCTTCTGCGTTCACCGTACGGGCAGAAGCAGGTTGCCCTTGGCAAGTCACAAACGGCGGCAAATCCGCGAAAAGCAAGGTGCACATGGCAGTAAAACTGTGCGCGCCCAGCCGCAGGAATTGACGCACCACGGTAAAGCCACCCAAGATGACCCAATCGCCCACGACCACATGACCAGCCAGCTGAGAGTTATTGGCAAAAATCGTGTGACTCCCGATGTGGCAATCGTGTGCCAAATGCACATAAGCCATGAACAGGTTGTCATCACCCACCTGGGTGATGCCACCGCCATTCACGGTGCCGGCATTGAATGTACAAAACTCACGAATGGTGTTGCCGCTACCAATCACAAGCCGAGTCGGCTCGCCTGCGTATTTTTTGTCTTGCGGTGCAGCGCCCAGCGAGGTGTAGCTGTGAATGTGGTTGTTTTGCCCGATCGTGGTGTAGCCCTCGATCGTGCAGTGCGAGCCGACCGAGGAGCCTGCACCAATCGTCACATTCGGACCGATGATGGTGTAAGGTCCTACGGTCACGGATGCGTCCAGCTGAGCAGCCGGATCGACCAAAGCAGTGGAATGGATGATCGCCATAAGTCCTCAAGCAATTTTGCGCATCGTACACATCAACTCGGCCTCGCAGGCCAACTCGTCGCCCACTTTAGCTTGTGCCTTGAACTTAAAAATACCCGCCTTCATCCGGTCCAACTGGACCTCAAGAGTCAACTGATCACCGGGTTCTACAGGGCGCTTGAAACGCGCCCCGTCGATGCCTGCAAAGTAATAAACCGTGTTGTCATCGGGCGCTGTATCGAGCGTGTCAAAAGACAGCAAGGCAGCCGCCTGAGCCAGCGCTTCGAGCATCAAGACCCCTGGCATCACCGGCCGGTGTGGAAAATGACCCGTAAAGAATGGCTCATTGATGGTCACATTTTTCAAGGCCTTGATGCGCACACCTTTTTCTATTTCTAGGACACGGTCTACCAGCAAGAACGGATAGCGATGTGGCAGTTGCTTGAGAATTTTATGAATATCCATCATGGTCATGTTTCCTTGGTATTTTGAATGTCCAGCTCGAGCGCTTTGATACGTTCACGCAAGCGGGACAACTGTTTGAGGCTGGCGGCGTTCTTTTCCCAATTTGCATTGCTGTCCAAGGGAAACATGCCTGTGTAATGGCCCGGCTGAGCTATGGAACGGGTCACCACCGAAGCAGCAGAAATGTGCACATGGTCAGCCAAACTCAGATGTCCCAGCACCACAGCACCACCGCCTACCGTACAGTGCGCACCGATACGTGCACTGCCCGCCACGCCCACACAGCCAGCCATGGCGGTGTGTTTTCCAACATGCACGTTGTGTCCAATCTGGATCAGATTGTCGAGTTTGACGCCATCTTCAATCACGGTGTCTTCCAAAGCGCCGCGGTCAATGCAAGTGTTGGCACCAATTTCAACGTCATTGCCAATGCGCACGGCCCCCAACTGCTCGATCTTTTCCCAGTGTCCTTGGTGAGGCGCAAACCCAAACCCATCGGCACCAATCACCACGCCCGAATGGACAAGACAACGCTCTCCAATCTTGCAATCTTCGCCGATGGTCACTCTTGACTTGAGAACAGTCGCAGCCCCGACTTCAGCGCCGCGCTCCACCACACACAAAGGTCCTATGACGGCATCGTCAGCAATCTTGGCATCTGGGTCAATCACGGCACTGGGATGGATGCGTGGACCGCCACTTTTGTGGTGTGTACTCTTCCACAGTTGGGTCAAACGGGCAAAGTACAAATAGGGATCATCGGCAATGATGGCGGCACATCGCTGTGCAACTTGAGACTCGAATGCCGGACTGACAATCACGCAGCCGGCCAAGCTGGCCGCCAATTGGCGCTGGTAACGCGCATGGCTGAGGAAACTGATCTGACTGGTTTGGGCGATCTGTAAAGGTGCCAGTCCTGATATGGGCATCTCAGCCGGCCCTAAAAGACGGCCTCCCAATGCTTCAACAATAGCGCCCAGCGTCAGCGACACAGTCTCGAACAGGCCCGTGCCCGTTATTTGCCAACCGAGGCGTTGAGTGCCTTGATGACTTTTTCGGTGATGTCGTGCTTGGGGTTGAAGTAGGCTGCGTCCTGAAGGATCAGGTCATACTTCTCGGACTCGGCTACCTGCTTCACTGCGCGGCCTGCTTTTTCAGAAAGCATCTGCTTTTCTTCGTTTTTGCGAGCGCCAAGGTCTTCCTGGAATTCACGCTGACGACGCTTCAAATCCCGATCTTGCTCGATCAATTGCTTTTGCTTGGCAACGCGCTGCGTCTCTGCCATCGTCGGCGCATCACGCTCAAATTTTTCAGCAGTGCCTTTGAAAGCATTGATGGCGTCGTTCAATTCTTTTTCACGCTTCAAAAATTCGGATTCCAGTTTGGCCTGTGCAGTTTTGGCCACGTTGGAGTCGCGCAGAATGCGATCTGTGTTGACGATGCCGATTTTGAAATCTTGTGCTTGGGCAATGCCTGCGCAAGAAGAGGCAACAGCCACCAAAGCGAGGAGAAGGTTCTTGCGGATCGTTTTCATTAGAAGGATGTTCCGATTTGGAATTGGAGTTTCTGGATTTTATCGCCTGTCTGTTGGCGAATCGGGGTTGCGTACGAGAAGCGCAAAGGCCCCATGGGCGAGATCCAGCTCAGGCCGATACCGGCAGAAGCACGCAGTTCGCCCAAAGATACTTTTTCAGACTCTCCAAACGCACGGCCAATGTCGGTAAAGCCAAACAAGCGCAAGGTCCTGTCATTACCTGCACCGGGAAAGGGCACCGTGAATTCGGCGTTCAACACGATCTTCTTGGCTCCGCCGATGTAGATGCCGGCAGTTCGAGAAGGTGGGCCCAGTGTGGATTGCTCGAAACCCCGAACGCTGCCTAAGCCGCCCACATAAAAATTCTTGAACAGCGGGTATTTCTGACCATTTAAACCCTGCCCCCAGCCCAAATCGGCATTCAACGCCAAAGTGTATTTTTTGCTAATTGGGTAATAGTACTGATGCTGATAGCTGGTCCGCACATAACGGACATCGCCAGCCAAACTCAAGTCAGCGTTCACACGCTGAAAACTGCCCTTGGTCGGCACCAAGGCGCTGTCACGGCCATCTCTTGCCCACCCTAAGGTGAACGGAAATGCGGTACTTTTGAAACCAAACTCTTGACCGTATTGGTCATATTCATAAGGCAAGTCGCCGGCTGTACCCTTGTCAATTTCGGTTTGTTCTGCGTTCATACCAACAAACACCGTGTCGCTCTCGGTCACAGGCACACCAAAACGCACGCCCACACCCCTGTTGATCAAGCTGTAGCTGCTCAAATCGGTGGTCAGGTAAGGTCTGGTGGTCCGATGGAAGACATCTAGCGTTCGAGATATGCCGTTTTGCGTGAAATACGGGTCAGTCGTGCTCAAGACCAGATTGCGGTTGAACTTGCTGGTATTGACCTCCACAGCCAAGTAATTGCCTGAACCAAAGGCGTTTTCTTGACGGATACCAAAACTCAAGGTCACCTTTTCAGCCGAAGAGAAGCCCGCGCCCAATGAAATGCTACCGGTGGGTTTTTCGGCCACCGTGAACAACAGATCGACTTGATCAGGCGTGCCTGGTATCTCGATGGTTTCTACGTTCACTTCCGTGAAGAAGCCCAAACGGTCTACACGATCTCGGGACAAACGAATTTTGTCGCCGTCGTACCACGCAGCCTCGAACTGGCGAAACTCGCGACGGATCACTTCGTCGCGTGTGCGGTTGTTACCGGCAACCAAAATACGACGGACGTAAGCGCGCCGCGAAGGCTCTGCTTGCAAAACAAATTGCACGCGGTTGTTCTGACGATCGATTTCAGGCTTGGCTTCAACACGGGCAAACGCAAAACCAAACTTTCCAAAATAATCAGTGAAGGCTTTGGTGGTTTCCGCCACTGTTTCGGCGTTGTACGGTTTGCCAACCCCGATCTGCACCAGCGCCTTGAACTCATCGTCTTTGTCGAGGTAATTGCCTTCTAATTTAACCCCCGAGACCACAAAACGCTCGCCCTCGGTCACGTTGATGGTGATCGCCATGTCCTGCTTGTCGGGCGACATGGCCACTTGGGTGGAATCAATACGAAACTCAAGAAAACCACGTGCCAGGTAGAAAGAGCGCAAAGCTTCCAAATCGGCATTCAGCTTGGTGCGGGCATAACGGTCCGACTTGGTGTACCAACTCATCCAGCCACCGGTATCCAAGTTGAACTGGTCGCGCAAATCGGATTCAGAGAACGCTTTATTGCCGACGATTTGGATTTGCTTGATTTTGGCGGGCCCGCCTTCTGTGATGGTGAAACTCAAATTCACACGGTTGCGATCAACCGGGGTCGCTGTACTGACCACCTCCGCACCATACAAGCTGCGGCTGATGTACTGCCGCTTGAGCTCCTGCTCGGCCTTGTCAGCCAACGCTTTGTCATAAGGCCGTCCCTCGGCCAAGCCCACATCTTTCAAAGCTTTGACAAGCACTTCCTTGTCAAACTCCTTGAGCCCAATAAATTCAACCGATGCCACGGACGGGCGCTCTTCGACCACAACAACCAGTACATCGCCCTGGGTTTCGAGTCGCACGTCCTTGAACAAACCCAATGCAAACAAAGCCCGAATGGCTGCAGCACCCTTTTCATCCGAATATTGATCCCCAACGCGCAATGGCAGGGATGCAAAAACAGTCCCGGACTCAATCCGCTGCAAACCCTCGACGCGAATGTCGCGGACGGTGAATGGATCAACGGCCCAAGCTGGCACACATGCCATCAAAGAGGCGGCCAAGGTCATTGCAGCAGGCTGAATACGTGAACGAATGTCGAAAAAATTCATGGAACAACCATAGAAAGGTTTGAATCGGCATGCTGATCAACACACCCAGCCCAAAACCCATTTGAAAAAACCGAACGATGGACACAAAAAGAGAACCCCACCGCATTTTTGCCTGTCACAACTCCAACACGACCATTTGACAAGACAAGCCAAGATAATACACCTCAGCGGAGGCCTTGGATGGCTTGGCGCACAGACGTGGTGAAGAGCCAAAGAGCGCTGATCACCCCCACTTTGCAACGAGTTGGCGGGCCTTTTCACGGCTCTGATGGTCTAGGCTCAACAAATCTTCCAAAGACTCAGGTCGCACCGTGCTGACGGCATTCAAGGTGGCCTCGTTCACGTGGTGAATTTGATCAAAACGGATCTGCCGATTCAAAAAAGCCTCCACCGCGATCTCATTGGCCGCATTCAGTACCGCACAACTGCCGGGCGCTCCTTTCAAGGTGGCCCAAGCCAGCTTCAAGCCGGGGAATCGATCAGGGTGGCCATGGTCATCCATGGACTCGAATGTCATGGCAGCCAAAGAATGGAAATCCAGCGCATCAGCCCCAGACGACATGCGCTCAGGCCAACTCAAACCGTAGGCAATGGGCACACGCATGTCTGGCGTTCCCAGTTGGGCCACCACGGAGTGGTCTCGGTATTGCACCATGGAGTGGATAACACTTTGAGGGTGAATCACGACTTCCAGTTGGTCAGGCTCCAGCCCAAACAAATACCGCGCCTCAATCACCTCCAAGGCTTTGTTCATCATCGTCGCAGAATCCACTGAGATTTTGCGCCCCATGACCCAATTGGGGTGCGCACAAGCCTGCTCGGGCGTCACATCCCGGAGGGTGATCGGGTCGCGACCGCGAAATGGGCCGCCTGATGCCGTCAGAATGATCTTATGCACCCGCCTTTGCCAAGTAGCCGGGTCCTCAGGCAATGATTGAAAAATGGCCGAGTGTTCGCTGTCTATCGGCAAAAGAACAGCCCCCCCCTCTCGCACCGCGGACAGGAAAACATCCCCGCCCACCACCAATGCCTCTTTGTTCGCCAACAAGAGTCGTTTGCCGGCTCGCGCAGCTGCCAGACAGGGTGACAAGCCTGCAGCCCCCACGATGGCCGCCATCACAGCATCCACCTGTGGCGCACCAGCCACGTCATCTAGCGCCTCGGCACCCCAACGAACGTCAATGCTCAAACCCTCAGATTGGAGGCGTTCCATCAACAGGCGCGCTGCTGCCTCCTGAACCATGACCACGACTTGGGGCTTGAACTGCGCGCATTGCGCCAACATCAAATCAACTTGACTGGATGCCGTCAAAGCGTACACCTCGAACAGCTCCGGATGACGCGCCAAAACGTCGAGTGTGCTTTTGCCAATGGAGCCCGTCGAGCCCAAGATGGTGATGCGTTGTTTTATTTGCATGAAATCAGCACCCGTTTCAAATCCAGAAAACCAGCATCATGGCCAAGGGCAAGGTGGGCAGTAAAGCATCCACGCGATCGAGCACACCGCCATGCCCGGGCAACAACCCGGAGCTGTCTTTCATGCCTGCACTGCGCTTGACCAGCGACTCCACCAGATCACCCACGACACTCATGGCGGACATGAACAACAAAGCGGGCAAGGCCACAAACCAGCCCTTGGCGAACAAAAGCGAATAAATGCTGGAAGAAGACAACGCCCAGCGGCGATCCAGATCAGCCCAGACCAATGCCACCAACAATACACCCAACATGCCGCCCAAAACGCCCTCCCAGCTTTTGCCGGGACTGATGCTTGCAGCCAACTTGGTCTTGATCCACCGTCCCCCCAAAGCCCGGCCAAAGAAATAGGCGAACACATCCGCGGCCCAAACCAGTACCAAGACAGACAGGAGGAAATTCACGCCGCGTTGATGTGCTTGCGCCATCGCCAACCATGCCAGGCACAACAGCAACAAACCCACAGCCCAACGCAATGCTTTGGGCCAAAGACGCCATCCCGGCACCCCACGCTGAATCATCCAAGCCCCGAGTAAAACCCAAGCGGCTCCAGCCAACAACCAGACCATGGCTGGCGTATGCTGAACCCAGCCCCATTGCGCCGCTCCGGCACAAGCGAGCAAGCTGATCAGCATGCCCAGCCAAGCGAGCCAAGTGGCCATGCCATTCAAACGCCCCCACTCCCAAGCACCTGCGGCAATCAAGATCACCGTCAACAACATGAAAGGCCATGGGTTGACGGCAAACAAGGCGGGCAACAGCAAAGCCAGCAAGACCAAGGCGGTGATGACTCTTTGTTTGAGCATGATGTTTCCAGAAAAAAAGGCCGCCAATGGGCGGCCATTCAGGCCGTGGACAGCCACGGCATGGGCGACAAACTCAAACCGCCATGATCTCTTGTTCTTTGGCAGTCACCAATTGATCGATCTCGGTCATGCGCTTGTCCGTCAATTTTTGGATATCCGCTTCGGCACGTTTTTGATCATCCTCGGATGCTTCCTTGTCCTTGACCAGCTTTTTGACCGATTCATTGGCATCGCGACGCAGATTGCGGATGGCAATTTTGGCGTTTTCGCCCTCGGTACGGGCCAGCTTGGTCATTTCCTTGCGGCGCTCTTCGCTCATGGCAGGCATAGGCACGCGGATCAACTCACCCAATGAAGCGGGGTTCAAACCCAACTCGCTCTCACGGATGGCTTTTTCGATTTTGGCAGCCATGCTTTTTTCCCAAGGCTGCACACTGATCGTGCGGGCATCCATCAAGGAAACATTGGCCACCTGAGACAACGGCACCAGCGAACCGTAATAGTCGACATGGATCGTATCGAGCAACGCTGGATTGGCACGCCCAGTACGAATGCGGGTGAGGTTATTTTTGAAAGCCGCAATGGATTGCTCCATTTTGGTTTCGGTTGTTTTTTTGATGTCTGCAATCGTCATGAAGTTCTCCTCGTCAGAACAGGGTCAAGCGTGAACCAGCGTGCCTTCGTCTTCACCTAAAACCACGCGCTTCAAAGCACCGTTTTTGATGATGGAAAACACTTTGATAGGCAATTTTTGATCACGGCACAAGGCAAATGCCGTCGCATCCATGATGCCCAAGTTGCGTGAAATGGCTTCGTCAAAGCTGATCTCGCTGTAACGGGTTGCTGAAGGGTCTTTCTTGGGATCGGCCGTGTACACACCGTCCACTTTGGTCGCTTTCAGAACCATTTCAGCGCCAATCTCGGCACCACGCAAGGCGGCAGCTGTATCGGTGGTGAAAAACGGATTGCCGGTACCGGCAGCAAACACCACCACTTTGCCCTCTTCTAAGTACTGCAGAGCTTTAGGGCGAACATAGGGCTCAACCACTTGATCAATCCCGATGGCTGACATGACACGTGCGGTCAAACCGGCCTTGTCCATGGCATCAGCCAAAGCCAAGGAATTCATCACTGTGGCCAACATGCCCATGTAATCCGCCGTGGCGCGGTCCATGCCCACAGAGCCGCCAGCAACACCCCTGAAGATGTTGCCGCCACCAATGACCACAGCGACCTGAACCCCCAAGCGGGTGACTTCAGCGATTTCTTCGGCCATGCGCACGATGGTGGCACGGTTGATGCCGAAAGCATCATCCCCCATCAAGGCTTCACCTGACAGCTTGAGCAAAATGCGCTTGAAGGCTGGCTGGGCTGAAGACATGATGGGCTCCTTGAATATCAATGTGGACGATGAAATAGCAACTCAAGCGTGGAAGAAGGATCAGGCCGCAGCTTGAGCAGCAGCCACTTGGGCGGCCACTTCAGCAGCAAAGTCATCAACTTTCTTCTCGATGCCTTCGCCCACCACATACAAAGTGAATGCCTTCACAGTGGTGCCAGCTGCCTTGAGCATTTGCTCAACGGTCTGCTTGTCATTTTTGACGAAGGACTGATTGAACAAAGACACTTCTTTGAGGTATTTTTGCACCGAGCCTTCAACCATTTTGGTGACGATGTCGGCAGGCTTGCCAGACTCTGCAGCTTTCGCAGCGGCGACCGAGCGCTCTTTTTCAATCAACTCAGCTGGCACTTCTGCGCTGGTCAATGACACAGGCTTCATGGCGGCCACGTGCATGGCGACGTCTTTAGCTGCAGTTTCGTCGCCCTCAAATTCGACCAACACGCCGATGCGGGTGCCGTGCAAGTAGTTGGCGATCTGGGCGCCGCCAGCGGCACGCTTGAAACGGCGGAAGCTCATGTTCTCGCCGATCTTGCCGATCAGGCCTTTGCGCACTTCTTCCAGTGTGGGGCCGAAGCCGTCTTGGCTGTAAGGCAACTCACCCAAGGCAGCGATGTCGGCAGGGTTGTGCTCAGCGACCAGTTTGGCAGCAGCGTTGGCCAAAGCCAGGAAGCTGTCGTTTTTGGTCACAAAGTCGGTTTCGCAGTTGACTTCGATCATGGCGCCTGTGGTGCCATTCACAAAGCTGGTCACGACGCCTTCGGCGGTCACGCGCGAAGCGGCCTTGCCTGCCTTGGTGCCCAGCTTGACGCGCAGCAATTCTTCAGCTTTGGCCATGTCCCCTTCGGCTTCGGTCAGGGCTTTTTTGCACTCCATCATGGGGGCGTCGGTTTTTGCGCGCAGTTCAGCGACCATGCTTGCGGTAATTGCAGCCATTTGATTTCTCCGTATTCAGTCTAAAA